>Ga0209024_1001512_pt1 | contig 18611 bp, 17 predicted proteins | sample AutmiccommunBRH5_FD_187380 | JGI IMG/M metagenome (GOLD analysis project Ga0209024, IMG submission 187380) | Deep subsurface microbial communities from Mt. Terri, Switzerland - Autotrophic microbial communities BRH/5 (SPAdes) (version 2) | ecosystem: Environmental > Aquatic > Deep subsurface >...
CCACAGGGTGCAGGACGGCCCGTCTTCCAGCTGAATGCCGCGCGCCACAAGTTCATCGCGGATACGGTCGGCCTCCGCGAAATTCTTGGCCTTGCGCGCTGCGATACGTGCATCGATCTGCGCCTGAATTTCCGCCTCGTTCAGCACCTGTCCCGGGGGCTGCCAGTGAAACCATTGCTGGGTGGTTATGCTGAAGAGGCCCAACAAAAACTCCCCGCCGGCGCGCAACTGTTTTGCCGCATCGGGCGCCCCCTGTCCTGCCGCATGGGCAAGTTTGTGCATTTCCGCAATCGCCAGCGGCGTGTTGAGATCATCTTCCAGCGCGGCGCGCACCGATGCCGGAATATCCTGCGCGGACGCGGTCACCCCATCCACCAGCCGGTACCAGTTATCCAGCACGGTTTTCACGTCGCGGGTGCCCGCATCGGTCCAGTCAAACGGCTGCCGGTAGTGCGTTGACAATATTTGCAGACGCAACACCTCGCCCGGTGTTTTTGCCAATAGTTCGTGTACAGTGCGAAAATTGCCTTCCGACTTGGACATCTTCTTGCCGTCCACCATCAGATACCCGTTATGCATCCAGTACGTGGCGAAGGTGTCACGGCCGTTGGCGCAGGTGCTTTGCGCCACCTCATTTTCATGATGCGGAAAGATCAGATCGATACCGCCGCCGTGGATGTCGAAAGATGCGCCCAGATGTGCAAGGCTCATGGCCGAGCATTCAATATGCCAGCCGGGGCGGCCAAAGCCCCACGGGCTGTCCCATCCCGGCGTTTCGGCATCCGAGGGTTTCCACAAAACGAAATCCATTTCGTCGCGCTTGTAGGGGGCGACGTCCACCCGCGCGCCGGCGAGCATTTCTTTCACGTCGCGGCCAGACAGGCGGCCATAATCCGGGTGCCCCGGCACACTGAACAGCACATGACCGTCGGCCGCATAGGCGTGCCCCTTGGCGATCAGGGTTTCGATCATCGCGATCATCTCGGCAATATGTGCGGTGGCGCGCGGCTCCACATCCGGGGGCAAGGCGTTCAGCGCCGCCATATCGGCGTGAAACTGATCTGTCGTGCGCACGGTGACTTCGGCGATCGAAAGACCTTCGTCGTGCGCGCGGGCGTTTATCTTGTCATCGACATCCGTGATGTTGCGGGCATAGGTTACGTGGTCCGCGCCGTAGTTCAGCCGTAACAGCCGCGCCAATGTATCGAACACCACCACGGGCCGCGCATTACCGATATGCGCATAGTCATAAACCGTCGGTCCGCACACATACATGCGCACATTGGCGGGGTCCAGGGGGACAAAGTCCTGTTTGGTCCGTGTCCGTGAATTGTAAACTCTTAATGCCATCGCCGTTCCAACATCCCACAAGCCACACCATTTACGCCCAGTGACAGGCCGCTTGCGGTTCTTGTATATGGAGAAGGAAAATAAGAACGGCGCGGCAAGCTTGGGCTAGCCGGTAATAATCAAATAACAGTGATTACAGTTATGCGCCATTGCCCTAAGAAAGTCCTGAAATTACGCCGTTTCACCCCTCAGGCGCGCATGCGCCCGCCCGGGTCCGATGAACATTAGCAGGCTTTTCATTTCCGGTCCATGGTCAAGACCGGTCAGCGCGAGGCGTAACGGCATGAACAGATCGCGCCCCTTACGTCCGGTTTGGGCCTTGAGGGCGCCGGTCCACGCTCCCCAGGTAACATCGGTAAAATCCGCCTTTGGCAGCAGGGTCTCGGCGACTGCCAGATAGTCCGGTTCCGTAATAACCGGTTTGCACGGCCCGTTGACGACAGTCCACCAGCCGGCAACCTCAGAAAACCGGGTCAGATTGGCCCGCGCCATCTCCCAGAAGGCGGCGGCGCCCCCCACCCCCAGCGCCTTGAGGCGTGGCTCCGCCGCCGCAAACGGCATGGTGTGCAGAATGCGTTCATTCACCGGACCCAGATCGGCGGGGTCAAACTTGACGCTGGCGCGGCCGATACGGGTGATGTCAAAGCCCGCCACCAGTTCGTCGATGGTCTGGCGCGGCTCGACCGGGTCAGACGTGCCAAGGCGCGCCAACAGGCTGGTCAGCGCCATCGGTTCCAGCCCGTCTTCACGCAGGTTTTCAACGCCCAGCGACCCCAGCCGTTTTGACAACCCCTCACCGCCGGCGCCGGTCAGCATCGGGAAATGGCCAAACACAGGGGGCGTTGCACCCATCACCTTGAACAGTTGCGCCTGCACCGCCGTATTGGTCAGATGGTCTTCCCCCCGGATCACATGGGTAATGGCAAGATCGATGTCGTCACAAATGCTGGGCAGAGTATACAGCGGCTGACCGTCGCCGCGCACCAGCACCGGGTCGGACAGGTTTTGCGTGTTGATCGCCACATCGCCATGCACCAGATCGTGCCACGCAACCGTTTCATGGGTGAGCAGGAACCGCCAGTGCGGCGTGACGCTCTGATCCGCATAGGCCTGTTTTTGCGCGTCGGTCAGTTTCAGCGCCGCGCGGTCATAGACCGGCGGCTTGCCGCGCCCCAACTGCACCTTGCGTTTCAGGTCCAGTTCTTCCGGCGTTTCATAACACGGATACAGCAGTCCGCGGGCTTTCAGGTCATCGATTGCGGCTGTATAACGTGGCGTGCGTTCCGACTGGCGCATGAACACGTCATGGGTCAGGCCGAGCCAGGCCAGATCGGCGATGATGCCGTCTTCAAATTCCCTGGTCGAACGCTCCGCGTCTGTATCATCGATACGCAGCACAAACTTGCCGCCATGGCTGCTGGCATACAGCCAGTTCACCAGCGCGGTGCGGATATTGCCAACATGCAGGCGCCCGGTGGGACTGGGCGCAAAACGAACGGTGACGGTCATGAGCGGGGACCAACGCGTTGGAACAGTCTGATCTGATGCATACCAGTCACTATCATGTGTGCAATTCTTTGCCAAACAGCCGCGTGACATGGCCCATTTTTCGGCCTGGGCGGGGCGCGTCCTTGCCATAGAGATGCAGGCAGGCGCCGGGTTCAGAGGCAAGGGCGGCCCATTGGCCCGCATCGGCGCCGATCAGGTTGTGCATTTCCGCATCTGAATGGCGTGCGGCATCGCCCAGCGGCCAGCCGCAAATGGCGCGGATATGCTGTTCAAACTGGCTGATGGCGCAGGCGTCCAGGGTCCAGTGGCCGGAATTGTGCACCCTGGGTGCAAATTCATTGACCGCCAGCGTACCGTTTTTAAGAACGAAGAACTCCACCCCGATTACGCCCACATAATCCAGTGCGTTCAGAATATGGGTGGTCAGCGTCATGGCCGCTTGCGCTATTTCATTGGTGATTTGGGCGGGTACCCGGCTGACAGCCAATATGCCGTTGGCGTGAATGTTTTCGGGCGGGTCATAACATGTAATTGCGCCATCCAGCCCGCGTGCGGCGATGATGGAAATTTCGCGCTCAAAGTCTACAAAACCTTCCAGAATTGATGCCGCAGCCCCCACCTGTTCCCACGCGCCGGAGACGTCCGGCGGAGTGCGCAATGTCACCTGGCCGCGCCCGTCATATCCCAGACGCCTTGTCTTCAAAATGGCGGGCAGACCGATCCCGGCTACCGCCTGCGCCAGCATCGGCGCATCATCGACGGCGGCAAAAGGTGCGGTCGCAACGCCAAGCCCCGCCAGAAAGTTTTTTTCGACCAGCCGGTCCTGTGAGATGCGCAAGGCGTCGATGCCCGGGCGGATCGCAACCTGTGCGGCCATGCGCTCAACGCACGCCACCGGCACATTCTCAAATTCATAGGTGACCACATCGACATCCGCGGCAAATGTTTCGCAGGCCGCCGTTTCGTCATATTCCGCCAGGGTAATGCGATCACAGACATGGCTGCCGGGATTATCGCCGGGCGGGCAGAAGATGTGTGATTTCAGCCCCAGCCTTGCGGCCGCCAGCGCGAGCATGCGGCCCAGCTGACCGCCACCCAGAATGCCGATAGTGCTGCCAGGGTCCAGCACCGCGGTCAGGCTTTGCCGGAAGGATGTGCGGCCACGGCCCGGGTTTGTTTGTCGCGCCACGCGTCCAGCCGCTTGGCCAAAGCCGCATCATTCAGTGCTAAAACGGCTGTCGCCAGTAACGCGGCGTTGACAGCGCCTGCGTCCCCAATCGCCAGTGTTCCAACGGGGACGCCTGCCGGCATTTGTACAATGGACAGCAGGCTGTCCTGCCCCTTTAACATTCTGCTTTCAATGGGCACACCCAACACCGGCAGCGGCGTCAACGCCGCCGTCATGCCGGGCAGATGCGCCGCGCCGCCCGCACCTGCAATAATGATTTGCAGGCCGCGTTCACGTGCCGATTTGGCATAGGAATACAGCCGGTCCGGGGTGCGGTGTGCGGACACGATTTTGCTTTCAAACGGGACCTTTAACGCTCGCAGCGTGTCGGCCGCGTGACGCATGGTGGGCCAGTCGGACTGGCTGCCCATGATGATTCCGATCAGCGGTATGGTTTTAGCCATTGCTGGCACTCCTTAGGGCCCGATTCACCCAGTTTAATTGCAAAGTGCTCCAAATTAACTGGACGGGCCCCTGACAATTTGAAATTCAGAGTAATTAGCCCCATCTCAATTGAACTCTATGGACATATCTATAGAGGTGCTTCCGGCGCGGAAAGCCGGGAATTATAGGGGGCAACTGTTCTGGTGCAAGCAAGATCACGTATTTCTTTTCATATTTCCATGTTCCGTTAATACATTTTCGATCATGATTCATTTACAATCGGCCTGATTTGGCATCTGACAACGGGCACCCGGTAAAAGACCATATGAAAATTGCGGACTCAAAACCTGTTGCGGGCATACGCGGCGCTACCCCGGCCGGGGCGGTGAAGGCGCGCTCTGGCTCCGTGCAGGCAGCGGGTGTTGGCGCGCCCAGCGATTCGGCCAGTATCATGGGTATTCCCGAAGCCGAGTTCACCCCGAAAGTGCGCGACGCCATCATGAACCTGATGCAGGAGGTCGACCGGTTTCGCCGGGAACTGGAGCGAGCGAAGAGCCGCATCGAGCACCTGGAAAAACTGGCCGAAAATGACGCATTGACGCCGATCCTGAACCGGCGCGGTTTCATACGCGAAATGACGCGGGTGAAAAGTTATGTGGATCGCTACGATACGCCTGCGGCGCTGGTGTTTTTTGATCTCAATAATTTCAAACCGGTCAATGATGCGTTCGGCCATGCCGCAGGCGATCAGGTGTTGCAGCGCGTGGCTGAAGTGCTGCTGAAAAACACCCGCGATTCCGACATTGTCGGGCGGTTGGGCGGGGACGAGTTTGGTGTTATCCTGGCCAATAACCATGCGGACGTTGCAGCCGTCAAAGCACAAAAGCTGGCCGAGGCCATCGCCGGCCAGCGCTTTATGACAAATGGAAAAGAATATGGGGTGTCGGCATCTTACGGCATCTATATCTTCGCACCTGGCGATGATCCGGCACATGCGCTCGCCAAGGCGGACGAGGCCATGTATGCTTCCAAGCGCAAGAGCCAAACGGAATAACCCCATATATTCTGCTTACGGATGTTCTGTAAAATGTCAGACGCGCCCGATCCGGTCTATCTGCGCTATTCCGGCGCACCGCCCGCTGGCACCCGATTATGCCGGCTGGATGAACTTCCCAAAGATGGCGCGAAAGGTTTTTTGTTTGGCCAGGACGTCCGCCGTTTCGACATGTTCGTAGTGTGGCGCGATGGCAAACTGATGGCTTATGTCAATGATTGCCCGCATGCGCATACGCCGCTGGACTACATGCCCGACCGCTTTTTCAATCTGGAGAAATCGCATTTACTCTGTGGCACCCATGGCGCGTTGTTTCGCATTGATGACGGGCAGTGCGTCGCCGGCCCGTGCAGGGGACGGCGCCTGACCCCCGTACCGGTTCATCTTGACGGAGACATGATCTGCATCGGCTGATTTCTTAACGCTTCGTGAAACTGTCATATAATTCCCGTATAGTGCGGCTTCGCAAAGCCAAAAAAATATTGGGAGACGGTCCATGACCACAGATTCAAAAACGTCCGCCATTGGTGCACTGATCGCGCAGCGTATCAGCCGCCGCATGGTGCTTGGTGGCGTGGTTACGGCAACGGCTTTTGCTGGAACGAGCAGTTTATCATGGCGCGGCGCCTATGCGCAGGGTGCGTCGAGTCTGGCGTTTGAAGAACTGGCGCGCGGCCTTGACACGGATTTTCATGTGGCGCGCGCGCATACTGCGCAGGTGCTGATCCGTTGGGGTGATCCGGTTTATCCCGACGCGCCAGCCTTTGACCCGGCGGGGCAGACCGCAGCGGCGCAAGAGCGGCAATTTGGTTTCAATAATGACTTTGTAGCCTTCATGCCATTGCCGCCATTTTCCAAAAAATCCAATGCTGGCCTGCTCTGCGTCAATCATGAATTCACCAATGCGCGGATGATGTTTCCGGGGCTTACATTGGCGATGCAGGCGAAACTTGAAGGCGTGGTTGGCGTCACCGCACAGGCGCTGTTTGGACAAATGCCGGACTTAACCCGTGAACAGGTGGACATCGAAATGGCGGCGCATGGTCACTCTGTGGTGGAAATCAGATTTCAAAAGGGCGAATGGAAGGTAATTACGGACAGTCCGTTTAACCGGCGCCTTAGCATGTTATCCACCCCCATGCGGCTGTCTGGCCCGGCGGCAGGTCATGCGCGGCTTAAAACTTCCGCCGATCCAGAAGGCGCCACGGTTATCGGTACGCTGAATAATTGCGCGGGCGGCGTCACGCCCTGGGGTACGGTGCTGATCGCCGAGGAAAACTTTAACTTCTATTTTTCCGGCGATCCTTCCGCCAGCAGCGAAGCGGATAATCACGCCCGCTATGGCGTTACTGGCGAAGCGCGCTTTCAATGGGCGCGGTTTCATGAACGCTTTAATCTTGAAAAAGAACCCAATGAACCTAACCGGTTTGGCTGGGTGGTGGAGCTTGACCCCTATAATTCCAGGGCGGTTCCGGTTAAACGCACAGCGCTGGGCCGGTTCAAGCATGAGGCCGCAACCACTGCCGTCGCGCCTGACGGGCGGGTGGTGGTTTATTCTGGTGATGATGAACGTTTCCAGCATGTTTATCGCTATGTCAGCAATGGCAGGTTTGATGCAAAAAACCGTCAGGCCAATCTGACCCTGCTGGATGACGGCGTATTGTCGGTCGCGAGGTTCGAGGCCGATGGCCGCCTGGTCTGGATGCCTCTGGTTTGGGGGGCGGGGCCACTGACACAGGAAAATGGGTTTGGCAGTCAGGCCGATGTGCTGATCGAAACCCGGCGCGCCGCTGAACTGTTGGGCGCCACAAAAATGGACCGCCCGGAAGACATTGAGACAAATCCGGTCAATGGCCGTGTCTATCTGGTGCTGACCAACAATGATAAACGCAAGGATGCGCAAACGGACGCCGCCAACCCGCGCGCGAACAACGCCTTTGGGCATATACTGGAACTGGCCCCGCCGGTTGTGCGAGGACAGACATCGGACCATGCGGCCGATGAATTTCGCTGGGATATTTTTCTGCTGGCGGGGGATCCGTCCGATGTGAATGCTGGCGCGCGCTATCATCCGCAAACCAGCAAGGATGGCTGGCTGACCACGCCTGACAATATCGCCTTTGACAGCCGTGGGCGCATGTGGATCGCCACCGATGGCGCCAACGACAACGGGTTTGCAGATGGAATCTGGGCCACCGACGTGGAAGGGCCAGGCAGGGCGCTGACCCGGCATTTTCTGGATGTGCCGCGTGGGGCGGAAATGTGCGGTCCGTGCTTTACCCCCGACGATGCGACACTGTTTGTCGCCGTGCAGCACCCGGGACAGGAAGCGGGTTCGACATTCGATGCGCCCTCAACCCGCTGGCCGGATTTTGATGACACCATGCCGCCGCGCCCGGCAGTTGTCGCCATCACCGCCAAAGGCAAAACCATCGTCGGATAATCCAGGCATCCATAGCGCCGGTCATTGACCCGCCCCTTTAGTGGCTGTAAGCAACGCAGCAACAAGGACCGGACAAAATGAACAGGCCGCCGCCGCACGATCACGCGCACCCGGACCCCGCATCCTCAAAAGACAGCGGTAATGAGCGGCGTGTCCTGCAGGCATTGCTGCTAACCGCAGGATTTATGGTAGTCGAGGCGGCGGGCGGCCTGTGGTCCGGCTCTCTGGCGTTGCTGGCGGATGCGGCGCATATGCTGACAGATGCAGCGGCGCTGGCGTTGGCGTGGCTGGCGTTCCGCGTGGCCAGACGTCCTGCCGATGCGCGCCGCTCCTATGGGTATCACCGGTTTCAGGTGCTGGCGGCTTTCATCAACAGCTTTGCGATGATTGCACTTGCGGGATGGATTGCGGTCGAGGCGGTTCTGCGCCTTGCGGACCCGGTACAGGTGCTGGCTGGGCCTATGATGATTATTGCGGTTGTTGGCCTTGCGGTTAACCTGGGCAGCTTTGCGCTGCTGCATTCGGGAGACCGGGAAAATTTGAATATGCGCGGCGCGGCGTTGCATGTAATGGGGGATATTCTGGGGTCGCTCGCCGCCATCATCGCGGCGGTCATTATCATATATACGGGATGGATGCCGGCGGATCCCATCCTGTCATTGCTTAGCGCGGGAATGATTCTGCGCGGCGCGGTGATCCTTGTGGGCCGTTCCGCGCACATTTTACTGGAAGGGACGCCCGAGGACTTTGACGGCGCTGCGTTGCGCCGCGGGTTGATGGATGCGCTGCCTGCGCTTGAAGATGTGCACCATATCCATGCCTGGTCCCTGGGGGACGGCAACACCCTTTTGACCCTGCACGCCACGACAAAACCTGAATCGGACCCGGAACTGCTGCTTGGGCGGATCAAGGCGGTGCTGTTGCAGCGCTTTGGCATTCGTCACGCCACCGTGCAGATCGAGACCCGCGCCTGCCCGGACCGCTAACGCGGCCCCGGCAAACTTCGCGGATGCGCTGCGTGCGCTTATACGCTAGATTTTGTTCCAGATAACAACAATCCGAGGCGGGAAGCATGTCCAAACAGCCCAAATTCTCACCGGCTCCAACGCCGGAAACCCAGCATTACTGGGATGGAACCAAGCGCGGCGAATTGCTGATCCAGCAATGCGATGCCTGCGCCAGCTATTATTTTCCGCCCCGCCCGTTCTGCCCCAAATGCGCATCACGCAAAGTCAGCGTGAAAAAGTCCAGCGGCAAGGCCTTCCTGTATAGCTATGTCATCAGCCATCAGTTGCGCGCCGGTCAGGAGCCGTTCGCCATCGCGGTCGTCGAGTTGGAAGAAGGCCCGCGTATGATGACCAATATCATCGGCTGTCCCCAGACGCCTGAGGCGCTGCAGCTGGATATGGCCCTCGAAGTAACATTCGAAGAATGGGACGAGAACATCACGCTCCCCAAATTCAAACCTGCCAAATCATAAGAGGGAGCAAATAATATGAAAAGCAAATCAATCGCCATTGTCGGCGCGGCGGAAACCACCAAGCTGGGTGTTATTCCGGATATGTCGGAAATCATGCTGCATGCGGATGCAGCCCTGAACGCCCTGGCGGATGCCGGGCTGAAACCATCGGACATTGATGGGGTCGCAACGGCGGGCCTGTGGCCGACCGATCTTGCGTATTATCTGGGCATTACACCCACCTGGGCCGATGGCACTTTGGTGGGGGGGTGTTCGTTCATGCTGCATGTGCGCCATGCGGCGGCGGCCATCAATGAAGGGCTGTGCAATACAGTGCTGATCACCCATGGCGAAAGCGGCCGTTCGCGTATAGGCGCTGCGGGTTTTCCCGGTGGCGGGCGTCAATCCTTGCTGGCGCAGTTTGAGCAACCCTATGGAATCATGGGGCCGACCACGATGTTCACCATTCCCGCATTGCGGTATCTGAAAAAATACAATGTGCATCTGGACAAGCTGGCCAATGTCGCCGTGGTTCAACGCGAATGGGCGGCGAAAAATCCGCGTGCGACCAATCGCGAACTGATCACGCTGAAAGATGTGTATGAGTCGCGGATGATCGCCTGGCCGTTCACCAAGCTGATGTGCTGTCTGGTGACCGACGGCGGCGGGGCGTTGATCCTGACCACGGCGGAGCGCGCCAAAGATATGCCGCAAAAGCCGGTTTATATTGTGGGAACCGGCGAAAGCGTCGAAACTCCGCTGGTCAGTCAGATGGAAGATTTCACCACCTCGAAAGCCTTCCGTGTTTCGGGCAAAAAAGCGTTTGAAGAGGCCGGCATCACCCATGCGGATGTGGATCATCTGATGATCTATGATGCGTTTGCGCATCTGCCGATTTATGGGCTCGAAGATCTGGGCTTTTGCCAACGTGGCGAGGGCGGTGATTTTATCTGGGAACGCAATACCGCGCCGGGTGGTAAGCTGCCGGTCAACACCAATGGCGGCGGCCTCAGCTATATGCATTCGGGCATGTACGGCATGTACGCGTTGCAGGAAAGTGTGCGCCAGGTGCGCGGCACGGCGGCGGCGCAGGTGCCGAATGTCAAACTTTCCATAGCACACGGGGTTGGCGGCATGTTCGCCGCCAGTGGCACCATCATCATGAGTAATGAGGCTCCGTGACAGAAGAACAGCCGCCGCCGCAGGAAATAAGTTTCACAAGCGGCGGCGAGGTTTGCCGCGGCTGGCATTTCCTGCCGCAGAGCGACGCCATGACGAAATATAAGCGCGCTCCGTGCGTTGTCCTGGGGCATGGCTTTGGCGGCACCCGCGATGCGGGCCTGGTTCCCTATGCGCGGCGCTTCGCGGCGGAAGGGTTTCATGTCGTAATCTTCGACTACCGGCACTTCGGGGTCAGCGATGGCGAGCCGCGGCAATTGATTTCGATAGAAAAACAGTTGCAGGACTGGGCGGCTGCAGCGGCGTTTGCCCGCGATATGCAAGGCGTAGACCCTTCGCGCGTGGCGATATGGGGATCGTCATTTTCTGGCGGTCATGTTATCGAGACCGCCTTTTTGGATCGCCGGGTGGCGGCGGTGATTGCGCAATGTCCGGCCCTGGACGGGGTTTCACTCCTTAAAGCCTATTTGCGGTATGCCGGTATTATCTCGGGAATCAGACTTCTGTGCGCCGGCATTCGCGACAGAGTCCGGGGGCTACTAAGGTGGAAGCCAATAACGCTCCCGGTCATTGGGCAGCCGGGAAGTTTGGCTTTTCTTTCAAGTCCGGATTCTGAACCAGGATACTGGGCTATTGCGCCCGCCGGTTGGCGTAATGAGATACTGGCGCGTATTGCGCTGGAATTTCCATTCTACCGGCCGATCCGGCATATATACGAGCTCACCTGTCCTCAGTTGCAACAGCATTGCCTGCGCGATGTTATTGCCCCGCCGCCGCGCCTTGATCTAAGCAGGCAGCCGCGCGGACGCAAAACTATTGTCGTTAAAACCTATGATTGCGGACATTTCGATCTGTATCAGGGCGAATGGTTCGAAAAATCCCTGGCCGACCAGATCGCGTTTCTGAAAACCGTATTCTCCTGAAATTATAGTTCCCGAAATATCTGGTTTTTGATCTGGATCAAATATTGCCGCCGCCAGCCGCGCTACCGTCCGGTCTCGAATTTGGCAGACGAAGGACGGGTGATATGATCAGTGGTGAGTTGTTGTTTTCAATATTGGCGATCGCAGGGGTTTCAATATACTGCGCAGTCATGCTGTGGCTGACATTTACATATCATGACAAGCAAAAATTACTGCCGCATGATTGAAGAAGTGCGGGCTGTTCGCGCGGCTATTTCTTTTCGACGGTTTCAACCGGGTAGCCCGCAGTTTTCCATTCACCAAAACCGCCGCGCATATGCGCTACGGGGCGAAGCCCCATGTCGTGCGCCGCGCGTCCGGCCAGCGCCGACCGTAAACCCCCAGCGCAGAAGATGATGAATTTCTTGCCCGACTGAAACCGTTCCTTGGCGTAGGGGCTGTCGGGGTCTATCCAGAATTCCAGCATGCCGCGTGGCACATGCCAGGCGCCCGGGATTGCGCCGTCACGCCACAATTCGCGTACGTCGCGAATGTCGACCAGTTCTACATTCGGATCGTCCTTGGCTTTCATCACTTCGGCCACGGTCATTGTTTCGATGACCTCTTCGGCTTCTGCGCAGAGCTGTTTGACACCTTTTGTGACCATGACTGTTAACCCCAGATGACTGAGTGGTAGGTGGGCCATTTTACACATTACGCGGTAGAAATCTATTATTTACGGGATCTGGATTGATGCATAGGGTGCTGGCGCGGGATCGCACTGGAGAAGTCGAATGAGACAAGTTGCAAAAATTGCCGGGATTAACCTGTTGGTCATAGTAATAATATTGCTTATGGGTGAAGGGATCGCGCGCTATTCGGTTCGCTACAATCCATCTTATTATACCAGCGTCAACGCTACCGATGCGGTAATTGAGTATCCCTATGGGATTATCAAGCGCAATTCGCAGGGGCACCCCGACGACGAGTTCGATCTAGCTGATCCGCGGCCGCGTATCGCCTATGTTGGCGATTCGGTCACCATGGGTGTCGGCGCCGGGCACGGCTATCGATTTTCCGACATTCTGGAACAACGTTTTCCACAATATCAGCACATGACGCTGGCAAGCATCGGAGACAGTTTCGACAGTAAGAAATATATGGACGGGCGTGTGGCCGTCGCGAAAGAGCTGGGTACGTCCCAATTTATTTATTTTTATAATTTGAACGACACCTTGCCAACAGTTACCGCAGGCGCTGGCGACCCGGCAATGGTGCGAGGGTCACCATTGGCGCGGACCATCAATTTTGTAAAAATGCGGACCGAGTTTCTCCGTAACAAAAGCTATTTGTTTAATTGGGTGCGGTTCAAGGGGCGTAATGCGCTCGCCCGATTTGGCGTTGGATATCGCGGCGAGCCAAGTTATGAATTATTTCCAGAGCAGAACGCCGCTGTGTTGGATGACGTGGCGGAGCGAATAAACTATCTTGCCGCGAAGCTGGAAAAGGAAGGTATCGCCTTTACACTGGTGCTGTTGCCCTACGAGATGCAAATTTCAAAGGACGCGGCGGATACATACTCCAGGCTTGGCATAAAATGGGACGACGGGTTTATCGCTGGCAAAACCCAGGACGAAATCAGGGCGCGGCTGGATCCGGGTATTATCGTGTTCGATGCGCGCGACGCTTTCGTCCAGGCCCCGCAAGATCGTTTGAATATCAAAACCGGCCAATATTTTGTCTATAACAAGGGCGATTCGCTGGATTGGAACCATCCAAACCGGGAAGGACACGCGCTGATCGCCAATTTTCTGCAGCGCGAGGAGCTGTTTCGCCAACTGCAATGAGAGCGGTTACTGCTTGTTTCAATTAGCCGGATTATGCGTTAAACACCGCGCATGACATCCATATCCAGTGCTGACAGGCCCCCGCCCCAGCCGATTTCCAGGAATCTTAAAGGCATGTTGCTGATGCTCCTTTCAGGAGTGGCGGTAGCATGTATGTCGGGGGTGATCGTGCATCTGGTCAAGACCCAGCATCCGTTTGAGGTGGCGTTTTTCCGCAATATATTGGGGTTGATTTTGTTGCTGCCGCTGCTGGCTGGCAAGGGGGGTATGGCGCATTTGCGTACGGGCCGGCTGGGGCCGCTGGTGTGGCGCGGGATGCTAAGCGCCATTTCCATGATGTGCTATTTTTATGGCGTAGGGCTTATCCCGCTGGCCGAGGTAACCGCGCTGTCGTTTGTGGGGCCGCTATTTGCAACGGTTATCGCCGTGCTTGTGCTGGGGGAACGCATTCGCCTGCGGCGCACTGTGGCTCTGGTTGTGGGTTTTTCCGGCGCATTGATCATTCTGCGTCCCGGGTTCCATGAGATCGGCCTGGGTACACTGCTGATCTTTGGGTCAGCGGCGTCATGGTCAATCTCAATGATCATCATCAAAGTACTGACCAAGACAGAATCCGCCTTGACGCAAAGTATTTATACTCTGGTCATGCTGACCCCGATTACCGGCCTTGCGGCCTTGCCGTATTGGCAAACGCCCAATCTGGAGGAATTTGGCTGGATGATCGTGATGGCGGCATTGGGAACCGGCGCACAACTGGCTTTTACCGAAGCCTTCAAACTGTCAGATTTGACCGCATTGTTGCCGCTTGATTTCACCAAGCTCATCTGGGCCGCCATGGTGGGGTATCTGTTTTTCGCCCAGACACCGGACATCTGGGTGTTTATCGGAGGCGCGGTGATTTTCGCCTCGACGACCTATATTGCGTTGCGTGAAGCGCAGATTAAAAGAAAAGCTATGGCCGAAGTCCCGGAATTACCGGTTTAAATCGGGGTTCACTATCGCATCATTGTAAGCTTATAAAATACCTGGATAACGCTATATAGCCTTGAGGGGAGCCGATCAGACATGCGAGATCTATTGGATTTTACCGGCAAGACGGTCCTAGTTACCGGCGGTTCCACAGGCATAGGCAACGGTATCGCACGCGCGTTTCGTGATCATGGCGCGAAGCTGATTATTACCGCCAGCCGGGAACGCGCGGCCTACGACACGGATATGGACGGCATGGATTATCATCAGGTCGATATCGCCGATGATGACGCCATGCGCGCCTTTGCCGCCCAGGTCTCCAGCCTGGATGTGCTGGTCAACAGCGTGGGTACGGTGGTCTACAAGCGCAAGGAATTTCAGATGCCCACCTTCCGCCATGTGGTGGATGTGAACCTGAACGGGGTGATGCATGCCTGCGTGCTGTTTCATGACAAGCTGCTGGCCACGAAGGGCAATATTGTGAATATCGCCTCCGTCGCCAGTTTTCGGCCCACCCGTGGCAATCCGGCCTATAGCGCCTCCAAGGGGGGGCTGGCCCTGCTGACCAAAAGCCTGGCAGACGCGTGGGGGCCGGAAGGCATACGGGTAAATGGCCTGGCGCCGGGTTTTGTGGCCACCAAAATCACCGCCGTCAGCTATGACAATCCTGAAATCAACGAAGGCATTGTCAATACCACCCCGCTGCGCCGCTGGGGAACGCCGGAGGAAATGGGTCAGGTGGCATTGTTTCTGGCCTCCGACATGGCGTCGTTTATGACCGGGCATACGATTCCGGTGGACGGCGGGCAGAGTCTTTAGGGTATTATAAAAAAAAACAGGCTGGACTTAATGGTGCTACTTGAAGGAAAAACCATGCACACAAATATTGGCGGATTACTTGCGAAACGGGCGGCGCTTAGCCCGAAACTGGAAGGGCTGTATGATGTCGCGAATGGCTTGCGGCTGAATTATACAGAGTTCAATGCGCGGGTTGATCGCGCGGCCAACATGATTACGGGGCTTGGACTGAAAAAGGGCGGCCGGGTGGCGCTGTTGCTGATGAACAGCATTGAGTTTGTGGAAAGTTTTCTGGCCTGCGCCAAGCTGGGGCTGGTGGTGGTGCCGCTGAACTGGCGGCTGGTGCCGGACGAGCTGGAATTTATCCTCAAGGATAGCGGCAGCACGGTGCTGATCTTCGGCGGCGAGTTTACCGCCAATGTCGATGAGCTGCATGCGCGCGGCGCAAAGACCGATCTGACGCACTGGCTCTATGTCGGGCCGGATACAAATTGCCCGAAATATGCCCGCACCTATTCCGCACTAAGCAAAGCCGCGTCCGCCACGCCGGTTGACATCACCACTGGCGAGGACGATACGCTTTTTATCATGTACACGTCCGGCACCACCGGCCTGCCCAAGGGCGTGGTGCATACGCATAATACCTGCTTCTGGGCCATCGCCACGACATCCGCGACGGCGGATATGCGGCTGTATGATCGCTTTCTGCTGAGCTTGCCGATGTTCCATGTGGCCGCATTGATGCCGTTAATGATCTGCATCTATAAAGGCTTGTCCTGCGTGATGCAGCGCGCCTTTGACCCGGCGGCGACCTGGAAGCTGATCGAGGCTGAGAAAATCAACTTCGCGGCGCTGGTGCCCGCCATGGCGAATTTCATGTTACAAGTACCCGAGATAGAAACCGTGGACGCTTCATCATTGCGCTATTTCATGTGTGGTGCGGCGCCGGTGCCCGATCATATTGTGCTGTCCTACCACAAGCGCAATATTCCGGTGTTGCAGGTCTATGGCCTGACCGAAACCTGCATGCCCGCCTGCATTGTCAGCCTGGACGATTATATGGACAAGCTGGGATCAACCGGCAAAGCCTTCATGCACACCGATGTGCGTATTATCGATATGGAAACCGGCCTGGATATGCCGGTGAATGTGCCTGGCGAGCTGATCACCCGTTCCAAACATAATATGATCGCATATTGGAACCGCGAAAAAGCCACGGCGGAAACCCTGCGCGATGGCTGGCTGTACACCGGCGATATCGCGCGCATGGACGCAGACGGATATGTGTACATTGCGGATCGCAGCAAGGACATGATCATATCAGGCGGCGAGAATGTCTATCCGGCCGAGATCGAGGGCGTACTTTTGACCCACCCGAAAATCTGCGAAGTGGCGGTGATCGGGCAGGCTTCGGCAAAATGGGGTGAATCGCCCCTGGCCGTGGTGGTGAAGGCCGATCCGTCATTGACCGTGGAAGATGTTTTGGGATTCGCGAACGGGAAATTATCGCGCTTCAAACTGCCAAAGGCCGCTGTATTCATTGATGAGATACCGCGAAACCCGTCCGGCAAGGTGCTGAAACGCGTGCTGCGCGAGCAATTCCCTGATGACGCGCCGGAATAAGCGGGTTAAACCTATCCAATATCAATATTATCAAATGGAGTGAAGACGATGGCGACCAATGCCGAAAAAATGCAGGAAAAATTCAACAAGGAAGTTGCCGACAGCTTTATTGCGGGGAATGACAAGCAGACGGGCTTGAGCCAGTATCTTGGCATCCGGCTGGTATCCTTCAGCCCGGGCAAGGTTGTGGCCGAACTGAAGGTGAAAGACGAATTGCTGACTCCGTTCGGCAATCTGCATGGCGGTGTGATGTCGGCCTTTACCGATCATGTCCTGGGCTGTGTGTGCTATCCGCATATGAGCAAGGGCCAATGGGCGGCGACCACTGAGTTTAAGCTCAATCTGCTGGCCCCCGTCAGCAAAGGCACGGTGCGCGCGGTTGCCGAAATCATCAACATGACCCGTACCACGGCGGTCGTGCAGATCAGCATGGACAATGATGGGCGTCCCTGCGTCGCGGCGCAAGGCACCGTGCTGATCATGGACCCGCGTTAGGCAGCGTTGGCGGTAACGTAATTTCAGTGGACGCGGACGCAAGAGACCAAACAGACGCCGCGCTGTCGCGGCATCTGTTTGCACTGCCGGAGGGCGGGCTGTCCTATCTGGACTTTGGCGGCCCGGCCAACGCGCGGCGCGTGGTGATGTCCAACGCCAATGGTTTTAACGCCTATACCTATCGGCAGTTGCTGTCACCGCTGTGTGATCGTTTGCGCGTTCAGGCCATAGACGCGCGCGGCCACGGCTTCAGCACCGCCGCCGCCGATCCGGAAATGCCACTGTCCTGGAATAATTTCCGCGATGATTTGATCCGCTTTCTGGAGGCGTTGGGAGAGCCCGCATTGCTCGTTGGCCATTCACTTGGCGCGACGACGAGCCTTTTGCTGGCGGAGGCGCGCCCGGATCTGGTGACCGGCGTTCTGGCGGTGGAACCGGTTATTCAGCCCTATCTGCGGTCCTGGGGGATGCGCGTCAAACGCTGGCTGCATCTGCCGCATCAGGCGAATGGTCTGGTCGACGGGGCGGCCAAACGGCGGGCCATATTCCCGGACCGTGATGCAGTGTTCGCTTCCTACAAGGGGCGCGGCGCGTTCAGATCGTGGCCGGAACAGGTGCTGCGCGATTATATCACCGGTGGTACGCGCGACCGCGCGGATGGGCAGATAGAGCTTGCCTGCGCGCCAGCGTGGGAGGCGCATGTGTTCCGTTCCAGCGGCACCTATATCTGGGACCGCCTGGCGCGGATCAAGCGGCCCATTACCATCATCCATGGCAATGTGTTTTCAACCTGTACGGCCCCGGTAACCCAACACATGGCGCGATTGCACCCATCAGCGAAGATCACGCTTGTGGACGGCGCCAGTCATTTCCTGCCGATGGAGTTTCCCGATATTGTGCGCGAAAATATACTGCGCATGAGCACGCTGGAATAGCCGCTAATAAGCGAACTCCTCGTAGGCGGGAAGCACACTGCCCTTCCACGGGCCGTGATAACGATCCAGCATGATCTCCGCCGGGCTGCGGCCTGATGCCGCCGTTTCAAGCAGTACATCAAGAAAATGCTGTTCATCCTGGCCTGAACCCCCGATACGGGCGCGGGCTTTCAAACCGGCAGAGGCAATTTTCAGTACTTCAAACGCGACATCCTGCAATGTGCCGCCACGAAAAGGTGTGTGCAACGCCAGTTTCGGCACACCGTCGCGCAATGCCTGACGTTCCTGCGTGGTCCAGTCCTTTACCAGATCCCACGCCGCATCCAGTGCGCCCTGATCGTACAGCAGACCGACCCACAAAGCGGGCAGGGCGCACAGGGATCGCCACGGGCCGCCGTCGGCGCCTCGCATTTCCAGGAATTTTTTCAGCCGTACT
>Ga0209024_1001515_pt1 | contig 18595 bp, 14 predicted proteins | sample AutmiccommunBRH5_FD_187380 | JGI IMG/M metagenome (GOLD analysis project Ga0209024, IMG submission 187380) | Deep subsurface microbial communities from Mt. Terri, Switzerland - Autotrophic microbial communities BRH/5 (SPAdes) (version 2) | ecosystem: Environmental > Aquatic > Deep subsurface >...
CGAATGCGGTGCTGCTGGCGCTGCATCCGGGCACGGTGAACTCACGGCTGTCACAACCATTCCGCGGCGCCGAAATCGGCAGGCCTGCGAGCGATGCCGCGCGGGATCTGTTGCGGGTAATCGATGGGCTGGGGCCGGACGCCAGTGGTGGGTTCTATGCGTATAGCGGGGAGGGGTTGCCGTGGTAAGCAGCCGCGGGGCGGACGCTGACGAACAGCCAGGCTCGATAGGCGTCCTCGTGCCGGCGGACGAAACCGCGTAACAAAGACCCGAGATGCGATTGCGGGCCAAGCAATCTCGCTCTCATCGCTGCACATTTTATTCACAAATATCCAGTCTGCATGTCTCGCCAATACTGAGTCTTAGATTTTTCAGCCAAGCTTCGCCTGCATATTCAAAAGCACATCCCGAAAGCGCCAGTTCTCTCGGCCGGCGCGGCATTCTCCTCAAGCCTGCTGCGCACCTACGCATCGCCCCCATTATCTATGTTGGTGATAACCGCCCCAGCCATCGCCGGGGCGGCGGTGACCACAAGAATAAGGATGAGCACGATGCGTTTGCTTCAGATCAGCAGATTGACCCTTGGCGTGGCGATCGTCGCCACCGGCCACATCGCCCACGGCGCGCTTCTGGAGGGCGGGGCGGTCGCCGCACCCGACGAGTACAGCGCCAAGGTGGCTGCCCAGGTGCTCAAGGCGGGCGGCAACGCGGTGGATGCCGCAGTGGCGACCGCCTTCACCTTGGCCGTCACCTACCCGAGGCGGGCAATATCGGCGGTGGTGGCTTCATGACGCTGTATATCGAGGGCAAGCCGTACTTTCTCGATTACCGGGAAGTCGCGCCCAAGGCCGCCAGCAAGATCATGTACCTCGACGACAAGGGCGAGGTGATCGAGAACCTGAGCCTGGTTGGCGCCAAGGCGTCCGGCGTGCCTGGCACGGTGTTGGGCATGTGGGAGGCGCACCAGCGCTTCGGCAAGTTGCCCTGGAGCGAACTCATCACCCCGGCGGTCGGCTATGCCCGTGAGGGCTTCACGGTGGCTGACCAGCAGTTCCAGTACCGCGAGGACGCCATCGGGCTGTTCAAGGGTACGACCAACTTCGAGGATTACTTCGGCGCCATGAAGGCCGGTTCCACCTTCCGCCAGGCGGAGCTGGCCGAGACGCTGGAGCGCATCGCCGACAAGGGGCCGGATGATTTCTACAAAGGCAAGACCGCCGACTTGCTGGTTGCGCAGATGCAGCGTGACGACGGGCTGATCACCAAGGCGGACCTGGCCGACTACCGCGTCAAATGGCGCGAGCCGATGCGTGTTGACTGGCAGGGCAACAGCCTCTACACAGCGCCACTGCCAAGCTCCGGCGGCATTGCCCTGGCACAGCTGATCGGCATGAAGCAGCAGCGCGCCGCCGACTTCAAGGGCGTCGAGCTGAACTCGGCACGCTACATCCACCTGCTGGCGGAGATCGAGAAGCGCGTCTTTGCCGACCGTGCCGACTACCTAGGCGACCCGGACTATTCCGACGTACCGGTCGCGAAGCTGACATCGCCCGAGTATCTGAAGCAGCGCGCAGCCGAGATCAATCCCACGGCCATTTCCGAAACCGAGAAGGTGCGTCCGGGCCTCGAATCGACGCAGACGACCCACTTTTCCATCGTCGATGCCGATGGCAACGCGGTCAGCAACACCTACACCCTCAACCTGGATTACGGCAGTGGCGTAGTGGTCAAGGGCGCCGGCTTCCTGCTCAACAACGAGATGGACGACTTCAGCGCCAAGCCAGGCGTTGCCAATGCCTTCGGTGTGGTGGGCAGCGACGCCAACGCCATCGAACCGGGCAAGCGCATGCTGTCGTCCATGAGCCCGAGCATCGTCACGCGCGACGGTAAGGTCAGCCTGGTGCTCGGTACGCCGGGCGGCTCGCGCATCTTCACTTCGATCTTCCAGGTGCTGAACAACGTCTACGACTTCAACATGCCGCTGGAAAAAGCCGTGGCCGCGCAACGCGTGCACCATCAGCTCCTGCCGAAGGACACCATCTACTACGACGCCCACGCGCCGTTGACCGGCAAGGTCGCCGCCGAGCTGAAAGCCATGGGCTACACGCTCGAGGATCAGGGCTGGCTGATGGGTGATATCCAGGCGATACGCGTCGACGGCACCCGCTTGCAGACCGGCTCAGACCCGCGCGGGCGTGGCGTCGGGATGATCGTCAAACCCTGATGGGTGAGGGGAGAGAGCAAACGGAGGGAATTGCTGCCGTCTTGTGATGCTTCATGCGCCGCAGTGATCTACGGCGCATGAGGTTGAGCTTTCACCGCCGCACATGGGCTGTGCGGCGTTGAGCGGGACGCTTACTGCGGGCGGTAGATGGCGCACAGCTTGTTGCCGTCAGGGTCGCGTACGTAGCTGAGGTGCAACGCGCCGAGGCTGGTTTCGCGCAGTCCTGGTGGCTCCTCACAGGTGGTGCCGCCATGGGCGACGCCGACATCGTGAAACGCCTTGACCTGCTCGGCCGAGCTGCACTTGAAGCCAATCGTGCCGCCGTTGCCGACGGTCGCTTCTTCACCATTGATGGGTTCGGTCACGCCGAACAGACTGCCATCGTGACGGTAGAACAGGCGCGTGTGCCCGGACGGCGCCACATTGCGCAGCGGCTCGCCTGCGCCGAGTACGCCGAGCACGGCATCGTAGAACCGCTTCGCTCGTTCAATATCATTCGAACCGACCATTACATGGTTGAGCATGGGGGCCTCGCTAGGTGATTTGGATTTGTGCGGCTATGGAGCGAGCACTCTAGCATCGGGATGAAGAGGGCGGGCAATGGTGGGTTGGGCGGTGAGCGCTGATGTTGGTACCGACGATCACCGGCAGCTTTCGGCCAAAAGCGGTCGGCGAATGGCTACGCTTGAAGGCATGCCGGGACTGCCTCGTATTGCTAGGCATTACGCAGCCGAGGGCTATTCATAAGTCACTAACTCGGCTGGCCTTGCTCGGTACGACTCTGTACAAGTACATCGCAGAAGACACTTTCCCTAAACCAGTTCTGCTTGGCGATCGCTGCGTCGGATGTGTTCTGGGACGGCCTGACCGGGCAAGCCAATGCCACATAAAATCAGGCTGTGCAGTCGTTCCTCAGCCTGTGCACGGCGCTGGGCCAGGTTGGCCTGGTGCTAGCCGCCGGTTTCTTTCGCCTGTGGTACCCACGATGAGCGGGCATATCGGCCTGCGCGAAGAGTCGTGCGCTGGGCATCTGCTGGCGCAGCGGATTGCCCAGTTGTTTCGCGGGCCAGTGCTCGTCGCGGGTACGAAGTTGTCGAGCCTGGGCGATAAACCGTGCCTGCGGTGTGTCCATGGCACGTACCCTGTCACCATCGCAACTAATCGATTTTTGGGTTTCGGGGTTTGTATTGGTCCTCTCCCGGTACAGTGTTTTATGGACAGGCGCTCGGTGTGTTACTCGACTGGTGCGGGTTGTGCCGTGAATGTCTCGACATCGCAACGCAGTAGAAATGGAGATGCAGGTTGCGTTGTAACAAGCACAGAAATCGACGCATTTCTCCGGAAATGGAAAGGGCTGCTCGGCTGACGATGTATCTGATTCGATGCATTGCAGCACAGGTATTTTTCAGGAAATTCTTATCCGTTGCGCAGATGCTCGACCAGGGCTTGTTGGCGATGAGCTTGGGCCGTTACGTGTTTGGCAACCTGCAGGGTGTCGCGCAGTTGTTCGCTACTGTGCAGCGTCAGTTGGTGAATTGAGTGCAGCTTCTGGTTGATTTCTTCGGCCGCCAGGCTCTGCTGATCGCTGGCGCTGGCAATGTGTGTGCTCAACTGGCGAATGTTACCGGTGCTATCGAGGATGCCCAGTAACGCTGTGGCGGCACCATTTACCTCGACGATGCTGGATTGCAACTGATTTCGGCCTTGGTCCATCGCCTGTACCACTTCGCTGGTGCCCAGGCGTAGGGTTTCGATCATTCCTTGTATCTCATCGGTTGAGTTCTGCGTACGGCGGGCCAGCGAGCGCACCTCGTCGGCAACCACGGCGAATCCCCTACCGTTATCCCCGGCCCGAGCGGCTTCGATGGCTGCGTTGAGGGCGAGCAAGTTGGTTTGTTCGGCAATGCTGCGGATTACTTCGGAGATACGCCCGATCATCTGGCTGTGTTGCGCCAAGGAGCTTACCGCACTTGCCGAACTCTCAAGGTTGGTGGACAGCCGGCCGATGCTATGCAGTGCCTGTTCCATTAATTGACGGCCGCTTTTGGCCAAGTCTTCGGCTTGCCGGGCCAGATTGGTGGCGTCGAGGGTGTTGTTGGCGACTTCCTGGGTGGTTGCAGTGAATTGCTCGACAGCTGCGGCGATGCCGGCCAGTTCCTGTTGCTGCTTGTGCGAGGCGTCACTGTTGGTGCTGACCAGTCGGGTTGCATGACTGGCGTCCTGAGCCACCTGGTGGCTACTGTCGTGAACACGTGCGAGTAGGGCGGCGAACTTGAATTCCAGCAACCGCATGGCCAGTTGTATCTGCCCGACTTCATCTACCCGCCCGGTGTAGACCAACTGTTTGATCGGGTGCCGTACCAGGCGACGGCTTGTGTCTACCAGTTTGTCGAAGGGGCGGCATTGCCAGTACAGGAGCAGCCCGCAGAGTGTTGCCGAGCAGAGCGAGACGAGTCCGCCAAGCAGCGGACTGAGACTTATGGCGAAGATAGCTAACGGCATGCCTGACAGGCAGGCCAACAGGCTCGAACGCATGGCCTGACGCGGTTGTGGCCAGCGCAAGCTTGTGGGCAGTCGGCCCTGGGCGCGAACTCGATAGACCTCACGGGCGCGGGATGTCATCTGCGCGCTGGGCAACTGGTAGATCGCTTGGTACTCGATTACCTCGCTGCCTTCAAGAATTGGACTGATATAGACGTCGACCCAGAAATCTTGGCCATCAGCGCGGCGGTTGTGCAGCATTCCCATCCATGACTGGCCTTTGCTTAGTGTGGCCCAAAGATCTTTAAATGGCCCCGCGTGCATCTCCGGGTGGCGCAGGCAGTTGACCGGCTGGCCAAGCAATTGTGCCGGAGAGTAGCCGGCGAGGGTGGCAAAGGCAGAGCTGACGTAGGTAATGAGGCCGTTGGCATCGCACAGTAAGAGCAATTGTTCGGCGGGGTGAGTGTTAGTCATATTGCGCGTCCTTTTTAATGCTCTTGCGATGTCCTGGTGCTACTCCCGTCTCATTCGCGGTCGTGAATGAAACGGGAGTAGCACCTGATATGAGGAGGCGTAAGACCGCCTCTGTTTAGGCATCAGTTCCCGGTTGCACGCAGGTACTGCACGCTGAAAATCTCTGGCTTGCTCTGCTCGGAGTCGACCTGGCCCTTGAACTGTCCGGTGGTGCAGTGCATGGCCTGCATGTCGATCATCGAGAAGCTGTCGTCCAGCGCGACTCCGCTGCCCTTGTTGATCGGAAGGTGATGGTCCGGGTGCGCCTTGCCGATGGTGAAGGTCTTCCACGGCTCGCCCTGGCGGTCGTAGGAGACGGTGCGCGACACGGCGAAGGTCTGTGCATCCACATAATGGACGCGCTTGGACAGCGGGTGGCGGGCGAACGTATTGAGCGGCGTTGCCTGCAACTGATAGACCTTGCGCAGTTGCCAGGTGATGCGCGGGAAGCAGTTGCCTTTGCCGTCGAAGGCCACCATGCGGTAGCCCTCGCTGTCGGTGCTGCCCGCGTCGAGGGCCAGGTCGTTGTGGTTGTAGAAGGGCATCAACATGAAGCGGGTACCCTGATAGCTCCAGCGCATGTCGGCGATGCGCCCGTTGTAGCCCTCGAAATCCTCGATCATCAGATCGGAGCCCAGGAAAGCGTCGGTCATCTGCCCGGTGGCCAGGCGTCTGACGCGGCGTTGAAAGCCCAGATAGAGCCAGGAGTTGTCGCGCTTCAGATCGTTGTTGAAACGATGAATCAGCAGTTGGGTGTTGCGCAGATCCTGCGGCGAGTCGATGTTGAGGTAGATCGCCCGGAACTTGTTCGACGGGTTGGGGGTAATGGCCGGTAGCGGCGGCTGGTTGACCCGATTGGTGAAGTTGAGGAAGTTCATGGTCATGTGGATGGTGCGCTCCACCTCGGCCGTGTCCATGTTGCGGTACTTCCAGATGAACGGGGAGATGATCGCGCTGTCGCCCCAGTTGTAGCCGTACTTGACGTTCCAGGCGAGCTTCTCCCCGGCGCGCGGATCGGCGGCATCCGGCTCCGCGGGAAAGGGCCGTCCGGCAATGGTGCCGCTGATCTCACCGGGGTTGGCGCCTAGTTTGGCGCTGTGCAGGTGTTTGCGGGTGGCCTCGACGTAGTGGGGGTGCAGGTCGAACGAGGTGGTCGGCGCGACCTCGATGCGGGTCCAGCCCTGGCGGATAAAGCCGAGCATGGCGGGGTCGAGCAATTCCTTGAAGCGCTCGACGTTATCGGATTCGATGAGCATGCCGGTGTTCAGACCGTCGGCCTCGGGTATTGCCGCGCGGTAAGGGTAGAAGGCCTTGTCGATGAGCTCGTCATCGGCCAGGGCGGACAGCGGGTGCAGGCTGAGGTAGAGCAAGGCACAAAACAGTCTGTTGTTATTATTCATGGCTGAACCTTTGCTGGTGGGATCCCGCTCGACAGGTTCCTGGCCTGCGGGCACGGCTTCTCACAGCGCCGCCCATGCGGACGGCGGCTGTTGGCTGGGTTGCTGGTTGGGCGAAAGGCCCGGCCGCGTCTAACGGGCCGGGCCGAGTGGCGCTGCTTAGTTACCGGTGGCGCGCATGTGCTGCACGCTGAACATCTCCGGCGGGGTCAGGGTCGGGTCGACCTGGCCCTTGAACTGCCCCGTGGTGCAGTGCATGGCCTGGACGTCGATCATCGAGAAGCTGTCGTCCAGCGCCACCCCGGTGCCCTTGTTCTTCGGCAGGTGGTGGTCCGGATGGGCCTTGCCGATGGTGAAGGTCTTCCACTGTGCGCCCTTGCGGTCGTAGGAGATGGTGCGCGACACGGCGAAGGTCTGCGCATCCATGTAGTGCACGCGCTTGGACAGTGGGTGGCTGCCGTCCACCGGCACCGACTCCACCTCGTAGACCTTGCGCAGCTGCCAGGTGATGTTGGGGAAACAGCCGCCCTGACCGCCGAACGCCACCACCTGGTAACCGTCGTTGTCCTTGTGCGTTTCGCTGTCCAGCGTCAGGTCGTTGTGGTTGTAGAACGGCATCAGCATGAAGCGGGTGCCCTTGTAGCTCCACTGCATGTCGGAGATGCGCCCGTTGTAGCCCTCGAAGTCCTCGATCATCAGGTCGGAGCCGAGGAAGGCATCGGTCACCTGGCCGGTGGCCAGGCGCCGCACGCGGCGCTGGAAGCCCAGGTACAGCCAGGAGTTGTCACGCTTGAGGTCGTCTTCGGCGCGGTGGATCAACAGCTGGGTGTTGCGTACGTCATACGGCTCCAGCACCTTGACGTAGATGCCGCGGAACAGCTGCGACGGGTTGGGGGTGATGGCCGGTTTCGGCTCCTGGTCGACCCGGCGGGTGAAGTTGAGGAAGTGGAAGTCGAACTTGATGGTGCGCTCCACCTTGCCGGAGTTCAAGTCGCGGAACTTCCAGTAGAACGGCGAGATGGCGGCGCTGTCGCCCCAGTTGTAGCCGTACTTGAAGTTCCAGGCGAGCTTCTCGCCGGCGCGCGGGTCGCTGGCGTCCGGCTCCTGGGGGAACGGCCGGCCGGCCACGGCGCCGCTGATCTCACCGGGCTTGGCGCCGAGTTTGACCGAGTCCATGTACTGGCGAGTGGCATCGACATAGCTGGCAGGGAGGTCGAAGGAGGTGGTGTCGCCGACCTTCAGCTCCGCCCAACCTTTCTCGATAAAGCCGTAGAAGGCCGGGTCGAGAATCTCCTTGAACTGGGCGACGTTGCCCTTGTTGATGGTCATGCCGGCGCTCAGACCGGCGAAGCTCGGCTTGTCGTTCTGGTAGGGGTGGAAGGACTGCTGGATCACCGCCTCGTCGGCGGCGTAGACGCCGCTGGTCGCGCCCAGCGTCAACAGGGCCAGCGCCAGGGCGCGGCTCTGCTGGAATTTCTTGTAGTTCATGGCTGTTCCTCGTGATTGATCAGAAGCTGTAACGCAGGGTCAGTTGCAGTTCGTCTTCCTTCTGCGCCATGCCGATGGGGCCGGCGCGGAAGCGGCCCAGCGGCTCGTAGCCGCTCAGACCGGCGCTTACGCCCTCCGGCAGGCCATAGCTGGTGAAGGGGTCCCAGGGGTTGCAGCTGCGGCAATCGTCGAACTCGCGAGCGCCGCGACCGACCTTGAGGTTGGCGCCGGCGACGATCTTCAAGTTGTCGCTGAACAGGTATTCCACGCTCGGCGCGATGGCCGTGGCTTGGGCCTTGAAGTCATGCGCGACGATTATTTGCGGGCTGAGGCGGTCGTTCATCCACCAGCCTTTCACCAGCAGGGTGCCGATCCAGTTCTGCTCCCAGTCCGGCATGCCGGCCTTGCCCAGTGGGCGATCCTCAAGCTGGTGCTCGTGGATGTGCTGGCCGAACAGCTGGCCGGAGAAGAGGAAGGCGCGGCCGGGGTTGAGGAAGGGGATAAAGATGTTCTTGTCCGCACCGATCACGTAACGGGTGACGTCGGACTCGGAGAACAGCCGTGATTGCAGGGTGTTGGCAAACTCCTCGCCCTCGGTGTGCGCGACTTCGAAGCGGAACACCGTGTCAATCGCTTGCGAGTAGTAGTCCATCGAACCGCCGACCAGGTTGACCCGCGGGAAATGGATATCGAAGGCGATCAGGCTCGGCCATACCGCGGTTTCACCGGTGAAGGCGTTCTGCGCCGGGATGCCGCCACGCAGCGAGGGCAGTTGCGAACGGTAGGTCAGGGCGTTCAGCGAGAAGCCGAAATCGCCGTAGACGCCTTCCAGCTTGATGCCGAACTGGCTGTTGGACAGGCTCCAGGACGGCATGTGCGCCTTGCGGATACCGATCTGGCCGGGGCCGAAGTCGGTGGCGATGTTGCCGCCAGCGAAGTTGGCCACGGTGCCGCCGTTTTCCCACAGGTTGTTCATGCCGCGGAAGAAGCAGCCAGCATCGAGGATCGAGTTGGGCTGGCCGCACTGACCGAGGTTGTGCGGACGGAACTTGTCGAAGTTCCACACGAACGACAGGTTGAGGTCGTCGAACACCTCGCCGGCGCCCATGCGCCAGTCGGCCTTGGCGATCCACATGGGAATGCGGATGTCTTCCAGCTCGTCGTAGATGTTGTTGCGCGAGAAGTCGACCGGGTTGATTACGTCGAGCACGCGGAACAGGTCGGTGCGGCCCCAGATCACCTGCTGCTTGCCCAGGCGCCAGCTAAGTATGTCGCCGTTGGGCAGCTCGTTGTCGAAGTCGACGTAGAGCTCGCGGATGAAGTCCAGGCGTTCGTTGAACTCGGGGAAACGCAGGTCGTTGCTGCTGTAGTCCAGGTAGTCGTCGATGCAGCCGCGGCTGTCCTTGTCGCAGGGCCGTACCGGCACGCCGAAGGCCACCCCGCCACGGGTTTTGTGCAGGTTTTCGCCGAGCACGATCATCCCCTCGTTGGGGTTGCGCGCGTCGTTGAAGCCGAAGAAGGTGCCTGGCGGACGGATGCCACCGCCGTGCGGCACAGTCGAGCCCGCGCCGGCGATGTTGTTCTCCAGATTGACCGCGCCGCCGGCGCCACTGCCGTACTCGCTGCTGTTGAGGTCATAGACCCCGTCGTAGGTGCCGCGGAATGTGCCGTGGAAGGCCACATTGTTGAAGTTCAGCTGGCCCAGGGTGCCGAATTTCTTGTCCGCGTTGACTTGCACGGTGTTGCGGAATTTCGACAATCCGGCGCTATCGCGAACGAAGGTGGCATTCTCGTAGAAACCGGTGAACTGCATTTCTTCCTCGGCCATGACCGAAGTCAGTGGCGTCAGAGCAAGGCTTGAGCCGCCCAGCAGGGCCAGACTCCAGTGTCGCAGGCCCATTTTTGTTGTTGTCGGCATGACAGGTCCTCGTGCGGTTTAAGTGTGGGAAGGCATCCGGTTCAGGCCGGATGGCGTTCCCCTTGCGGCAGCCCGCCGGTCGCCACGCAGGGCGCGACCGGCTGGGGTTCGGCTGAGGCGGGCACGGCAGCGTCGGCGTGCAGAATGCCGTCTTCGTCGGCATAGGCCCCGGTGATGAACTTCGGTTTGAACACCAGCACCCAGGCGGGTACCAGCAACATGGCGGCGATGGCGTTGATGACGATCATCACGCACAGCAGCAGGGCGGCATCGGACTGGAAACGCAGGTCCGAAAGGATCACCCACATGATGATCCCGGCCATCAGGGTCAGAGCGGTGAAGCTGATGGCGATGCCGGTGGTGGCGATGGCCTGGCGCACCGCGTCGGTGAGACGGCCAAACTTGGCCATTTCCTCGCGGATGCGATCCATCATGTAGATCGAGTAGTCGATACCCACGCCAATGCCGACGGCGATCACCGGCACCGTGTTGATGTCGATACCCATGCCGGCCAGGCCCATATAGGCGTAGGTCAGCGCGGTGGCGAAGGCCATCGCCAGGAGCATCATCAAGCCGGCATGCCAGGAGGTGTAGAACAGCATGACGAAGACGAAGATCAGCAGGAACACCAGCGGCAGCACCACCAGGTTGGTCTCGAATGCCGACTCGTTCATCGCCGCGGCCACGCCAAGGGTGCCGCCAGCCAGGCGGATGCTCAGCCCCGGCACTTCCTCGCCGTGCTGCTCGATCCACTGCTTGGCCATGTGCATGGCGCGGCGGATGGTTTCGCCCTGACGATCCTTGTAATAGAACACCAGGTTGGCGACGCGATCGTCGGTGTCGGTGAACTCGTTGAGCGCGCCGGGGATCGGGCTGGAGGCCATGTAGGTGAACATCAGCCCGCCGACGTAATTGGCGTCGTGGGGAATCTGCAGCCAGCGCGGATCGTCGTTGTGCATCAGCCGGTTGACCTGGGTGATCAGGTCCGGCAAGCCCTTGCTGCCGCCGACCGAGGGGTCGCTGAGCATGTGGTTCTGTAGCGCCTGCAGCGCGCGCAGCACCTCGGGCTTCTTGATTCCGCCTTTCTCGGCATGCTCGGCGACGATGTACAGCTCTTCCGAGCCGGGGAAGCGCTGGTTGATCTCCTTGGACGAGACGTTGTAATCGTGTTCCGGGTAGAGGATCGGCGAACCGGGCTCGGAGTCGCCGATGCGCACCTGGGAAGAGGCCCACAGGCTGGCGAGGATGGCCAGCGCGGCCAGGCCCAGCGCCTTGCGCGCAGCGGTCGGGTTGGCCACCGTCCGCGCACAGATCGCGCCGATGTGGCGCAGCGCGGTCTCGCGCATCTCCGGGTTCTTCGGCTTGGGCAGGATCGACAGCAGCAGCGGCACGCCGATCAGCACGCTGAAGATCACCGTGGTTGCCCACAGCGAGGCGTAGATGCCCAGTTTGGTGTTCAGGGCAATCGAGCCGATGGCGATCAGCAGCAGGCCGATGGCGTCCGAGACGATGCCCAGGGTGCCGGGGCGGAACAGGCTGTCGAAGGTGGCGCGCGCGGCCAGCGGGCCGTCACCGAGCAGTTTGACCTCGGCGTAATAGCGTTCGACCAGTTGCACTCCGTGGCTCATGGCCCGGGCGGCGATCAGGAAGGGAATCACCAGGCCCAGCGGGTCGAGGTTGTAGCCCAGCAGGCTGATGATGCCGAGGCCCCAGATGGTCGATATCATTACCCCGCCGAGTGGGATCAGCACGCCATAGGCCTTGCGGAAATGCATCACCAGCAGCGCCAGCATGATCAGCACGGTGCAGATGAAGATCTGCAAAATCTGGCTCATGTAGGTGTAGGCCCAGCCCACCAGTACCGGTTGCCCGGTGGCGTAGAGGGTCACCCCGTCGATCTTCTCGGCGTCGCGCAGCGCCTGGATCTGCGCGAAGGTTTTGGCGTAGTCGAGCTGGCCCTCGATCAGTTGCGCCTTGACCAACGCCACTTGCAGGTCCGGCGACACCAACGGGCCATAGACCCGCGGGTTGGCCACCACGTCGGCTTTCATCGCGGCCAACTGCGCGGCGGAGAGCTGGCCGAATTCGGGTTGGTAGTAAGGCTCGGAGTTGATGCTGCCGACCTCGGTCAGCCAGACCTTGCGCGAGTTGCGGTGGGTCAGGCTGCTGACCAGGTTGTGGTTGACTCCGGGTAGGCTGTCCACCGCCTGGGTGACCCGATCGATCAAGGCCAGGCGCTCGTTGCTGAACAGGTCGCCTTTGTCGAAGGCCACGCCGATGACCAGCACGTTGGCGCCGCCGAAGCTGTCCTTGATGCTGTTGTGCAGCTGGATGTACGGGTGTTCCTGTGGCAGCAGATCGGAGAAGTCGGTGTAGACCTTCAGCCCGGGAATGCGCAGGGCGAAGAACAGGGTCAGCACCGCGATGATCGCCAGCACGGTGCGCGGGTGGTCGAACAACCAGACCTTGGCCTGAGCCAGCTTATGGCTAAACGGATGCAGTATGGGCATGGTGGCGGGTCTCAGTCGGTCGTGGTCGCAACGGCGGGCGTAGCGCTGGGCGCGGTGTCGAGGGTCAGCAGCAGGCCGCGGCCACCGGCAACGATCAGGCGTTGCGCGGTATCCGCGGTGATGGCGCGCAAGTAGACCGGCGCATCGGGCGTCGGCAGCGTTTGCCACTGTTCACCGGCCAGCTGCAGCACGCTGCTGTGGTCGCCGACGGCGAACAGGCCGTTGTCACTCGCTAGAAAGCCGAAGATCGGCGCGCTGCTCGGCGTGCTCTGGCGTTGCCAGCTCTGCCCGGCATCTGCGGTGTGGTAGATAAAGCCGTTGAGGCCACCGACCCAGCCCTCCTCGGGGCTGCGGAAGTAGCTGGCGTGCGGGTAGAACTCGTCCGGCAGGGTGCCGGCCAGCTGCCAGTTGGCGCCGCCATCCTGGCTGGCGAAGAGCATGCCGAACTCACCTACGGCCACCGCATGGTCGCGGTCGATGAACTGCAGGTTGGTCAGCATGGCGTCTTCGTCGAGGCTGGTGTGCGTCCAGTCGCCGCCTTGGTCGTGGCTACCGAGCAGGGTGGTCAGGCCGCCGGCTACCCACCAGGCGCCATCCGGGGCGCAGGCGGCGGTCAGCATTTGCTCCTCGGTCGGCAGGGCGTGTTCGCGCCAGCTCAGGCCGAGGTCGGCGCTGTGCCACAGGCGGTTGTCGAAGCTCAGGGCGATGAAACTGCCGTCGGCGCAGGCGTCGAGGTCGATCAGGCTGGCGCCCTTGGCGATCACCTGGCGCGTCCAGCTCTGCCCCTGGTCAAGGCTGGTCAGCAACACGCCGTTGTTGCCGGCCAACAGGGTGGCCTGCGGCACGCTGGCGAGAGCCTGGTAGTAATCGGCGCGGTGGCTGGATTTGCTGCCTTCGGCGGCGACTCCGGCCAGGTTGAGTTCGGCTTCACAGCCGGCGAGCACAATGGGTAGGAGAAACATCCCGAGTGCCGAGCGTACCGGGCGGCTCAGGACGCACGGCAACAGGCCGTGCGACTGCTTGTTATGGTTCATCACGTGTCACCACTTGTGATTGTTGTTGTCGTGAAGCGGCTGACAAGGCGAGAGCAACGCCTGTGCCAGACCACCGACGGTGACCCGCAAGTAGTTTCAAGTTGTTGATTGGATTTGGTTTTTTTTGGGAGAGAAACAGCTTGTGGAGGGTTGTAGCACTTAAAGTGGGGGGAAGAGGGGTTAATCAAATAATCAAAATCATCAGGCGTTTCACCAAATGGCGAAACGCCTGGCGCTGGCGCTCCGCATCGGCGCAAGGCGGTATATCGCGTGCTGGGTTACCTGACGCGCCGCGATGGCAGTGTCTGATTGCTCAGCGCTTGGCGCCGCTCGCCCAGCCTACGATGCGCTAGCCTTCGATGCCGATTTTCTTCAGCCGATAGGCCAGTGCCGGTCGGCTTAGGCCGAGCAAGCGCGCGGCACCGGAGACGTTTTGGTTGGCCTGTTGCATGGCTTCGCGCATCAGGCTTTCCTCGATCTCGTCGAGGCTCAGGCCGCTGCTCAACAACTGGCTGATCCAACTGCCCTGGCCATTGCCTGGCTGAATCAGCACGCCGTCCGACGACACCCGCTCGCTGGCGGTCTGCGGCTCTTCCGGCGCCCGTGGGAACAGCGCCGGCACGCTGATGCTTTCGTTCGGATCGGTGAGGATGATGCCGCGCTCGATGACGTTCTCCAGCTCACGGATATTGCCCGGCCAACTGTAATGCAGGCAGGCCTCCAGGGCTTTGTCCGAAAGGCCGAGGGTTCTCTTGCCGTACTCCTGGTGGAAGCGCTGAAGGAAGTGCTCAGCCAGCAGTGGAATGTCCTCGCGGCGTTCGCGCAACGCCGGGATCGCCACCGGGAAAACGTTCAGCCGGTAGTACAGGTCGGCGCGAAAACGCCCGGCCTTGACCGCTTCGGCCAGGTCCTCGTGGGTGGCGGCGATAACCCTTACGTCGATCTTGCGCGTGCGGTTGTCGCCAACTCGCTCCAGCTCGCCTTCTTGCAGCACGCGCAGCAGACTGGCCTGAGCGCGCGGGCTGAGTTCGATCACCTCGTCAAGGAAGATGGTGCCCTTGTCGGCCCGCTCGAAGCGGCCCATGCGTGACTGGGTGGCGCCGGTGAAGGCGCCTTTTTCCACGCCGAACAATTCGGACTCGATCAGGTCCGGCGGGATCGCCGCACAGTTCACCGCGACAAAGGGCTCGGCGGCGCGTTTGCTGCGCAGGTGCACGCTACGCGCGATGACCTCCTTGCCGACCCCGGTCTCGCCGAGCAGCAGCACCGAGACTTTGCCCTGTGCGGCCTTGTCCATCATCTTGCGCACGGTCTGGTAGGCCGGGGTCTGGCCGATGCCGTAGTACTGGCCTTCCTGTTTGTCGAGGTTGGTACGCAGCGACACCAGTTGCGATTGCAACTCGTAGAGTTCCTCGATGATGGGGTCGCTCTTGAAATACTGTTTGAAGCTGGCAACGTCGTCCCACTCTTCGGCCGGCTTGCCAATGATCCGGCACTTGTCGCCGCCGCAGCCGCGGCAGCTGACTTCCTTGAAGATGATTTCCCGGCCCATGAACGCCGAGGAATAGGCGCAGGCGTAGCCGAGCAGAGTCCAGCACACCGGGTCTTGCATCTGCCCCAGCTCGGTCTGGCAGATTTCCACCTCGAAGGAGTCGATCCACTCCACCTCGACATAGAAGCGCCCGCTTTCCTTGTCGATATCGACCTCGGTGGGGCGGGCCTTGACCAGCCCCTTGAGCGAATGCAGCTGCGGGCCGGCGAGGAACATGTCGTACTCGCTGGCATTCGGGCGCAGCTTCCAGGCCAGTTCGGCGTCCTTCAGTCCGGACTGGTAACCCATGCGCAGGAAGAAGCCCTTGGCCCGTTCGATGCCCAGGGTACTGACCATCTCGCGGCGGAAATTGGCCATTGCGGAAACCTGCAACAGCAGCATGCGCTGTTCGCCCAGCCAGATCTTGCCTTCCGTGCTCTGGAAGTGGATGAGGCTGGTGAGGTCCTTGAAGTCTGCGTATTGCAGCTCGGGTTTATAGCGGATCGGCATGAACTCAAATCCCCTGATTTATTGTTGTAGGGGGGGGCGCTGAAGCACCTGGAAAGCACACGGCAATCGATGTATTCAGCGAACACTCCAGGCGGCCTTTCCGGCCGTGTTGGCGCAACGCCAACCCACCATATTCGCCTTTTTCGGCAGATGAAAGTCAACCAAATGATGAAAGGCGCCAGGGCCTGAGGCGGGCCATCGGTTGCCTTGCGCAGAGCCTGTGAGCATTTGCTCAAGTGTGCCGTAGCAATTGATCAAATGCTCAAAAAGCCCGTGTGGTGCCTGCCTTCACGGCGTGTTTCCTGTGCCGGTTACTAAATTAAAAATCATTAAAATACAATAACTTATGTTCTTTTTTGGCGCCTTGGCACAGGCGTTGCGTTAGGGCCTGTGCCAGCAACCAGCCAGGAACCGGCGAGATGAAAGACCCAGTGATTCCCTTCGACCAGCTAACCCGTTATGTCCGGGTGCGCAGCGAGCCGGATGCCCGGTTCGTCGAATTCGATTTCGCCATTGGTCATCCGGAACTGTTCGTCGAGCTGGTACTGCCACACGCCGCCTTCGCCGCGTTCTGCCAGCAGCACCAGGTGGTGCAGATGAACGCGGCGATGTGCCAAGCGGTGGATGAAGACGCGGCCAAGTGGCGCTACGGCGATGTCGGACGACGCGAGGCGAGCGGCCGAGAGTAAGCACGGGCGACAGCCGAACACACACAACAACAAGACGGTACGGTTGAAATGAGCGTAGAGATCAAGACCAATACGGTGGAAACCCTCCGCCACACCTACGGCAACCTGCAACGCCGTTTCGGCGACAAGCCGGCGAGCCGCTATCAGGAAGCCAGCTACGACATCGAAGCGACGACCAACTTCCACTACCGGCCGTTGTGGGACCCGCATCGGCAGCTCAACGACCCCAGCCGTACGGCGATCCGCATGGTCGACTGGCATGCGGTCACCGACCCGCGCCAGTACTTCTACGGTGCCTATGTACAGACCCGGGCGCGCATGCAAGAAGCCACTGAGCATGCCTACAGCTTCTGCGAGAAGCGCGGCCTGCTGAGCCGCCTGCCCGAAGCGCTGCAGCAGAAGATCCTGCGTTGCCTGGTGCCGCTGCGCCACGCCGAGATGGGCGCCAACATGAACAACAGCGGCATTGCCGGCGACTGCATCGCCGGCACCATGACCCAACTGCATATCTATCAGGCCATGGATCGTCTGGGCATTGGCCAGTACCTGTCGCGCATCGGCCTGCTGCTCGGCGAGGGCAGCGGCAGTGCGCTGGACCAGGCCAAGGCTTACTGGATGGACGATCCGATCTGGCAAGGTCTGCGCCGCTACGTCGAAGACAGCCTGGTGATCAAGGACTGGTTCGAACTGGCCCTGGCGCAGAACCTGCTGCTCGACGGCATGAGCTACCCGCTGATGTACCAGCGCTTCGACCAGCAACTGGGCGAAGAGGGCGCCGCCGACCTGTCGATGCTCACCGAGTTCATGCGCGACTGGTACGCCGAAAGCACCCGCTGGGTCGACGCCATGCTCAAGGTGGTGCTGGCCGAAAGCGCAGAGAACCGCGAGCAGATCCAGGCCTGGGTGGATACCTGGGAACCGCGCGCCTATGCCGCCCTGCAACCGCTGGCCGAAGCCGCCACCGGCCAGGCCGCCCTCGACGAGGTGCGCGCCGCGCTGGCCGCGCGCCTGCACAAGCTCGGGCTGCGCAGCCCAGGAGTAGCCGCATGAAACAACTGGCTTTCATCGTGTTCCAGGACAACGACAACGCACGTTACCTGGTGGACGCCATCACCCAGGACAACCCCCACGCCGAGGTCCAGTACCAACCCGCGATGATCCGCATCCAGGCCGAGAAGCGCCTGGAAATCCGCCGCGCGACAGTGGAGGAAATGATCGGTCGCGAGTGGGACGTCCAGGAAATGCTCATCGACGTGATAAGCATCGGCGGCAACGTGGCCGAGGACGACGACAGCTTCGTCCTCGAGTGGAAGAACTAGGAGGCAGACCATGACAACCCAGAAGAAAAAACTCAGCCTGAAAGACAAGTACCAGTACCTGACCCGCGACATGGCCTGGGAGCCGAGCTACCAGAAGAAGGCCGACATCTTCCCCGACGAGGATTTCGAGGGCATAAAGATCACCGACTGGGACAAGTGGGAAGACCCGTTCCGCCTGACCATGGATGCCTACTGGAAATACCAGGCCGAGAAAGAGAAGAAGCTCTACGCGATTTTCGACGCCTTCGCGCAGAACAACGGCCACCAGAACATCTCCGATGCACGTTACGTGAATGCCCTGAAGCTGTTCCTCACCGGCGTTTCGCCGCTGGAATACGGCGCCTTCCAGGGCTACTCGCGGGCTGGCCGGCAGTTCAGCGGCGCCGGCGCGCGGGTCGCCTGCCAGATGCAGGCGATCGACGAGCTGCGCCACGTGCAGACGCAGATCCATGCGATGAGCCACTACAACAAGCACTTCAACGGCCTGCATGATTTCGCCCACATGCACGACCGGGTGTGGTTCCTCTCGGTGCCCAAGTCGTTCTTCGACGACGCGCGTTCGGCCGGCCCGTTCGAGTTTCTCACCGCCATCTCGTTCTCCTTCGAGTACGTGCTGACCAACCTGCTGTTCGTGCCGTTCATGTCCGGCGCCGCCTACAACGGCGACATGGCCACGGTCACCTTCGGCTTCTCCGCGCAGTCGGACGAAGCGCGGCACATGACCCTCGGCCTGGAAGTGATCAAGTTCATGCTCGAACAGCACGAAGACAACGTGCCGATCATCCAACGCTGGATCGACAAGTGGTTCTGGCGCGGTTACCGCCTGCTCAGCCTGGTCGGCATGATGATGGACTACATGCTGCCGAACAAAGTGATGTCCTGGGCCGAAGCCTGGGAGGTGTATTACGAGCAGAACGGCGGCGCGCTGTTCAAGGACCTCGAGCGCTACGGCATCCGCCCGCCGAAGTACCAGGACCAGGC
>Ga0209024_1001517_pt1 | contig 18545 bp, 21 predicted proteins | sample AutmiccommunBRH5_FD_187380 | JGI IMG/M metagenome (GOLD analysis project Ga0209024, IMG submission 187380) | Deep subsurface microbial communities from Mt. Terri, Switzerland - Autotrophic microbial communities BRH/5 (SPAdes) (version 2) | ecosystem: Environmental > Aquatic > Deep subsurface >...
CTCGCCGATCCTCCCGCGGTCGCCGCGAAGATCATCTCGCTGGTCGAGGCCCTGGAGCGGTAGGGCGCTGCGCGGTCCGTCCTTCTTGACATGTGACAGATTAGTCACGTATTGTCCCGCCCGATGGACGACGACCTGGTGTTCAAGGCGCTCGCCGACCCCACTCGACGTCTTCTCCTCGACCGACTCTTCGAGCGCGATGGCCAGACGCTCACGGAGTTGCTGTCCGAGGTGGAGATGACCCGGTTCGGGGTGATGAAGCACTTGAACGTCCTCGAGGATGCCGGGCTCGTCACCACGCACAAGGTGGGCCGGGAGAAGTTGCACTACCTCAACCCGGTCCCCATCCGGCTGGTCCATGACCGCTGGATCGACAAGTACACCGAGCGGCGCGTCTCAGCGCTCGCCGACCTCAAACGCACACTGGAGAAGCACGATGACGACCGAGACTGAGACCGCCGCGGGGACGCACGTCTACCGCGTCTACATCAAGGCGACGCCCGAGCAGATCTGGGAGGCGATCACCAGCCCCGAGTGGACCACCCGCTATGGCTTCGGCACGGCGACCGAGTACGACCTCAGGCCGGGTGGCGCCTTCCGCGTGCCGTCGTCCGAGGCGATGAAGGCGTACGACCCGAACGTGCAGGATCTTCTCGTCGACGGCGAGGTGATCGAGGTCGATCCACCTCGACGGCTCGTGCAGACGTACCGCTACCTCTGGTCGCCGGAGCTGATCGAGGAAGGCTTCACGCGTGTCACCTACGAGATCGACGCCGAGGGCATGTTCCCCGGAACGAGCATTCTCACTGTGACCCACGAGGCTGCCAATGCACCGCTCAGTGCGACAGTCAGTGCGGGTGATGCCGAGAACCAGGGTGGTGGCTTCCCGATGATCCTCAGCGACCTGAAGACGCTCCTCGAGACGGGCACGTCGCTCTCACACCAGTAGACGCGGCAGTCCTCGCCACGCGCAGAAACGGCCCGCTCGTGAGAGCGGGCCGTTTCGTCGTGTCTCGGCTCGCCGAGGGCTAGATCGCCGCGATGCTCTGGAGGAACTCGCGAATGTTGAGGGCCAGCGAGGACGGCTGGTCCGTGGGGACGTGGTGGCCGGAGTCCTCGATGAGCGAGACGCGCGAGCCGGCGATGCGCCGGTGCAGGCGCTGGATCGCCTCCGGGGTCAGCATGTCCGTGTCCTGGCCGCGGATGATCATCGTCGGGCACTGGACGCGGTCGGCGCTGTCCCACAGGTCGGAGAGACGGCGCTGGCCGGGGTCCGGCTCCGGCGGGCGGATCTGCGGGTCGCGGAACGCCTCGTCGAAGTCCCACGCCAGCTTGCCGTCGTCGTTCATAGTCAGGACGGCGCGGACGCGGCGCTCCAACTGCTCGTTGGAGGCGTACGGCTGGAACATGCGGAACGCGTCGACGGCGGCGTCGACGGAGTCGAACGTCTCGCCGGCCAGCAGCAGTCGTCGCACGTTCTCGATGCCGGTGCGCAGCACCTCGGGTGCGGCTTCCACGACGACGAGGGCGGTGACGATCTCCGGGTGCTCAGCCGCGTAGCAGATCGCGAGGGCGCCGCCCATGGAGTGGCCGACGAGCGTCAGCGAGCGCAGGCCGAGCGCATCCACGAACGCCTCGAGGTCTTCGAGCTGGGTCGCGCGGGTGTAGTCCATGTCCTCGGCGCGGCCGGACTGGCCGTAGCCGCGCTGGTCGAGGGCGATCACCCGGAACTCGCGCGCGAGGTCGGTGGCGACGTCGGTCCACATCTCGGAGGTGGAGGCGTAGCCATGGAGCAGCAGCAGCGCGTGCCGGCTGCGTGTGTCGCCCCACTCGCGGTAGTGCAACTTGAGGTCGTTGACCTCGACGAACTCGTCTCGGGGCTTGGAGGGGTTGGCCATCGGGGATGCTCGCAATTCACGCCCACGTCGGCCGGGCGAAGGGAGCGCCTTCGTCGCCGCGGGACACTGGAGATAGGTGAGATCCGAACGTAGCAAGCGCACGATCTAAACGCACGTTTTTGGTGACATAACCCTCGAAAGCTCGCTAATTCTCGGCGCAGGCGTGGCTCGGGCGCTCCTACGTTCGAGTGCATGGACGCTCCGCGAGGTCGGTTCGGACGGCTCGGGCCCCTCATCGTCGCCGGGATCGCGCTGGGGATCGGCCTCGGAGGGTTCGTGGACGGGATCCTGCTGCACCAGGTCCTCCAGTGGCACCACATGCTGACGGCCCACGAGGAGTACGGGGCGACGAGCGTGCACAACCTGGAGGTGAACACGCTCTGGGACGGGCTATTCCACACGGGGACGTGGGTATTCACCGTGCTGGGCGTCGGTTACCTCTGGCGCGCTGGGAGGATGGAGGGCGTCCGCTGGTCAGGCATCGCGTTCGTGGGGGCGCTGGCGGTGGGGTGGGGGCTGTTCAACCTCGTCGAGGGGATCGTCGACCACCACATCCTGGGGATACACCACGTGCGCGACGACCTCGGTGGGCCGCTCGCGTGGGACCTTGGCTTCCTCGCGTTCGGCGCGCTGCTTGTCCTCGGCGGCGCGATGCTGATCCGCGCCGCGGCCGCACGAGGGGACGAGCGCTAGTGGTGCGCTAGAGCGACGCGGCGATCGCGTTCGCGACGGGGAGGCCGTCACCGAGTTCGAGGAAGTTCTTACCGCGGTCGTGCGAGGCCCAGAGTTTGGTGCCCGCCATGACAAAGACCACGTCTTCCCAGTCCCACGGGCGGGCGACACAGGGGATGCGAGGCCACTCGTCGTCGCCCTCGAGCTCCACGCGCACCCAGGAGACGCCGCCGTTGGGGGAACGGAAGACGGCGCCGATCTCGCCGGGGGCGGAGCGGGCCATGGTGGCGATGAGGGCGTCGGGCGAGCCTGGCATGACGGCGAGCGATCCGCCCCACGAACGGTCGAGGCCACCCTTCGACTGGAGCCACGAGAAGCCCTCGTCCTCGGAACGGTAGATGCCCGTGTCGGTCGTCGCGTACATGCGGTCGCGGTGCTCGGGATGGACCCAGATGCCGTGGATCTTGGGGTTGATGCCCTCGCCGCGTCGCGTCCAGGAGTTGCCGTGGTCGCGCGTGTGCCAGGCGCTGCCGCCGGCGAGGCCCACGATGACGCCTTCCTCGACCTGTCCGATCGCGGAGACGAAGACGCGGGACTCGCCGTCATTCGGCACGAAGCGAGTGCCATGCTTGATCACGTTCATGACGCCCTCGATCTCCTCCCAGGTCTCACCCTGGTCGGTCGATCGATAGAGCTGCCCGTGCGCGGCGCCCACGTAGAGGTCGCCGCCGGGCAGGACGGCCACGGAGCGGGCGTTGCCGGCCCACCTGTGGTCCCAGCGCTTGCCGTCGTGCACCCACGCGCCGCCCTCGGGCGATCCGGCGATGGCGAGGCCGTCGTAGTAGTCGACGCTCGTGAAGTCGTGGCCCTGGACGGCGACGTCGGGGTCGCCTCCCGGGACGACGGTGGTGAGGCCACCATCGTGCGCGATGATGATCCCGAGCGGTTCGTACGTGCGTCGACGGATGACCATGGGCTAGGCGTTTTCCTCTTCTGACGTGTGCCCCGGCCCGGTGGAACGGGCGGCCTTCACTGCCTCGACGATCGCGGGGAGCGCGACGCCGGACGGAGCGCGGACGACGACCGTCGCCAGTGGCGTCAGCGGCGTCTCTTCCGGATTGATCTCGATCAGCGGTACCCCTCGGCGCGTGGCCTCCACGGGGTACTGCGCGGCGGGATAGACCACCGCGGACGTCCCGATCGTCATGAAGCAGTCCGCCAGGTCCGTCTCCCGGGCGCAGCGCAGCAGCGCGCTCCCCGGGATCGGCTCCCCGAACATGACGGTGTCGCTCTTCACAATGCCGGTACACCCCGGTGACGTGCAACGGGGCGGCAGTTCACCCTCGTCGAGGACGAACTCCTCCTTCGGCCACCGCGCCTCGCACTGGATACAGCGCATCCAGTAGCGGTTGCCGTGGATCTCCGTGATCGAGCGCTGCCCCGCGCGGCGATGGAGGTCGTCGATGTTCTGCGTGATCAGGTGGCTGATGACGCCCATCTCCTCGAGGGTGGTGAGTCCGGTGTGCCCGGCGTTCGGCTGGGCTGCCTCGATCGCGAGGGCGAACTCACCGGGCTGATTCGCCTCCTCGATGCGGCGCTCCCACCAGCGCTTCGGGTCCATCGCGAAGGTGTCGTACTGGTTCATCGGCGGTTCGCCGTTGATCGTCCACAGCCCGCCATCGCCTCGGAAGGTCGGGATGCCCGACTCCTTCGACATCCCGGCGCCCGCGAGGACGACGGTGTGCTCGGCCCCCGCGAGGATCGCGGCGGCAGCGGCGACCGCCTCGCGGAAGGCGGGATCGTTCGGCGACTGGTCAGGAGAAGTCACGGGCGCATCCTATCTGGCGGTTCACGAGTAGGGGGAGGGGGAGGCCCTCACCCCAGCCCTCTCCCCGAGTGGGGAGAGGGCTGGGCCGGAACTCGAAGGGCTCCCACCGCAAGCCTTAACACTTCGCTCAATGATCCTCGTTCCCCTCACCCCGAGGCCTGCCTACGCTCGAAGTGATGAACAACCGCACGCTCGCTCGGTACAGCACGGTCGCTGCCATCGTCATCGTCGTCGGTGGTCTGTTCGTGTACCGCGAGTTCATTGCCCCCGCGGGCGCTGATGCGTCGCCACTGGGCGTCGAGGCGAGCGCGAGCGAGCCCGCCCTCGGTCAGCCCGCGCCGGACTTCGTCCTCGAAGAGTCCGGTACCGGGAACCGCGTCTCGCTCTCCGACTTCCGAGGGCAGCCCGTCGTGCTGAACTTCTGGGCGACGTGGTGTGTGCCCTGCCGCACCGAGATGCCGGACCTGCAGACCGCTCACGACGAGGAGGGCGTCGTCGTCCTCGCGGTGAACTGGCAGGAATCCGATGTGATCGTCGAGCAATTCCTCGACGAGTTCGAGCTCACGTTCCCCACGGTCCTCGACCGGGAGGGACGCGTCCGCGAGCACTACGGAGTCGTGGGCCTGCCCGCCACGTTCTTCATCGACCCCGACGGCATCCTCCGCGCCCGCAACTTCGGCCCCGTCTACGGCAATCTGCTGAGCGACGGCATCGAGGCTGCCCGCTAGCGCGTGCGCCCAAAGTCAAGTCTGGCCCGCCCCCTACACTCGATTCATGCAACTCGACTACGCCTTCCTCTGTGATGCGGCCGCCGAGAGCGGTGGCAAGATCCACGCGCTCGGCATCGGGTTCGAGCGCATCACCATCCGCCAACTGCCCGCCGTGCACCCTCGCGCCGTCGCCGTCGTGCGGTTCACCTTCAACCGAGACGACCTCGGCAGTCTCCCGTTCCGCGTGCGCGTGTCGGACGGCGACGGACGCGATGTCGCCACACCCGTCGAGGGGCAGATCAACCTCGCATTGCCTGAGAACACCGATCGCGGTCGCGCGAACATCGTCGTGGACCTCGTGCAGATGGACCTGCAGACGGCCGGCCCGCATGAGGTCGCGATTGTCCTCGCGGGGCGCGAACTGGCGTCCCTTCCGTTCGAGGTCGTCGTCTCCTAGGGTCGGGACATGTCTGATGTTCCTGCCGGCCCGGGCAGCGATCCGCGGGCCAACCTCGACCCATCCCTTGAGGCAGAGGTGCTCCGCACCGAACGGCTCGAACTGCTGCCACTGCCGCTCGAGTTCTGCGAAGCGATCGTGGAGGGCGATCGACCCTCCGCACGGCGCGTGCTGGGCCTCGACCTCGATGAGTGGCCCACCGGATCCGAGGTCGACCGCGCCTTCCCGTTCTACGCCGCCCGGCTCCGCGAAGACCCCTCGACGGTGGCATGGCAGGGGCGCGCCATCGTCGTGCGCGAGTCCGAGGAGGTCGCCGGCAGCGCGAACTTCAAGGGCGCACCCGAGGACGGCCTGGTCGAGGTGGGCTACCAGCTCGTGCCGCGCTTTCGGGGCAACGGCTATGCGCGGGAGGCACTGCTCGCCCTCGTCGAGCGCGCCTTCGAGGAACCCGAGATCGAGGAAGTCGTCGCCGTGATCCACCCCGACAATGCGCCCTCGATCGCGGTCGCCGAGTCCGTCGGCCTCGAGCACATCGGCGAGCGCTCCGAGGTGCACCCGACCTCGGAGGTGTGGGCGATCACCCGCGACGCGTACGAAGCGGACGCGGCGGGCTGAGGCGCGCTAGCCCTCGAACACTCCGTAGCGCCCGAGGATCTCGCGCAGCTGCTCCGCCGGGTTGCCGGCGTGGTCGATGAGTTCGGCGCGCCAGCCCGCGTCGCGGGCGGCGAGCACGTTCTCCTCGAGGTCGTCGAAGAAGATCAGGCCTGATCGCTCCCAGCCCGTCGTGCGTTCGAAGACCTCGAATATCTCGCGGTCGGGCTTCACCGCTCGGAGCAGGTGGCTCGCATGCGGGTGCTGAATGCGGCGGAGCGCCTCGCTGACGACCAGGGCCTGCTCCCAGTGGACCGGGTTGGTGTTCGAGAGCGTCGCCGTGACGCGCCCGGCGGCGTGGATGTCGTCGATGACCTCCGTGACGCCCGGGTAGTCCTCGTTCAGCCACGCCTCCAGCACGAGGCGACAGTGCTCTGCAGTGAGGCGGCCTCCCGTGAGCTGCTCCATCGTCGCGTACCACTCGACGGGCGTGAGGCGGCCAGCCATGTGGTCCATGACCGACGGCCGAGTGGCCTCAAGGAACTCGAGCGAGTCGAAGTGGTCGTCCCACGGGACCATGGTTCGCTCGTGCGCCTCCCGCCACGTGCGGACGTGCGAGATCAGCACCCCGCCGAGGTCGAAGACGACGTGCGTGACCGGGGCACCGTCGATGGCCATCCAGTCCTCCTAGACCGACCGCGTGGCGCCGGACTCGCGGAGCGCGGCGATCTCGTCCCACGTGAACTCGGCACCGAGGAGGATCTCCTCGGTGTGCTGTCCGAGCTCGGGTCCGCCGCCCTGGATCGAGGTCGGCGTGGCGCTCATGCGGATCGGGGGGCCCGGCACGCGCATCCGTCCGAGGTTCGGCGTGACGATCTCCTGCAGGTAGCCGTTCGCCCAATACTGCGGGTGCTCCGCGACGCCCGCATAGTCCAGCACCGGAGCGTTCGGCACGTCGGCGTCCGTGAGCCGCTGGCACCACTCCTCCGAGGTTCTCGTGCGGAAATGCGTCTCGAGTTCCTCGACGAGCTCGTCCTTGTGCTCGGCGCGGTCGAATGGACCCGCGAACCGGGGATCCTCGCGGAGGTCGGGACGCTCGAGGGCGTCACACATGCGCTCCCAGAACGCCTGGGTGTTGGCCGCGATGGCGACGTACTTGCCGTCGGCAGCCTCGTAGTGGGTGTATGTGGCGGCGCGTCGCTCCTCGAAGCCGATCTGCTTGCCGGTGCGCAGGAATCGCGTGATCGGCATCGCCTGGAGCGAGGTCATCGCGCCGATCAGCGAGACGTCCACGTGCTGTCCGATGCCGAAGCGCTCGCGGGCGGCGATCGCGCTCGCGACGCCGGTGGCGAGGAGCATCGCGCCGATCTGGTCGGCGAACCCGCCGATGAGCGCATGGGGGGTGTGATCGGGTCCGCCGCCCTGCTCGACCATCACGCCGGACAGCGCCTGCCCCACGTGGTCGTACCCCGGCCGGTTCCCCCACGGCCCGAGGCGTCCCCACGAGGATCCGGAGGCCAGGATGATGTCCTCACGCAGCGCGCGGAGGTCTTCGTAGCCCAGGCCCCACCGCTCCATCACCCCGGGCCGGAAGTTTTCGACCACCACGTCGAAGCCGGGCACGAGGCGCTTCACGGCCTCGCGCGCCTCCTCGATCCGGAGGTCGAACGTGACGCTCTTCTTCCCGCGGTTGTGTGCCTCGAAGTAGGCGGAGAAGCCATCGGGCTGGCGTCCGTTCGCCCGACCGGGTTCGCCGCCGGGCTCCTCGACCTTCACGACCTCGCAGCCGAGGTCGGAGAGGAAGACGGTCGCCATCGGGCCCTGCTGATAGCGGGTGAAGTCCAGCACGCGGATGCCGGAAAGCGGTCCGCCGGGGGCTGGTATGTCCGTCATCGTGATCCTCCGAGGGCGCTTCGGCGCGAGTGTACGACGCGACCTCCCTGTCCGAGGACAGCGCCTCTGCGTCGGGCTAGTACAGCGGCCTGCTACTGTTCGCCTGATGTCCACGCCAGTCGTTCCTCGGCACGCTCGTCGCGCACTCCTGGTGGCGGTGCTACTCGTCCTGGCCCCGGCCTTCCTGGCGTGTGCCGAAGTCGAGCGCACAGTCATCGAGCGCGATCGAGACAGCAGTGGGGCACACCGATTGAGCTGGGAGTCAGGTCTCTATCCGCGCCACTCCGTCGAAAGCCTCGAGGATGGGTGCTGGGAAGAGGCGGTCGTGGGCCAGCCGGTACCGGACGCTTGCCTGACGGCGCGGGAGCTGGCATCTGAGACGGAGCCATTCACGACATCGCCGTTGCTCGCCGGCACCGGGCTGGTGCTCGCCATGGGGCTCCTCGCCATCCTCGCGTGGAAGATGTTCGGCTGGCAGGCGAATGTCGGAAGCACGACCGCGGGGGAACCAACCCCGCGCCACTTTGACGAGTCGAGCGCGATCTCGCTCATGCGGAACACCGAGATCGAGCGTTCGGCCCGTATCGAGGCTGAGAGTCATCGCCGAGAGCCTTCTCACCCGTTCCTGGTCGGAATGGGTCTCGCTTTGCTCGTCCTCACGCTCCTGACGCTGCTCTTCGGGTATGGACGGGCGATCGCCTGGGGATTCGTCACCGGGATGATGCTCTTCGTCTGGGTCGGCCCCATCCTCGCGAGTCTGCAACTCAATCTTTGGCGCCCCGCGAACATCGATGGCGCGATCGCGCGGGCGTCGTTTCTCGGCGGCGCGACTGCGATCCTCGCGCTGGGATGCTTCTTCGCGCTCTTCTTTCGCACGCCACTCCTTAATCTGAACGGGATCGACTGGCCGAACTAGCCGAAGGGGCGACTGATGAGCACAGCGTTACGCAACCGGGTCGCCATCGCCGGCATCGGCGAGACCGACTACTCGCGAGAGTCGGGACGCTCCGAGATGATGCTAGCGCTCCAGGCGATCAAGGCGGCCCTCGACGATGCGGGCATCGCGCCGTCCGAGGTGGACGGCCTGATGACGTGGCGCGTCGACAACACCTCCGAGGCCGAGATCGCCGCCAACCTCGGCGTGAAGGACCTCGCTTGGTTTGGTGACATCAACCAGGCCGGGAACGTAGGGGCCGCCCTCGTCGCGCACGCCTCGGCGGCGATCGTTGCCGGCCTCGCGAACGTCGTCGTGATCTACCGCGGCATGAACGGGCGCTCCGGCGCTCGCTACGGCCGAGGCGAGGTCACGGGCCGTCGAGGGCAGGGAGGCAGCGCCTTCACGGAGCCCTTCGGGCTGCTCACGCCTCAGCACGGACTGGCGATGACCGCCCGCCGCCGCATGCACGAGTTCGGCACCACCAGCCGCCAGTTCGGCTACGTCGCCGTCTCCGAGCGGGAGCACGCGCTGCGCAATCCTCGCGCTACGTTCTACGGCAAGCCGCTCACGATCGAGGACCACCAGGAGTCGCGGATGATCGTGGACCCGTTCCACCTCTACGACTGCTGCCTCGAGACGGACGGCGGCGGCGCTCTCGTCCTCGTCAGCGCCGAGCGCGCTCGCGACCTGAAGCAGCCGCCCGCCCTGATCCGGGCTGCCGCGCAGGCCGGCTACGCGAAGGGGCGGGCGTTCGTCGACACCTCGGCGGCCGCGCTCGCCCCGCGGTTCTGGGAGCACGCGGGCGTGGCGCCCTCGGACGTGGACGTGGCCCAGATCTACGACCACTTCGCGCCCTTCGTCGTGTTCGCCCTCGAGGACTACGGCTTCGTCGAGCGTGGCGAGGGCGGCCCGTTCGTCGAGTCCGGCGGCATCCGCTGGGACGGCGGCATGCTCCCCGTGAACACCTCGGGCGGCCATCTCTCCGAGGCGTACCTCCAGGGGATGAACCAGCTCCTGGAGGGCGTCCGCCAGATCCGAGGCACCTCCACCGCTCAGGTGGAGAAGGTCAACCTGTCGTTCGTCGATACGGGCATCGGCACCGGTGCCCTGCTGCTGGAGCGTGCGTCATGAACCTCGATTCCGAGCCCGGCCGGCCGTGGTCGGTGCGCCCACAATTCCCGCTCCCAGTTCCGACCGAGGACAACCAGCCGTTCTGGGACGCCCTCCTTGAGGGGCGCCTCGTCGTGCAGGAGTGCGCGTCGTGCTCCGGCCTTATCCACCCACCGCGTCCGATGTGCCCCGAGTGCGGCTCGTTCGACAAGACATGGCGTCAGATGAGCGGGCGCGGCGAGGTCTACTCGTACGTGGTGACGCACCAGGCCATCCACCCCGCATACAACGGACACACACCCTACGCGACGGTGCTCGTGCGCCTCGATGAGGGGCCGCTGGTCACAACAAACCTCACCGATGTCGTGCATGAGGAAATCGAGATCGGGATGCCGGTACAAATGATTCCGGCGTCACTTACCGAGGAGATCTCGATCCCGCTGTTCAGGCGTCGATAGCGCAGGTGAGTGGGAGCACTCGCCTCAACCCCGCCTCTTCCGGGAGGCAGTTACTATTCCCGCCGACCCGCGCGAGACGCGCGCCCCAATGCCCCGAATGCTACGAGGAGTGATGCATGGCTGAGATCGACGGCAACACCATCATTGCCCGCGCCCTGAAGACCCAGGGTGTGGAGGCGATGTTCGGGGTGGTGGGCATTCCGGTGACGACTATCGCCGCCGCTGCCCAGAAAGAAGGCATCGAGTACATCGGCATGCGCCACGAGATGCCGGCGAACTATGCCGCGCAGGCCGTCTCGTACCTCGGGACGAAGGGGCGCATCGGCGCGGCGCTGTGCGTCTCCGGCCCCGGCGTCCTGAACGCCGTGGGCGCATACGCGAACGCGTGGTCCAACCGCTGGCCGATGATCCTCCTCGGTGGGTCGTACGAGCAGACGGGGCACCTCGGCGGCTTCTTCCAGGAGGCCGACCAGATCACGCCGTTACTCCCGTTTTCGAAGCACGCCGTCCGCGCCGAGCGCATCGAGCGGCTGCCGATCTACATCGCCGAGGCGGTGAAGCGCGCCCTGCACGGCGTCCCCGGACCGGTCTACATCGACCTCCCGGGCGACCTCATCGCCGGGAGCGTGGACGAGAGCCAGGTCCAGTGGGCGGCCCGCGTGCCCGATCCCAAGCGCACGCTCTCCGACCCGGAGGATGTCCGCGCGGCGATCGAGGCTCTCAAGACCGCCGAGCAGCCGCTGATCATCTTCGGCAAGGGCGTCGCCTACTCGCGCGCCGAGCAGGAGATCAAGACGTTCGTCGAGAAGACGGGCATCCCGTACCTCGCGATGCCGATGGCGAAGGGGCTGATCCCCGACACGCACGACCAGTCCGCCGCTGCCGCGCGCTCGTTCGTGCTGCAGAACGCTGACCTCGTGTTCCTCGTGGGGGCGCGGCTGAACTGGATGCTCCACTTCGGCCTGCCGCCGCGGTTCAACCCGAACGTGCGCGTGGTGCAGCTCGACTTCAACCCCGAGGAGATCGGCGTCAACGTACCGACCGAGGTCGGCATGATTGGCGACGCGAAGGCCACGCTGCAGCAGCTCCTGGACGTCCTCGACGAGGACGGCTGGCAGTTCCCGCAGGACTCCGAGTGGCTGCAGACCGTCCGCTCCGAGGCCCGACAGAACGCCGAGGCCGTCGAACAGATGCAGCAGGAGGAGACCAGCCCGCTCGGCTACTACCGCGCGCTCCGCTCGATCAACGAGGTGCTCCCGCACGACGCGATCTTCGTCGCCGAGGGCGCGAGCACGATGGACATCTCGCGCACGGTCATCGACCAACACCTGCCCCGCACCCGCCTCGACGCCGGCTCGTTCGGCTCGATGGGCCTCGGCCACGGCTTCGCCATCGGCGCCGCCGTCTCGAACCCGGGTAAGCGCGTGATCTGCCTGCAGGGCGACGGCGCCTTCGGCTTCGCCGGCACCGAGTGCGAGGTGGCCGTCCGGTACAACCTGCCGATCACCTGGATCGTCTTCAACAACGGCGGCATCGGCGGGCACAAGGCCGAGCTGTTCGAAAAAGACCAGAAGCCCGTCGGCGGCATGTCCCTCGAGGCCCGCTACGACATCATGATGCAGGGCCTCGGCGGCGCTCACTTCAACGCCAACAACTCCGAGGAGTTGGATGCCTGTCTCAAGGAGGCGCTGGCCCTCGACGGCCCGAGCCTGATCAACGTGCCGCTGGACCCGGAGGCCCGCCGCAAGCCGCAGAAGTTCGGCTGGCTGACCTCGACGCGTGTGGTCTCGAACAGCGCGAGCGCGTAGCGCTTAGCGCGGCAGTCCTCCAACTGACAAGGAGGGCGGGGTAACCCGCCCTCCTCGGCATGTTGGGCTCCGGCGGGGAGGGAGCGGCGATGACTCGTGCGGTGCTGTTTGATGTTGGAGGACCGATCGATACGGAGGTCGAGTACGAGCGGTTGGTGGATCTCCACATTTCTGAGGCTCTTGCTCAGGAGGGCGTGCGCGTAGACATCGAGACGCTGGCGAGCGCCAGTGAATGGGCGGTCGAACGCTTCGCGCCCAACACGTATCAGTCAATGATCTGGCACCTGCTTCCGAACCCGGAGCGTGCGAGGCATGTCTTCGAAGTCGTCGCTCACCGGGCGGATGAACGTCAGTCTGCCCGAGGTGGGCTGGAGCTCAGGCCGGGGATCGTGGAAGTACTCGATTTCCTTCGCGGTCGTGGACTGTTGCTCGGCCTCGCCGCCAATCAACCTGCGGACATCGTGACGCGACTCGACCGATTCGGGGTGGGGAAGGCCTACTTCGGACATCTCGAAACGAGCGGAGTTCACGGTTTCCGGAAGCCTGACGTGCGGCTCTTTCTCCGCGCTTGTGAGGACCTTGGAGTCGATCCGCATGAGTGCGTGATGGTTGGCGATCGGATCGACAACGACATCGTTCCGGCAAGCTGGCTCGGGATGCGCACCATCCTTCTTCGAACCGGTCGACACCGTAAGCAGCAGCCTCGGTCTGCCGCGGAGGTTCCGACGTTTGAAGCAACGTCTGTCGAGGAACTGGCCGATTGCCTCGAACTAGCCATAGCTCACTAGTGCTCCGGGATCGGGCCGCGCCGCTTGCTCGTTTGCGGAAATCGGGTGGGAGTGGCGGTCCCGAACTTAAGCGCGGCCCGATCGGTCTCACTAAACAGGGTGGGGGTGATCCCGCCCTCTTCGTCGCTCGTGCACTCAGGTCAGTGCGGGTCTGACACTCCGAGGATCTCGATCAGCGGGAGGCCGTCGAGCTCTCGTGTCTGCATCTCGAACTCGACCCACGTGGTGTTGTTCTCGACACTCGTTTCTCGGAACCGGCCGAGAGAGTCGACGATGGTCTCAAGGCGGTACCGGCCATCTGGCATCCCGGTGACGTCGATGCTCTGGCCGGGGAGGAACCACTGGTACGGGTCTCCCCAGCCCACCGACAGGCCCATCTCAGAGACGCGCGCGTCCTCGTGTCCGCACTCATGCGACGCGTACTGGGGTTCGGTGGCCGCGCCGAGCAGGTCTTCGCGGTAGACGGCCTGATCGAAGAAGCAGAACCCGACCTTCGCGTCGTACTTCGGTGTGCCTTCGGCATCGCCGAGAGCGGTGAGGCGGTAGCGCGCTGCCTCCGCAACATGCCAGTGGTCATGGCCGTCGCCGCCAAAGATCATGGAGAACTGTAGGGGGATCGTTTCCTCGCCGGATTCCGAGTACTGCACTCGCTGGGTCAGCTTCCAACCATCGTCGTTCCGCATACCACGGAGAAGGAGCGGCCCCTCGCCGAGGTTGACGATCGTCGCGCTGAAGAACAGCAGTCGCCGACCGTCCGGCGCGGTTCCCACCTGCAAGTCTTGGATCGGGGCGACGGCAAGGTCGGGGGCGAAGGGGGAACCGACTGGCGGTGGCGGCGGGTCTGGCTCGCGTTCACTGCCCTCGGACGTGCATGCGAGCAGGAGGGCAGCGACCAGAGCTACTGCGAGAGGTGCGTTCCGGGGCGAGCGCAGGGACATGGCGAACCGACCGTTCAGCGACGGACGAAGTGTGGCACCTGAGCATGGCCCATTTGCCACGCCCCAGGTGCCGCCTGCTATCCGCTGATCTTAGCGGGGTCCCCGATTAGTCGAACGGGTTGTCCACCTGGCCCTTCGGGTCGAAGCAGAAGGACACGTGGCTAATGCCGTACGGTCGTCCGTTGTTCCCGTTGATGGGGGCAGACAACTTCTCATCGACGTCGTCCTGCGTGTCGTAGAAGTAGGCCATGGTCGCGGGCCCACCCTTGACCAGCACCACGCTAGCGTCGATGTCGTGGAGCGAGTCGGGGTGAATCGCCCAGTCGAACGTCGTGCCGTTGTAGTTGCTGATGATGATCTTTGACCCGTCCGACAGCGTGTGCGTGCCGTTCGTCACGGGGTCGAGCTTCAGCAGAGCTGTCCCGCTCGAGCAGGTCGTGTTGCCGCCTTGCGTCTCAGTCGAAATGCCCGTCGCTGTAGGGTTCGGCCCTTGGCCCGGATCGGCGGCGTGGAAGCCATCGTAGTTCTGGTTCCATCCGATGACGAAGTGAATGTTCGAGTTCGGGGCATAGGCGGCGCCGTGGTGCGCCTCCGTCACTCCACCTCCACCAACCAGTGCCGCGCCTACCAGCGCGAGGGCTCCCACCGCCCCCAGCAGTCCAGTTCTCTTCATGCCACTCTCCTTGAAAGACCGGCACACTCCGCAGGCGCGTCAGCGTGCCAGTGAGAATCTAGAGTTGAGTTGTGGAGACGCGGTCGCATCCGCGTGAGCAGCGGTCAGCAGAGGCGTCGGATGCTTCCTCGGCGACAGACTGCGGGGCTCCTGGCTACGCCGGCGGCAAGCCGCAGAAGTTCGGCTGGCTGACCTCGACGCGCGTGGTGTCGAACAGCGCGAGCGCGTAGCGCTCCGACTCGAACCGGTGGATAGCAGAGAGGGCGGGGTCACCCCCGCCCTCTTTGCTTGTCTCCAGGCCTCGGCCCAGGGTTAGTCCTCGTCGAGGCCCTCGCAGCGGGGGTGGTCGTCACCCTTGCGTTCGCAGAATGCGTGCAACTGAGCCTGTGCTTTCGAGATGCCGGCGCCGCGTGAGCCGCGCTCGTCGTCCTTGTCCTCGTCGTCATCGGTCTCGGTGACGGCCGAGGTGCCCAGGACCTCGATGCTCGCGCAGCGCTGGTGGTCCGGCTTGCGCTCGCAGAACTCTGCCTGCTGCTGCTCCTGCCGCGTCGGCGGGAGGGTCTCCTCGTCGCACTCGCCGAGGGTGTCGCCATGCGCGAGGTGGGCCGCCTCGGCTGCTGCGCCAACGGTCAGCGTCCGGGCGTTGCCAGGGTTCCCCGGTGGCATGTGGCAGACGGTGACGGTCTCGCCGTTCTCGTCATCCTCATCGTCGTCCTCGGTCGCCTCGACGGTCAGGGTGTCAATGACCGGCACCGGGTTGTCCCCGTTGCCATCGAGGGCGTCGTCGTAGGTGCCCGTGATCGTGTCGCCATCCTCGGCGGCGAGGACCTGCGTCGGCGCGTCCGTCGTCTCGCCGAGCTCGATCGCTCCGACGAACACGCCGGTCGAGTTGCCCGTCTCGGTCAGGAGGAGCGTGAAGCCTGCCGCGTCAGTCGTGGACTTCACGGTGACGTTCACGGTGTCCGGCGCGCCGGTCGTGTCGAGGTCGTGATCTTTGACGGTCACGAGGACAACGTCACCGACCACGAGGCCGCCGCCATCCACGTCCTCAAGTTCGATGGTGCCCGTGACGCCGTGCCACTCCTTGGTGACCTGGTCGGTGGGCTCAAGCGCGTCGATCTCCCCGTCGCCGTCGATGTCGAGCCAGGCGTTGATGACATCGGTCCCGGTGCCGCCGTCACCGGTGTAGGTGAACGTCGCCTCGCCGGAAGCGTTGGTGCCAGCGGTGGCGGTCTCGCCCGCGTTCGGTCCCGCGAGGACCTTGAAGCGGACTGTCACGCCCTCGATGGCGACGGCGTCGTCGGTGACCTCGGCGGTGACGGTGTGCTCGGTGTGGCCGGGGTTCTCGTCAGTCTCCGGTGAGGCGTCGAGGATGGTGTTCTCGCCGAGGACGTGCAGCGCCTCGACTGCGTCGAGGTTGTAGCCGGGGAACTCGCCACTCGAGTAGGTCACGCGCACGTGCGTGGCGAACTCAAGCCCGAGCGCTTCGAGGTCGATGTTCGCGTCCGCCGTGTCAGCGAACGTCCCGGCGCTCACGAATGTGGAACCGTCATCGCTCAGGCTGATGGTCGCTGAGGCCGCAGCGCCGTCGGCGACCGTGTGCACGCGAACGTCCGTGCCTGCGCCGTTGAACGCAACGTTGTTGCTGAAGTTCACGGTCAGCGTGCCGCCGCCGTGGCCGCTTGTCCCGACCTGCACGTAGGTCCCGTCTGGCGCGCCCTGTGCATCGGATGCACTTCCATCAATACCGGGGTCAGCACTCGTCCCATCGCCGTACGCATCGCCGGATGCTTGTGCGGCATTCAGGGTGAATGCAGAAACCAAGGCAAAGGCGGTGGCGACCGCGATCAGTTTCCATGCATGCGATCGAAGCAGTGTGGTGGGGGATATAGACACGTCGGACCTTCCATGTGCCGGCGCGACTGCCGGTGTGCGCTCTCATCACTGTTAACGACACCCGCGGCGTTTCGTTAGGCGGTGGATGTTGAGCTCATCGCACCAGGACGCACTCGCGTTGTTCATTCCGCCGTTGAAGATGCCGCCGCTGGCACGAGAACTCCCGACCGACATAGGCGATCAGGTCAGCAGACGAATGGCTCTGGTGACGGGCTGTTCCTGACGGGATGTCTCAATTTGGGCCGGGCGGAGGCACAAACTCTCGCGCCCGACTTCACACATGCAGGCTGTATGTATCTATCATGCTGGTAATGACACCGGCGCCCCCGGGGAACGGGGCGTGGGATGTCTCATCCACCGCTTCGGCGAGAGGGGGCACGATGGTCGCCGAGAAGGCCACCCACGACATCAACCTGCACGATGTGAACCTGTTCCTGCATGACGAGTTCCACGAGGCGTTCCGCATCCTCCGCCAGGAAGCGCCCGTCCACTGGAACATCGGCTCCGCGCGGGCCAACGGGTTCTGGAGCGTCACCAAGTACGAGGACATTCTCACCGTCTCGCGGCACCCGGAGATCTTCATCTCCTCGAAGGGGATCGCGGGCTCTGGTGAGCGCGAGCCCGATCCGACCGACATGGCGCGCGCCGCCGAGCGCCCCCAAGGCGAGGGCACGTCCAGCATCATCACCATGGACCCGCCGAGGCACGTGAAGATGCGCCGGCTCGTGAACAAGGGCTTCACACCGCGCGCCGTGAACGCGATGGAGCCGAAGATCCGCGAGATGACTCGCCAGATCCTCGACGAGGTGGGCGACCGCAAGTCCGGTGACTTCGTGCTCGAGGTGTCGAGCCGCCTGCCGCTGGCGGTGATCTGTGGCCTGATGGGCCTGCCGCGCGAGTCGTGGGACCTGATGTTCGACCTGACGAACGCCGCCCTCGGCGCCGGCGACCCGGAGTACCAGCAGGCTCAGACCGGCCAGGCCGGCCACACCTCGATCGCGAAGGAGACCGCCCGCCGAGGCAATGCGCGGATGGCCGAGTACTTCCGCGAGGTGATGGCTGACCGCCGCGAGAACCCGCAGGAGGATCTCATCTCGCTGCTGCTGGAGGCTGAGCTCGACGGCGACAAGCTGACCGAGGGCGAGATCCTCGCGTTCTGCAACCTCCTCGTCGTGGCCGGCAACGAGACCACGCGCAACGCAATCTCCGGCGGCATGGTCGTCCTGGACGAGAACCCCGAGGAGCGCGCGAAGCTCCAGTCGGACATGCCGAAGTACATCGACACGGCCGTGGAGGAGATGCTCCGCTGGACGTCGCCGCTGCACCATATGACCCGCGAGGCCACCGAGGACTTCGAGATCCGGGGCCAGCACATCAGCCCCGGCGAGAAGGTCATCATGTGGTACCCCTCGGCCAACCGGGACGAGGACGTCTTCGAGGACCCGTACCGCTTCGACATCCAGCGCGACCCGAACGACCACCTGGCGTTCGGCATCGGCGAGCACTTCTGCCTCGGTGCCGGGTTCGCCCGTGCCGAGGTGCGCGTGATGTTCGAGGAGCTCTTCGACCGCTACCCGAACATCAAGGTCACGGGTGACCCGGACCGGCTGCGCTCGTCGTTCATCAACGGCGTGAAGCACCTCCAGGTCGACTACCGCTAGAAGGGCCCGGCATGCCTCGAGAAGTTCGAGTCGACGAGATGACCTGCGAGCTCCACGGCCGCTGCGAGGAGAGCGCCCCCGACGTCTTCCGCTTGTCGGACGACGACGACTGGGCGCAGGTGCTCGTGAACCCGGTCCCGGACGACCTCCACGAGCAGGTGGAGCGCGCCATCCTCACGTGCCCGCGGCAGGCGATCGCCTGGAAGGACACGCGCCCCGGCGAGTAG
>Ga0209024_1001520_pt1 | contig 18483 bp, 14 predicted proteins | sample AutmiccommunBRH5_FD_187380 | JGI IMG/M metagenome (GOLD analysis project Ga0209024, IMG submission 187380) | Deep subsurface microbial communities from Mt. Terri, Switzerland - Autotrophic microbial communities BRH/5 (SPAdes) (version 2) | ecosystem: Environmental > Aquatic > Deep subsurface >...
TCCCGCAGTCCAATCGCGGCTTGAAGCCTGGATTACACCACCGGCATATACGGGCGCTGCACCAGTCATGCTGGCGGGTACGGCTTTTGCGGCAGCCGGCCAGACACTGGAACACAATCAATCCTCGGCCGAAGCGCCAATATCTGTTCCGGCAGGCAGTGAGCTTTCCATACGACTGTTTGGCGCGCACGAGGCGGAATTGCGTCTCACGCCACAAACAGGCAAGAAACGGCGCCTGCCACTGACTAAGATCGATAACGCCAACAGCTTCGCGACGGTCAAGCTGGTGCGGAGCCAGCATGTGCAATTACGCCAGGCTCGCGCAAGCAACCGGGAATGGCAGATCACGGTGATCCCCGATCAGCCGCCTATCATCAGCCTGTTGGAAGACATCACCGGCACCAGGCAGTACGGGTTGCGGTTCAGATATGGCGTTTCCGATGACTATGGCGTCGTAGCCGCAGCCGCCGAGATCACACCGGTGGCCGACAAAAACTTACCCGCCGAAACACCACTGCGGGTGGAGTTTCCAACACCATTGGCAGTTGCCAAAAATGGGCAGGTCGCCTATGCGGATCTGACCGCACACCCCTGGGCAGGCAGGCCGGTACGGCTTAGGCTGATTGCAACGGATGCTGCGGGGCAAACCGCGCGCACGGAACCTGTTGATCTGATTTTACCACAACGCCCCTTCAGACATCCACTGGCGCGCGCCATTATTGAACAACGCCGCAACGTGGCCGTCAAGCCGGTCGAGGACACACACACCATTCAGGCATTGGACGCGTTAAGCCTGTATCCTGATACATTTACCACGGATTTGTCGGCTTACCTGGCGATGCGGGTGGCGCGGCACCGGATCGCACACATCCGTGGCGGCAGTGACGCGCGCGCGCAGGTGGTTGAATTGTTATGGCAGCTTGCCCTGCGCCTGGAAGACGGAAATCTGTCGCTTGCAGGCGGCGAATTGCGTCAGTTGCAAAAAGCCCTCATGCAGGCGCTGCGCGATGGCGCCAGCGATGAGGAGATCGCCAGTCTGACCCAGGCTTTACGCGAAGCGCTGGAACGTTATGTGCGAGCCCTGACCGAACAGGCGCTAGAAGACGAAACGCCACCGGCAATCGGAAACCAGGAAAATACCGGGACGATCAGCAAGCCCGATCTTGATGCGCTGCTGGACCAAATAGAAAAACTGAGCAAATCGGGCGCGCGCGAAGCCGCTCAGGAAATGCTTTCCAGATTACAGAATGTGCTGGAGAATTTGCGTCCCGGTCAAGCGGGCGCACCGAAAAGCGCCACACAAAAGCTGTATGAAGACGCACTGAAAGATTTATCCGGCATGACACGCCAGCAACAGCAATTGCAGGACGAAACCCACCGTCAGCGTGGCGAGGAAAGCGGTGGCGCAGGCAAAGGGGGCCTCGCTGGCGATCAGGAAAAATTGCGCGGTGCGTTGGGTGATCTGATGGGGAAGCTTGGTCAATCCGCAAAAGAAGGCGCTCCAAACTCTCTGGGCCGCGCGGAACGCGCCATGCGCGAAGCGGCGCAGGCGTTGCGCAAGGGGAAGACCGGGAACGCCGTGGAGCAACAAAGCCAGGCGATGGGTCAATTACGCGCCGGCGCGGGCGCGCTGGCTAAAATGTTGCGTGAGGAAGATGCCAGGGCCCGGGCGGAAAATGGCGAAGGTAATGAAAATGGCGCGGCGCGCCAGGAGACGGATCCGCTCGGGAGGCCAATGGCCAGCGATTCCGGAGGCGCCGCGGCCATCCCCGAGCAGTTCGACATTGAACGCGCGCTACAAATCCGCCGCGAACTGGAACAGCGCGCAAGCGAACGCCGCCGTCCACCTGAAGAGTTGAATTATATCGATCGACTGTTGAAGCTGTTTTGAGGATGCGCTTTAAGCAGCGAGGGCCGCATCGATAGCTTTACCGATCTCGTCGATGGTGAAGGGTTTCAAGACCACATCATGGATCAGTTCTTCCAGATTGTGCGCGCGCTGACGTTCCGCCGCATAACCCGTCATCATCAGAATACGCATACCGGGATCATCGCGCGCCGCCCGTAGCGACAGCGCGATGCCATCCACGACTGGCATCACAATATCCGTCAATAACAGGTCATAGCGGCTTGCAGACAACGCGCCCAGCGCCTCGGATCCGTCCGCGACCGCGAGCACGTCGTGTCCTTTGCGGCGAAGGGCTATGGTTAACAACTCACGAACAGATTGTTCATCTTCTGCAACAAGAATTTTTGCCATGGCAAAACGCCTTATGAATTTGGGGGTGCAGGCCTCCTGGGCCGCGAATCGTAGCTATTGCCTAGTATTATTTAGGAGCCATTTATTAACGGTGCGTTAACTGGGTTAAAAAAGTACAAATGCGGCGTCTAACCCCCAGGCGCAAACGTGACTTCCAGATTTCGCGCTTCGGCTGGCGGGTCAATCGTGCTGGACTCAAATGTCACTTTAGCGCCCGCGCCAAGCAGAGGTTCAGGCAATTGGTAGGTCCATTGAAAAATGTCTCTTCCTGCAGCATTACGCAATTTCACAAGCACAAGGGGTACCGTAATTTCGGCGGCGCCGTCATTGCGGATCACGCCTTTAACCGTCAGGGCCGGGCGGCCCTGCTGCATGCTTTGTGAGAACGAAACATCTGTAAGCCGCAGTTCGCTGACCGGCGTCCCAACCCCCAGAGCCGTATAAAGTTTCGCAGCCTGTGGCCAGGCGTCTATTACATGATTGCGGAACACATACCCGCCGCCAAGCAGGCCGCCGACGCACAGCACCAGAACACCCCAGGAAAGCGCTTCCACCATACGGCTGGGCTTGCGTGGCAGGGCGGGAAGGTTGGCGCCGCGACGCAGAGGTGTTGGCCGTCCGGCTGGCGCAGCCATGCCGGCAAGTGCTCTAGTATCCGGTGGGTATGCCTCTGCCGCAGCAGCCCCCGCGGCTGGCGGTACCAAACGCGGCAAATCATCGGCTGGTTCCTGAAACCAGCCATGCTGACAACGCGCACAACGCACATGACGGCCGGCTGGACCGATAGCAGCCGCGTCAACAAGAAATCGCGTTGCGCAAGAAGAGCAGGTGAGAATCATCTAATTACGCGTATCTATTTGAAAACTTTATATAGGCCGCCCGGATAGGATTACGCAAGCATACCCGCTCTCCAGTTTATTTTACAGCGCTGAATAAATGGGAGGCAGTTCGCAAACGGCCTTAAATGCACTAGTGTAGGAATCTTCGAGACGGGAGGACGCCTGATGATTCGGGTCAAAAATGTGGGCCTGCAATATGCAGACGGGCCGGAAGTTCTTAGCAATATCAACTTCACCCTGGCGGCGGGAAGTTTTCACTTCCTTACCGGCCGATGCGGCGCGGGCAAAAGCAGCCTGTTACGCATGCTTTATCTTGGCCACCGCCCCTCACGGGGTTACATGGAAATGTTTGGCAAGGACATTTTACAACTAGAAGCGTCCGAATTACCCGAAATTCGCCGCCGCGTGGGCGTAATTTTTCAGGACTTTCGTCTGGTCAGCCACTTGACCGTGTTCGAAAACGTAGCCCTGCCGCTGGCCATAGAGGGACGCGCGGAACAGGATTATGCCCGCAATGTGGAAGAATTGCTTAACTGGGTTGGATTGGGAGACAAACTGCATCATTATCCTGAACTCTTATCGGGTGGCGAGCAGCAGCAGGTGGCGATTGCCCGCGCTGTCGTCGCCAGCCCGCAACTGCTGCTGGCGGATGAACCTACTGGAAGCGTTGATGCGGAAATCGGCGAACGGTTACTTGGACTTCTGATGGAGCTTAACCGGCAAGGCGCCACTTTGCTCATAGCGACCCATGATATGGGATTGTTGGAACGCCACCGCCATCATGCGGGTGAACTGCATCTGGTAGATGGCGGCCACTTACGCCAATTACCCCCGGTGCGGGCTAAAGCCAGTTGATGATTATTCCCCATTCCAAAATCCTGCCCCGCAATATGCTGGGATCGCGCCTGCTGCCCCTGGTAATTGCGGTCAATGTCTATCTAGCCAGCCTGGCAATACTTGGCGGGCTGGCGCTGATCGGGGCCACTGGCCGTTGGACGGCGGAGCTTGACCAATTAGTGACGGTTCAGGTTCCGCCCGAGTCGGGGGCAAGTGGCACTGCCGTGGTGAAATCCGTTCTCGGCGTTTTACGAGATCATCCCGCGGTCGCCCAGGCCCATCCCCTGGACGTGTCCGACATGGAGGCATTACTAGCGCCATGGCTGGGGCAGAGCGCCGCTGTCCGGGAACTGCCCTTGCCGCAGCTCATTGACGTAGAGCTGAGGCCAGCAGGTGATCTTGATAGTTTGCGAAAGCGTTTGGAGGCAGAGTTTCCAGGCGTGGAAGTAGACGATCACCGCCAGTGGCGCGACCAGATGCAGGCGATTGCGACCAGCGCGCGGCTGATCTGCTGGTCACTTGTCGCCATGATCTCGCTGGCGGCTATTGCAGTGATCGTCTTTGCAACGCGGGCCAGTCTGGAAAGCCAGAATGAACTGGTGGCCCTACTGCATATGATCGGCGCGCATAACAGCTTTGTCGCCAGAGAGTTTCAAAAACATTTTCTGGGAATCGGCATCATTGGCGTCCTGATCGGCCTGGTTCCGGTTGGCCTGACGATTGCCGCCGTCGTGTACCTTACCGGGGATGATCCGGCGCCGTGGATGGGGCGACTGATGCTTGGACCCGCTGATTATGTGATTGCGGCGTTACCGCCACTGAGCGCGGCGCTGATCACAATGCTGACGGCGCGTCTCACGGTGCTGAGCACACTCACGGTTCTGGATTGAAGGCGGACCGTATGATTTTGTGGCTGCGATCCTTGTGCTTTAACATCTATCTTTATGGCGTAACATCTTTGCTGGCGGTACTGGGCTCGCCCGCCATGCTGGTCTCCGAAGCTGCGTCATTACGGGTCATGCATGTCTGGTCACAGTTGGTAAACCTCGGGCTGCGCCGGATCTGCAACATCCACATCGAAATTCGCGGACAGGAAAATTTACCCGCAAACAGCCCGGCGCTGATTGCATGCAAGCATCAGTCTATGTGGGATACGATCATCTTTCTCAGCCTGCTGCCCAGGCCGGTTTATGTTCTGAAGAAAGAACTTGGACTGATACCGTTTTTTGGCTGGTACACTATAGCGACCGGCATGGTGCGCGTTGACCGTGACGGCCACGCCAGCGCACTCAAGAAAATGATCGCTGACTCCAAGCGCTGTATCGCCGAAGGTAAAACCCTGGTGATTTTCCCTGAGGGCAGCCGCGCCCCCGCGGGTGGCAAGCTGGAATACAAGCCCGGGATTGCGGCAATGTATCATCAGCTTGGGGTGGGCTGCGTACCTGCCGCGCTGAATTCCGGGCTGTTCTGGCCCCGGCGCAAATTCTTGCGGCCGCCCGGCACAATAGTACTGGAGTTCTTACCCCCTATTGCGCCAGGACTAAATCGGCGGGATTTTATGGCCACCGTGGAAGAACGCATTGAGACCGCCACCGGCAAGTTGCTGGCGGAAGGGTAGCCGAAAAAGAAAACATAACGAGAACATTTTAACTTGATTGGGTAACTTGCGTGGGTTAGATTAAGCTTCCCAGCAGTTGATAGGCCCCAGAATGTCTACCGATACAGCCGCAACCCCCGCCTTTTCCCAGCAGATCTGGGACATGAAATACCGCCTGAAGGCGGCGGACGGATCGTGTGTCGAGGGCTCCCTGGACGATACCTGGCGCCGTGTGGCCAACGCCATGGCGGCGCCCGAACCGGAAGCTGAGCGCACGCGATGGGCCGGACGGTTTTATATGGCTATGCAGGACTTTCGCTTTCTGCCCGCGGGACGGATACTGGCCGGGGCCGGAACGGATCGCGCCGTTACACCGTTTAACTGCTTCGTCATGGGAACGATCCAGGACGATATGGGCAGTATTTTCGAGCATCTGAAAGAAGCCGCGCTGACGCTGCAGCAGGGCGGCGGCATCGGCTATGATTTTTCGACGTTGCGTCCGTCCGGCGCCCCGGTGCACGGGGTTGGCGCGGATGCTTCGGGCCCGGTCAGCTTCATGGATGTATGGGACGCCATGTGCCGCACGATCATGTCAGCAGGCGCGCGGCGTGGCGCCATGATGGCGGTACTGGCCTGCGATCACCCTGACATTGAGCGTTTTATTGACGCCAAGCAGGAGCCCGGGCGGCTGCGCAACTTTAACCTCTCGGTGCTGGTCAGCGACGCTTTCATGGCGGCAGTCAAGGCGGATAGTCCGTGGGAGCTGCGCTTTAACGGCGCTGTCTACAAAACGCTGCCGGCGCGCGCGTTGTGGGACAAGATCATGCACGCCACTTATGCCTATGCGGAGCCCGGCGTGATTTTCATCGACCGCATCAACGCCCGCAACAATCTGGCCTATTGTGAAACCATTGCTGCCACCAATCCCTGCGGTGAACAACCCCTGCCGCCCTATGGCGCGTGCCTGCTGGGTTCAATTAACCTGGCGGCGCTGGTGCGCGACCCGTTTGGCGCCGCGCCACACATAGACCTTGCTGAATTGGATGAACTGGTCCGACTGGCGGTGCGCGCCCTTGATAATGTGATTGACAGTGCGCAGTTTCCCCTGCCCCAGCAACGCGCAGAAGCGCTGGCTAAACGGCGCATCGGGCTGGGCATCACCGGGCTGGCGGATGCCCTGGTCATGTGCAAGACGCGGTATGGCGGGGACGCCTCGGTTGCATTGACGCGGCGCTGGTTGGGGACAATCCGGCGCGCGGCCTATCTGGCGTCTAGCGGCCTGGCGGCGGAAAAGGGCTGCTTTCCATTGTATGACGCTGAACACTATCTGGCGGGCGAGACTGTGCGCGCGTTGCCTGACGAAATTCGCGACGCCATTTGTGCACAGGGTATACGCAATGCGCTGCTGACCTCCATTGCGCCAACCGGCACAATTTCATTGCTGGCGGGGAATGTATCCAGCGGAGTGGAACCCATATTCAGTCATTCGTATACGCGCAAGGTGTTGCAGCCCGACGGAACGACGCAAGCGCAGGTGGTGAGCGATCCGGCCTGGCGGTTATACCGCACCCTGTTTGGCGAAGCGTCAGAATTGCCGGACTATTTTGTGACTGCGCAACAACTGGCCCCAGCTGATCATTTACGCATTCAGGCGGCGGCGCAGGAATATATCGACAGTTCCATTTCCAAAACTATCAACTGCCCGCAAGACATCGCCTTTGACGCATTCAAGAATATCTATCTGGACGCCTACGCAATGGGCTGCAAGGGATGCACCACTTATCGCCCCAACCCCGTCACCGGCGCGGTATTATCGACATCCGAGGTTTCTTCCACCCTTTCGCCCCAGCATAGCGGCAGCGTCGTTTATATGACCCAGCCGTTGGACCGGCCCGGCAGCCTGCCCGGCAATACGTACAAGGTACGCTGGCCAGAGTCGGACCATGCGATTTACATTACACTGAACGATATCCTTCAGGACGGCCGCAGGCGGCCGTTTGAAATTTTTATCAATTCCAAGAATATGGAGCATTTTGCCTGGACCGTCGCATTGACGCGGATGATCAGCGCGGTATTCCGGCGCGGTGGAGATGTGTCTTTTGTGGTCGAGGAGCTAAAGGCGGTGTTCGATCCCCGAGGCGGCCACTGGATGGACGGGCGCTATGTTCCATCATTGCTGGCAGCCATTGGCGAAGTGATCGAACAGCATTTGGTGTCCATTGGCTTCATGAGCGCTGGCGCCCCCCCAATCTCCCAGGATGCGGCGCGAGCCACAATGCCTGTGGAAAAACCGAACGGCGCGAAGCCTGCCCATATAGCCAATGATCCAGAGATATTGCATCTGCGCCCCTGCCCGAAATGCCATGCTCCATCGTTAACCAGACAGGATGGGTGTGATTCCTGCCTGAATTGCGGTTATTCGCGCTGTGGATAGGACAATTTGCCCATACATCACAATCAATCACATTTTCCGCTTGCGCCAGAAGCCAGAACGCGCTTGAATCTATGATTATAGAATTTGGCTACCCAAAAGCGGCCAGCCAACCACCCAGGGAGAGACGCGCATGATCAAAAAACCCATCTCGTCGGACAGCCACATTACTGAACCGCCAAATTGTTATATCGACTTTATTGACCCCAAGTTTCGCGACCGCGCCCCGCGCATGGTCGATGACGGCAAGGGCGGCGATGCGTTTCTGATTGAAGGCCTCAAGCGTCCGCTCAATATTTCGCTTGCCGCTGCCGCCGGGCGCGCGCCGGAAGATCTGCGCGGGCGCGGCCAGAAATTTACCGATCTGTGGCGCGGCGGCTGGGATGGTTCGGTGCGCTGCGCGGACCAGGATCGCGATGGCGTCTGCGCCGAGATCATCTATCCCACCATCGGCATGATGCTGTGCAATCATGATGATTTTGATTACAAGAAAGCCTGCTTTGACGCCTATAACCGCTGGCTGCAAACTTTTGTTGCGCCCGCGCCAAAGCGCATTTTTGGGCTTGGACAGATCGCCATGCGTTCGGTTGAAGAAGGCATCAAGGAGCTGGAACAGGTCAAGGCGATGGGTTTTGTCGGTGTGATGATGCCAGGCAACCCTCAGGTCGAGGATTATGACAGCCCGATCTATGATCCGTTCTGGCAAGCCGCCGTCGATCTGAAAATGCCGTTATCGTTCCATATTTTGACGGCGAAGGCGGCGGGCGTTGGCGAAGGCCGTGGGCCTGCGATCAACAGTTTCCTGTCAATCATCCGCGGCAATCAGGATATTCTCGGGATGATGATCTTCTCGGGCGTGTTTGACCGTAATCCGAAGCTGAAAATCGTCTGCGTTGAGGCTGACGCCGGCTGGGCGCCCCACTTCATGTACCGCGCCGATCACGCCTATAAGCGGCACCGTTTCTGGATGAAAGGCCAGGAACTGAAGAAACTGCCAAGCGACTGCTTCAAGGACCACATCTACCTGACGTTCCAGGATGACTGGGTCGCCTTCAAGATGAAGCATATGGTGAACATTGAGCGCCTGATGTGGGCGAACGACTTCCCACACAGCGACAGCACCTGGCCGTGGTCGCAGGATGTTTTGGCCGAACACACCAAGGGCCTGACCGAAGAAGAGCGCAACAAGATCTGCTTTGATAATGTCAAGGCGCTCTATAATCTGCCCGTGGAAGAACAGCCCCTGATGGCGATGGCCGCGCAGTAAAACATCATACAGGCGCCCCCTTAGCGGGGCGTTTGTTCCGTAGAAGGATGATCATTCCTTAAGCCGGCAGTGTCCGGGCTGACCATGAAGCGCCCGCTGCAGCCGGGCCACAAAATGGGAGAGAAACATGGATTACGATATTAAAATCACCGGCGGCACCATAGTCGATGGAACCGGCAATCCGGGCTATCTGGGCGATGTCGGCATCAAGGATGGCAAAGTCGTCGCACTGGGCCAGGCGCCAGGAAGCGCGCCCAAAACCATCAATGCCAAGGGAAAAATTGTTTCGCCGGGCTTTGTTGATATTCATACGCATTATGATGCGCAAGTGATGTGGGACCGCATGATGACCATCTCGCCCTGGCATGGGGTGACGACGGTGGTGGTCGGCAATTGCGGTTTCGGCATCGCGCCGACCCGCCCCGAACACCGGCAGCTGATTGCCGAGACCCTCGAAAATGTCGAAGGCATGAGCGTCAATGCATTGAAGGCGGGGCTTGGCGCGGATTGGGGCTTTGAAACCTTCCCGCAATATCTCGACGCCATCGAACGCAAAGGCATCGCCATCAATATGGGCGTGCTGATCGGGCACACACCGATACGCATGTATGTTATGGGCGAAGACGCAACCGAGCGCGAAGCCACGCCAGATGAAGTCGCCAAAATGCGGGCTCTAGTCTCGGAAGGGATTGAGGCGGGCGCCATCGGCTTTGCGACGTCAAAGGCGGCGACCCATGTGGGGTATCGCGGCAAGCCGGTGCCCAGCCGCGCAGCCAATCATGATGAAATGATGTCCTTGATGGGCGCGCTGGGCGATCTGAAAAAGGGCATGATCCAGATCACCATCGGCAAAGGCCTGTCCTATAGGGAGTTTGCGGAAATATCCGAGGCCACCGGACGGCGCATCAGCTGGACGGCGCTGCTTTCGGGCGCAAATATCGGAGGCGGGGGCTCACACAGGGATCAGTTGCGCAAATCAGAGGAACTGATTGCGTCCGGCCATGACGTGGTGCCGCAAGTCACCTGCCGTCCCCTGAATTTCGAGTTTAACTTCAAGGCGCCGTTCCCGTTTGAGGCTTCTAAAGTTTTCGCACCGGTGTCGGCTGCGGACTTTGAAGGCCGCAAGAAGGTCTATGCCGATCCGGAGTTCCGCACGAGATTCCGGGACATGATTGACCGGCCGGACATTAATCTGGCGCGCTCCTTCAAGAGCGCCGTCATCTCCCATTGCCCGAGCGACACTTCGATCGAAGAACGCACAATAAGTGATGTGGCGACGGAGCGTGGTGTGCATCCCGCCGATCTGGCGATAGATCTGTCGCTGGCCAACGAGCTAGCCGTACGTTTTCGTATGCCGGTGGCGAATGCCGACGAGGAAGCCGTGGAGGAGCTGCTCAAACATAAGGATACGGTGCTCGGCCTTTCGGACGCCGGCGCCCATGCCAGCCAGCTATGCGACGGGTGTTATTCCACCTATCTGCTGGGCCGCTGGGTGCGCGAGAAAAAAGCGATCACGGTTGAAGCCGCCATTCGTATGCTGGCCTCGCGCCCCGCAGAAGTATTTGGCATCACCGATCGCGGCCTGCTGGCCGTTGGCCGTCCGGCCGACGTGGTGGTGTTTGACATGGCGACGGTTGGCGCTGGCCAGTTGAAGCGCGTCAATGATCTGCCTGCCGGCGAGGACCGCCTGATCTCGGAGGCCACCGGCATCGATGCGGTGATTGTCAATGGCGCGCTGCTGCGTGAAAACAATATCGACGCGCTCGATATTGCTAATGGCAAATTGCCGGGCCGGTTACTGCGTAGCGGCGCTGCGGCGTAACAGCACGTTACGATTACGGACCTAATACAGCCGCCTCTTTCAGACGCACCGCGTTATGAAAGAGGCGGCTTCTTTTTGTGGGGTACGCACCAGAAAACAGTCGCCATTGCCCCCCCCGATGCGCCATAATCGGCCACAATAAAATTCAGCAGCGCGCGTAACCGCCCGCTTTTCAATAACAGGGAGTATCGGGATATGAAGGCAGCCGTGCTGCGCAAAGTTGGCGAACCGCTGACAATCGAAGATATTGAAATCATGCCGCCCAAAGAGAACGAGGTCTTGATCAAGACCGTCGCCAGCGGCATATGTCATAGCGATTATTCAGTAGCCCATGGGGTGCTGCGCTCGCCCATGCCGGTGGTGCTGGGCCATGAAGGGGCTGGCATTATTGAGGCACTTGGCCCTGGCGTGACCGGGTTGAAAGTTGGCGATCATGTGGTCTGTTCGCTCTCACCCAGTTGTGGCAAATGCGTCATGTGTTTGGAAGGCCGCGAGTATATCTGTCAGGAAATGTCCAAGGTCTCATCCTATGCCTGCATGCTAGACGGCACGACGCGCTTACGCAAGGGCGCCGAGGAATTGCGTCAGCTATGCGCCATCGCGTCGTTTGCCGAGAAGATGGTGATCCCGGCGGGATCGGCGATCAAGGTGCGTGACGATGCACCACTTGAAACTGTCTGCCTGATCGGTTGCGGCGTCACCACCGGAACGGGTGCGGCCGTCAATACAGCCGACATTCATCCAGGCGACGGGGTTGCGGTTATTGGCTGCGGCGGCGTTGGCCTGTCCATCCTGCAGGGCGCGCGCATCAAGGGCGCCAACCCGCTAATCGCGGTTGATCCGGTTAAGGAAAAGCGCGATCTGGCGATGTCGCTGGGTGCGACCCACACAATTGATCCGTTCAATGAAAATCTGGAACAGCGCATCAAGGAAATCACAGGCAAGGGCGTACATTTTGCGTTCGAGGCGCTGGGCACCATGCGCACCATCAGCGACGCCTATGCAATCCTGCGCCCCACCGGCGAGGCGATCATTGTCGGCATGCCGAACCTGAAGGAAGTGTTTGAGCTTCCCGTCGCTCAATTGTTCGCGGAAAAGGAATTCCGTGGCTCGGTCTATGGCTCTTCGCGCCCCAAGCGCGACCTGCCCATGTTCGTAGACTGGTACATGAAGGGTGAATTGAAACTGGATGAGATGATTACCAAACGCATCCGTCTTGAAGACGTCAATCAGGCGTTTGAAGAAATGGGACGCGGCGAAGGCGCCCGTTCCGTCATCATGTTTGATTAAGCGGAGCACATAAAATGAAAACCAAAGCAGCCGTAATGTATGAGGCAAAGAAACCTCTGGTCGTCGAAGAGCTGGATCTCGAAGGTCCAAAAGCAGGCGAGGTTCTGATCAAATACACCGCCAGTGGTATCTGCCATTCTGATTATTCCGTCGTACACGGTGTATTGGGCGGCCGTTCGCCAATGGTGCTGGGACATGAAGGGGCGGGCGTCATCGCAGAAGTTGGTCCCGGAGTTACCAGCCTGAAAGCCGGAGATCATGTGATCGCGGTGCTCACACCCAGTTGCGGTACCTGCTGGATGTGCAAAGAAGGCAAGCCCTATATGTGCGGCCAGATGGGCAAACTGATGGCCACCGCCAGAACACTGAGCGGCGAAACCCGTTTCAGCAAGAATGGCACTCCAGTCTATCACATGGCCGGACTTGGCACCTTTTCAGAATATTCCATCATTCCGGAAGGATCGGCGATCAAAGTGGGCAAAAATGCGCCGCTGGAAACCGTGTGCCTTATCGGTTGCGGAGTGACCACGGGCGTCGGCGCGGCGGTCAATACGGGCAAGGTGCATAAAGGGTCTTCGGTTGCGGTCATTGGCTGCGGCGGCGTTGGCCTGTCCATCATCCAGGGCGCGCGCATCAATGGCGCCACGATGATTATCGCGGTGGATCCGATGCCGGAAAAACGTGAACTGGCCATGTCCATGGGGGCGACCCACGGAGTAGACCCGTTTGCGCCTGAAGGGCCGATAAAGCAAGTGAAAGCGCTGACCGGCGGCCTTGGCGTGCATTACGCGTTTGAGGCGCTGGGCCGTGTGGATACGATTGAGCAAACCTGGAGCATGATCCGTCCGGCCGGGCGCGCCATTATCGTGGGCATGCCGGACCAGAAGTCCAAGATCAAATTGGGCATGGCGGGTATCTTCGGTGAAAAACGCATCAAGGGTTCCGGTTATGGCTCCTCCTCGCCAAAGACGGACATTCCACGCTTTGTCGATTGGTATCTCAGTGGTGAGTTGCTGCTCGATGAGATGATCACCAAGCGCATCAAGCTTGAAGACATCAATCAGGCGTTCGACGAAATGGGCCGCGGCGAAGGCGCGCGCTCGGTAATCATGTATTAGAGATTACTTCTCCCCTCTTCCCTATTTCGGGGAAGAGGGGGGACCTGATCGCCGGATGGAAACCCTATTCCAGCCGCACGGCGGTGCCGGTCAGACTGACCATCAGCATGCTGCCTTTCGCGCCAAGTGACTCATAATCGATATCGACACCAATCACAGCATTGGCGCCAAGCAATTGCGCTTCCTTGATCATATCCTCCATCGCCTTGTTCCGCCCGTCCTTGAGCACCCGCTCATAGGCATTGGCGCGCCCACCAACAATGTCGCGGACACCTGCAAAAATATCGCGAAAAATATTCGCGCCATAAATCGCTTCACCGCTGACAATTCCGAAATATTGGCTGATGCGCCGCCCCTCGATGGTGTTTGTTGTTGTGGTCAGCATTGGATGTGTTCTCCCTTAACATCTATCGTCAGCACCTCGCGCAGAATGACAGCGCATAGAAATAATGATCATGTAGTATAATTGTCGATTCTCAGGCGCAATTATCGTGCGCCATTGTTTAGACAAATTAATGGCTTTGCTTCGCTGTGAGATAATTCTGCTCCGGGATTTTATATGACGACCAAAAAGCACAAAAGCTCCCTTCTCAGGCGTGTCACGTACTGGTCGCTAGTATGCGGCTTGTGGGGAACAATTGGCCTTGCCGGTCTGCTTGCCTGGTACGCCTTTGATCTGCCGGATACGGACGCCCTCAATCAGACGCGCGCGACGTCCGGCACTACGTTGCTCGCAGTTGATGGACAGCTTATCGGCAGCCGGGGCAACACGGTGGGCGCCACCATTCGAATTAACGAAATGCCGCGCCACCTGGTGCAGGCCGTAATCGCGACCGAGGACCGGCGTTTCTACGAACATGCCGGCATCGATCCATACGGACTTGTCCGCGCCATGGGGGCAAATTTATGGGCGGGCCGGGTGGTTCAGGGCGGCAGCACCATCACCCAGCAAGCCGCAAAGAATATCTTCCTGACACCGGAGCGTAATCTGCGCCGCAAGATGCAGGAATTGATGCTTGCCTTCTGGCTGGAACATAAATTCACCAAAAACGAAATTCTGGAGCTTTATCTGAACCGCGTATATCTGGGCAGTGGCGCCTATGGCATTTCAGCCGCGGCACAGAAATATTTTGGCAAGAAAGTAAGCCGGCTCAGTCTGCCCGAAAGCGCCATGCTGGCGGGCCTGTTAAAGGCGCCAAGCCGCTATAGTCCCGTCAACGATCCGAAGCTCGCCCGGCGGCGCCAGGAACAGGTGCTGGCCAATATGGTTGAGGCGGGCTTTCTATCGCCCAGCGGCCAGACAGCGGCGCTGGCCCAGCCGCTGGGCTTTGGCAGTATCGGCAACAGTCAGGACAGCCAGTATTTTATTGATTGGGTGCTGGACCAGCTGCCCGATTATATTGGCCGGCCGGACGGCGATCTGATCGTCGTCACCAGTCTGGATTTACGGATGCAGGCCGCCGCCGGGCAGGCCATCAGCGCCGCCATTGAGCGCGACGGCCAACGTCTGGCGGTGCGCCAGGGGGCGCTGCTGGCCCTCGCGTCCGATGGCGGCGTTCGCGCGATGGCGGGTGGACATGCCTATGGGCAAAGCCAGTTTAACCGCGCCACCCAGGCAAAGCGCCAGCCGGGTTCCGCCTTCAAACCCTTTGTCTACCTGGCCGCACTGGAACAGGGTCTGCATCCCGATAGTGTGATGCGTGATTCACCTATTGTGTTCGGCAAATGGAGTCCAAAGAATTTCAACAAACAGTATCGCGGCGAAGTGACGCTGCGCCAGGGGCTGGCGGAATCAATCAATACGGTGGCCGTAAAACTGTCGGAGACCGCGGGCCGCAACAGAGTTATTGAAACCGCGCACCGCATGGGCATCCTGTCTGAACTGACACCCACGCCGTCTGTTGCGCTTGGCGTTTCCGAAGTCAGCCTGTTGGAATTGACGGCGGCCTATACGCCATTTGCAAATGGCGGCTACGCTGTCACGCCCTATGGTATTCTGGAAGTGCGCACACCCCAGGGGCGTGTGCTGTATCAGCGCAACCACAACGCACAACGGCACGTAATCGGGGCGCGCGCCTATGGGCAAATGAATGACATGCTGTCCAATGCCCTGAACAATGGCACAGGCAAAGCCGCACGCCTGACCCGCTTTCAGGCAGCGGGGAAAACCGGCACCAGTCAGGGATACCGTGACGCCTGGTTCATCGGTTATTCGCGGGAACTAACCGCAGGCGTCTGGTTCGGCAATGACGATGGCGCCGCGATGAAGGCGGTCACCGGCGGCGGGTTGCCGGCACGCACCTGGAAAAGTTTCATGGACCAGGCATTGGCACCCGAACCCACGCCCGCAGTGCTTAGCGGAAAACGCGTCGTACAGCCTGTACAGGATCTGGTGTCGCGCTTCTGGCGCGCGCTGCAGGGCGCCGATTAGAACAGTATCCCGTCCCCCTGGCCACGCAGCGAACACTGCTCTAGCAGTTTAATTACGAGCCTATTTCCCTAGACCTTTTTTGTTCAGATTGAATCGCCCCAAACTCAGGCCTTTACATATGACCGGCTTGCCATATGGCGGCCTTCTAGCGCAGGCTGGTAGAAAACCTAATTCCTAGGTGACACGCAGAGCGCCTTGAGCACGTCAATCCGTCCAAGAGTCATCCTAATGATTCACGCCATAGCGATACAAATCCGGCCCATTCTCACGCAACCATTGCGTTGCCGCTTCCGGATCTTTGATGCGCCGTGCGACCAGTTTCCAGAACGCCTGACTGTGGTTCATCTGTACAAGATGCGCTGCTTCGTGGGCCGCGACATAATCAAGTATACTGGGCGGCGCCATGATCAAACGCCAGGAAAAGGAAATATTCCCGTCCGGTGAACATGAACCCCAACGGCTCTTTTGATCGCGCACTGTAATGCGCCCGAGATCGCCGCCAAGCGCAACGGCATGCTCTGTCGTCGCGGCAGATAATGCGACGCGGGCTTCGTCTTTCAGCCATTCGGTCAGACGCCGCGCAAGATGATCACGCCCCCCCGGAACATAGATGGTCTGGTTACGGCGAACGACTGTACCGCGCAACGTGCGAAGCCCTTCTATCCGGTGTATCCGCCCGCGAAACGGAATTTCAGATCCGTGAACAAATGGCACCGGAATGCTCTGCTGTGAAAGCTTTTCCGTCAGCCAGTCGGCGTTTTCACGCACAAAACGCATAGCGGTGCGCGTATCCAGAAATGGGGGGGCCACAAGCGTTGCGGCTCCTGGTTTTGGATCGACACGGAGTGTCATACGACGCGCGCGCGGATTACGAAGTATGGTTAGATCAACACTGCCCTTATTTAATTCGACTATATAGTTCTCGACAGGCCTTTTCATGACTTTTTGTTTCATTTCTGCTGGAGCATGCCCGGGCAGGTAAAATAACCTGTATGGAAATCTGCTCGCCGATGACTAAACTTAAAACATTCACACACGCGTCAGTTGCGCCCTGCAACCCGGCCAGACAGAGTAACGCACCAGATAATGTGGGCAGGAAACGGATGACGATTTGTAGGTGTGATTGTGTCACAAAAGCCCACAGGATTCAAAATTTATTAGGGTTTTGACAAAGATAAATATCGCCGCCCCATAGGCGGCTGTTTATCGCTCTGGCGACACAAAAATATAAATTATTTCAATAAGATAGGTGAAATACACAGGCGCAGAACCATATCCGCATCTGGTGCGGTTTTACGCCATTTTAACCCGAGACAGGGTGTGTGCGGATGAATTCACGAATACGCGGCGCGATCTCGGATTTCCAGCGCCGGCCATTGAAAACACCATAATGGCCAACCCCTGACTGGATATAGTCCTGCTTTTTTTCAGACGGGATATGCGCGCATAAATCGTGGGCAGCCTGGGTTTGCCCGATACCGGAAATATCATCAAATTCGCCTTCGATCGTCAGCAAGGCTGTTTTGCGAATTTCCTGTGGTCGGACAAGACGCCCGCGATGGGTTGCTTCTCCTTTGGCAAGGCTCTGCTTTTGAAACACCTCACTGACCGTCATCAGATAAAATTCGGCGGTCAGGTCCATAACCGATAGATATTCGTCATAAAAGTCCCGGTGGGCCTCCGCGCTATCACCATCCCCTTGCACCAGATGGGCAAAGAAATTGCGGTGCGCATCCACATGCTTATCAAGGTTCATGTGCATGAACCCGCTCAACTGCAGAAATCCCGGATAGACGGGACGCATGAAGCCGCTGTTTGGCAACGGGACCCGGGCAATCATGTTATGCTGAAACCATGACAGCGGCCGGTCCATTGCCAGCTCGTTTGGAACTGTCGGGCTTAAACGGCTGTCAATCGGGCTGCCCATCAATGTCATGGTGGCCGGCTGGCAGGGATGGTTTTCCGCCGCCATAAGTGCCGCGGCCATAAGCACCGGAACACCGGGCTGGCACACCGCCATCACATGCGTGTTGGGACCGATCAGGCGCAAAAATTCAATCACATAATCAATGTAGTCATCCAGATCGAAGCGCCCTTCCTGCAATGGCGTGGTGCGGGCGTCACGCCAGTCGGTAATGTAAACATCCTGCTCCGGCAGCATCGCCTCGACGGTGCCGCGCAAAAGTGTGGCCCAGTGACCAGACATCGGCGCCACGATCAATAATTTAGGGTCTGCAAGACGCTGCGGATCATTCGTAACCCGGCGAAAATGTTTCAGCTGGCAAAACGGCTTCCGAAAAACCACTTCCTCCTCGATGGGAACGTCCTCGCCATTTATCCGCGTGCTGGTCAAACCGAACTGCGGCTTCTCGTAACGCCTGGTGAGGCGCTCCGCCACCTCATAGGCGGCTAGCAGCCCTGGCGTTGTTGGCGCATAGGCTGCGGGATTGGCCGGATTCTGGAGGAAAAACCGGCCGGCACGAAGTGCCGCGCGCATCGGCCTCACTGCTGAGTGGGCCATTTCATAGGCGTGGTAGAGCATATCGCGTTCCCTTGCGCTGTATAAAATTTAAAAGTGCCGGTGCTTGTGC
>Ga0209024_1001523_pt1 | contig 18471 bp, 21 predicted proteins | sample AutmiccommunBRH5_FD_187380 | JGI IMG/M metagenome (GOLD analysis project Ga0209024, IMG submission 187380) | Deep subsurface microbial communities from Mt. Terri, Switzerland - Autotrophic microbial communities BRH/5 (SPAdes) (version 2) | ecosystem: Environmental > Aquatic > Deep subsurface >...
ATTCGACTGATTGGCACCATATTGCGTTTGAATTCGTTAAATAGGGCTGGCTATTCGCCTCATTCAAACACAACATGGTGCTCAATCATTCAAATTTTCGCTTCGCAAAATGAATTGTCAACAGACCCTAGTAAAAATTCTAGCTGGCCGTACGGCGCATGATTTGTTGAAACCAACGCTCTCCACACCAGAATGCGGCTACCATATAGGGCATGCCGCCAACCACCCACATGATCAAACCTGCAAGTTGCTGGCTTTCCAGTGAACGGCCAGATCCGTACAATGATCCATGGGCAAACGTTAACAGCGCACCAAGAAAGCCGGTGTGCATCAGTGTAAACAGTAGCGCAAGAAATGCGCGGGCGGTTGTGTATTGTGTGCAGCGCAGCACAGCCCACCAGAATAGCCCCGCAGTAATTAAAAAACAGGCATGCTCCACAACGTGCCACCAAGGGTTGTCCAAAGCAAGCAGGTAGGGCTTTGGGGCATGCCAGAACCAAATTATCACACCATGTAAACAGGCCGCCAGCATGGGGTAGCGCACAATGCGAAATAAAGGACTCCATAGCCAAACGATAACCCGTCCACTGCTGGCGGCAAATTGGGGTAGCGGCTGTGCCAGTACCCACAGGGGCGCGATAATAACTATCATTAACATATGCTGTGTCATATGCGCTGCCGTATTTGTTTCAGCCCATTCATCCAGAGGGCCAAATATTGTCAATGCAATAATCAAGGTCGCACTTTGAAAAACAAGCCATCGCCACCAGCCAGGCCAAACTCGTAATGCACCGATAGAGTAACTCAACCAGAAAAAAAACAATAACAAGGCGCTTAGAATAATGGGTAATCGGGTCTGGTCGCTGGCAGAAAAAGGATCATGTGCGAAGCCAAGACCAGGTAACAATAGGCCTGCAAATACAAATAATAGAATTCGAAACAACATGTGTTTATTCCTTATAAACAAGGTGGAAAAAACAACACCATAATCCCTATGCTCAAGGTAGCCCCGGCCGCTATCAGACTGACTCCTACAGCTATCCAGAGGGTAAACCGATTTGACTGTGTTTTTTCAACATCAAGTCGTTGAAGTCGGTGCCAGCAATAATCAGTCAGGTAGAGCAATAACAAGACTGTGATGACAGTGGTGATCATAAGAGCACTGTTTAACCATGTGAATGCATGCAGCGGCGTAGGAGGCGTGATTGCACATGCAACGGATAAAAAACCATACATTAGAACAAACCAGATGCTCCAGATAATCAATCCTAAAACCATTAACAGCGGAGACGTATGTTTTGGCATCAGCCACCACTCCCCCATGATATCGGCAATAATACAATTGCTGCGTAAGTAATCCAGAATGTAACAGTGGTGTATAACCACCATTGCTCGACGACAATCGGCTCATAAAGTGCTTTTTTTCCAATATAACCACAAGCGACTCGTGAGGCGAGCAGTATGGTCATGATGGAGGCTAACCCACTGTGGAATAATTGATACATCAACATAACGGTAACCACCGCATCATGCGCTGTTTGTTCAGCATGGAGGTTACTAGTTAACAGCACCCATAATAAAAGGCCTGAATGCGCCAATCCCAGTAAACTGATACCCCACAGATTGCGCTGCAGGTGTTTTATCTTTTTGACACGAACGTTTCGGATAAGAGCCGCGAAGCCAATAGCCGTTACTATGAGTAATAAACCAGATAGCATCAACAAGATGCTTGCGAATGGTGCGTTTTGGGGTGTTTGCCAATGGGGTGCGGAGGTCCATAAGTAAAGCCACCCAAATAGCAGAGACATATACAGTGCCCCATCAGCAAGAAGGCTTGTACCCATCCCCCAAAGACCAGGCCCATCAAATGTGCGCGAATGCAAGGGAGGATCACCGGGCATGGTTTTAGCATCTGGTGCTGCTTTCGGGTGAGCCCCATTCTCCCAAGACCAGCGCAGTAAAATAATGAAGCAAATCAGCGACGCAATGACTGCCAGCATATAGCCGCGCAAGATTAATGAAACACTCACCACCGCCAATGCCATGGCGGCTAGGAAAGGAAGCCATGTGTTGCCAGGCAAATGGATTATTTCGCGTATTTTACCCGTTACAGGATCAGTTCCCCAGGTTTCACGACGCCCGTGATTTGCAACAGACAGGGAATGGCGCCCTTCAGCTATTGTTTGTTGCAGATCTGGATGCTCCCAAAGCGGGTGGCGTGTTGGACAATCGGGTAAACTGATGAAATTGTAAGGATTTGGGGGGGTGCCGGTTGCCCATTCCAATGTGTCTGCATGCCAAGGGTTTACCGATACAGGGCGGCCAAAGCGAAAATGCATAATGAAATCTAGCAAAACCATTGCAATACCTGCTGCCATGACAAATGAGCCAACTGAGGATATAAGATTAGGCAAATCCCAACCTAGTCCAGCATCATAGGTATAAATTCGTCGTGGCATGCCAAGTAAACCAGTCCAGTGCATAATTAAAAAGGTTAGATTGAAGCCTAAAAACGTAAGCCAGAAGCCCCAGGTTGCCAGCTTATCTGAAGGCATGCGGCCAGAGAAGTGGGGTAGCCAGTAATAAAGTCCTGCTATCAAGGGAAAAAATACGCCGCCAATAACCACGTAATGCAGGTGTGCTACCACAAAGTGGGTATCATGAACTTGCCAGTTAAAGGGAACCAGCGCTAACATCACGCCGGTTAATCCGCCCGCGACAAAAACGACTAGAAAGCCCATAACCCAGAGCATCGGTATTCGATAAACGGGACGACCTGCCATCAGGGTTGCGAGCCATGCAAATAGCTGAATACCAGTGGGAACTGCAACCAGCATACTGGCGATCGAAAAAAAAGCTTGCGCCAGCTTTGGAATGCCAATGGTAAACATGTGATGTACCCATAATCCGAAGCTGATAAATCCTGTTACAATAACAGCAAGGACTATCCAGCGATAACCAACCATTGCTCTGCGTGCAAATACCGGTATTAAGGTAGAAATAATCCCTGCTGCTGGTAGAAAAATAATATACACATCAGGGTGGCCAAACAGCCAAAATAAATGTTGCCACAATATTGGGTCACCGCCGCGACTCACATCAAAAAAAGGCATGCCTGCCGCGCGCTCCAGTTCAAGCAGGATGCTGCCAAGAATCAAGGGGGGGAATCCAAACACAATCATTAATGCCATGACCAGGATGTACCAGCAATATAAAGGCATGTGATGCAATGCCATGTTGGCGGTACGGGTACGGATAATGGAGACAAACAGTTCAACACCAGCGGCGATTGCTGAAATCTCGACGAAAGTAATACCTATTAGCCAGAAATCAGCATTAAGACCAGGGGAATACACGGCATTGGTCAGTGGAGTATACATAAACCAGCCGGTATCTGGCGCTATCCCCAGGAGCAGGCTGGTAATTAAAATAATACCACCGAACAGATAGCAGAAATAACCAAAAGCGCTGACTCGTGGGAAAACAAGATCACGCGCGCCAATCATTTTGGGCACTAGATAAACTGCCATGCCCTCCATCATGGGAACTGCAAATAGAAACATCATTACCGTGCCATGCATGGTGAAAAGTTGATTATAAATTTCAGGCGTGACGATCTGCTGTTCAGGTAGCGCAAGTTGGGTGCGCAATATCATCGCCATCAAACCACCTAACAGGAAAAACACCCCGCCGGTCACCATAAAGCGAATGCCAATGGTCGTGTGGTTAACGATAGTTAGGGCCCGCCAACCGCGTGGGTTTCCCCAAACCTTGTTGAATTCATCGTGAATATGGGCGGGATCTTTTTCAATTGATTTATTCATCTGTACTGACTTCCTGCCGGATTATGTGGGGTGTCAGAAGTTGGAGGCATGTTTTTAGCTTGTGTTCTACTTTGCAACCAGGCCGCAAACTTATCAGGGGCATGTGCTGTCACAGGAAGTATCATACGCGCATGGAATCGGCCGCAAAATTCAGCACATTGACCGCGAAATTGCCCAGGCTTGCTAACATAAAGGCGAAGTAAATTGGTTCGACCAGGAATCATGTCAATCTTGCCATTAAGTCGCGGCACCCAAAAGGAATGGATGACGTCAGCACTTGTGGCATGAATATCTATCGCCTGTTTTACTGGTAAGTGCAACTCATTGATGAGTGTTACTCCTGCATCTGGGTAATGGATTTCCCACCACCATTGATGTCCTATCACATCAATTCGCAAAGGGGGCGCTCCATGCACCGTAAAGGGCAGCATGCGTTGACCTACCGGAATACCAAAAAAAAGCAGGACTATAATACTGATAGTTGGCAGTAGGACGCCACCGCCAATGATTAAATGCCGACGCAATTTTACCGCTTGTTTATCAGTCAGTGCATGGGTTTTAGGTCGCATGGCGATTAGCCACAAGGTACTTATAACAAGCAACACGAGAGTGGAAATGATCAACATCCCCCACCACAATTGCGACACTGCCAGGGCGGCAGGGCTTGCTGGGTCAAGGGTTGATTGTGGCCCTTTGCACCCTGTCAGTAAAAAACAGGTGAATAGTTGTCCCAGTACAGGTACCCTTTTAAAAGAGGGGTTGATTGATGAATACAAATCAAAAAGGAGAGACTGATGGGACATGAATCGATTATCAGCCGCATGTCTGTTGCCGGCCACCCATTGCATCCTATGCTGATTCATTTCCCTGTTGCAGCGTTGTTGGGGCTGGTTGCTACGGATGCTGCCTATATTTACACGCATGATTTTTTTTGGGCAAGGGCCGGGTTGTGGCTCGTGGGTACAGGTGTCATAGGTGGGATAATTTCCAGTTTGATTGGTTTGCTTGATCTGGTAATCGTTGCGCGCATTCGTCGCCTCATCATGGGCTGGTGTCATGCTATCCTCGCTGTCATGATGCTTTCGTTGGCATCGTTCAACTGGCTGCTGCGGATTGATGATGCCGCGGCTTTGATAGTGCCATGGGGTATGTATATATCGCTTTTGACTGCCGTGATGATTTCCCTGACCAGTTTTCTGGGTGGCCACCTGGTTTATGAATATGGGGTAGGTGTGGATTTGGCAACCAAATCGTAATTTACCATATTTTTTTCCTGGTTTAGTTGTTTTATCAATAAATAGCAATGTGTATTTCCTAAAATGGTTTGGCAAGAACCAGCCAGATAATAGTAATTATTAAAATCGCAGAGACAACGCCCAGGCACAGGCAAGCTAAAGGCATTGGTTTTTCTGGTGAGTTTTCCATTCGTAAAATTAGCCAGCCATTCAGGGTATGGCATATGACCAGCGCACAAACCAGCGTTAATTTCACAATAAGCCATACAGCTATTGTTTTCATTCGTAAAAATACAATGGTTCCTGAGATAATAGCCAGTAATGCTATTGGTGTAATGATTTGAGTGAACACCATGCGCGGAATCTGGCGACTGGATTCATCAGTTTGATTGGTTTTGGCAATATTGGCAATCAGCGCTGGTAAATAAAGCAATGAGCCACACCAACAAAGCATGGTCGATATATGGAGCAATAACATCCAAGGCATAACAAAAAATCCTTTTAATAATTACTTGTTTTGAGCGAGTTCCTTGCTGCATTTTTTAGCAGTAGCCTATTGCTTGATTGGCTAAAATTTTAATATTGTCCTGGCTATCATAAAGTAGATAAATAGCCCTGTTGCATCAATAATTGTGGTCACAAAAGGTGCGCTGACAACCGCTGGATCGAGTCGTAGAGCCCTGGCTAAAAGTGGCATAAGCGAACCCGTTAAGGTAGCCATGGTACAAATTGTGATTAAACTTAACGATATAATCAAGGCAATATTTTTCTGAAAGAGGAGCAAGACAATAAAATAGGCGGCTATCCCTAAGGTCAAACCGAGCAAAATACCAACGGCCGTTTCACGCACAGCAATTTTCAAAAAATCGCCAATACGAACATCATCCATTGCCAAGGCTCGAACAATGGTAGTAGCTGATTGCGCACCGGTGTTACCGCCTATCCCAATCAAAAGTGGGATAAACAACGTCAGAGCAATGGCCTGATCCAACGTTGACTCAAAGGCATGTAAAACATTGACGGTTAATGTACCCGCCACTGCAAGCAATGAAAGCCAGATTACTCGAGCCTTCATCAGTCGAAAAACTGACACAGAAAGATAGGGCTTTCCCAGAGGTCCTGAAGCGCTTCCCCGTATGAAGTCTTCTGTTTCCTCCAGTTCCATGATATCCATGGCATCATCTATTGTGACAAGACCAACAAGTTGCCCGTTTTTTTCTACAATTGGTACAGCAAGCCAATCAGCCGACTGAATGAAGCGGGCTACTTTTTCCTGGTCGTCATAAACAGAGAAATGTTTGATTTTTTTATACACTAGCTCGCTGATTAATTGCATAGGTTCTGCTGTGACCAGCTTATCAAGCTCCACTACCCCTTGTAATGACATGTCCTTATCAACCACAGGTAATACATAGATTGTTTCAGATTCCGCAGCCTGCGCCCTGACTTTGTTCAGAGCCTCTTTTACCGTCATTTGAGGCAGCAGTGAGATAAAAAAAGGTGTCATGATTCGCCCGGCTGTTTCAGGTGGATATTTGAGTAGCAGGGAGGTGGCGCGCCGTTCTTTGGCGCTTAATCGGCGGAGAAATCTATTTGCGGTTTCAGGTGGTAATTCATCAAACAAGCGTGCCCTGTCATCCGGTTCCATTTTCTCGAGCAAAGACAGTGCTTTTTTACTCTCTATGTCCTGGATAAGGTGCACTTGATGCACCGGTTCCAGATAACTGAAAATTTTTTCAGCTTTTCCAGGTGGCAATAGTTCAAATAGTTCATACCGGCTCTCTGGAGTAGCGCGATCGAGCGCTGTGACAACGGTGTGTTTATCTGCGTCTAAAAGCCATTGTTGTAATTCACTTTTTGGTAAATTTTTTTTATGCATTTTCATGTCCAATGGTATAAATTTGATTCCGCAGTTTTTCAATTTACCCCGATCCGTTCGGGCTGAGGGGGCGCGCGCACCGCACTTCAGGTGTAACTCGTCGTCTTGTGCGCCGTCTCGAAGCCTTTGCACAGTGCCTAAGGCTTCGAGACGGCGCATCAGTGTGCGTGCTACAGCCAAACACCTGTGTATGCGCCTCCTCAGCCCGAACGGATCGGGGGGAATCATAAAAAACTGCGGAATCGAGTATAAAAGCAAATTTGCAAATGATTAAATCGGTATTCACATGTTATCTAATAGTTCAGTATAAGCAAAATATCATTTTATTTGCTATATACCCATTGGGTATGAAGATATTGGGTTTAGGCGATTGTATTTTTATCTTATCGTAGTCTTGATTACGCGATACTTCATCAAAGTTTCAATTTTGTCGCCGTACAACGGTTTGCCACATTTAGAGCGCTTATGGACTTAAATAGCCACTCCAGAAAATAAAAAAATACACCAGGCTTGCAGTGCCAAGCATTCCAGCCAGAAAAAGGCTGATTATTAAAGCAAAACGATTGTGTGCAATCACCCATACCAGGGCAAATTTAGAAATAAAACTCGCCACTACCATGATGGCCAATAACTGGGTGGCCTCAGTAACTGCCAGTTTGCCCTCACTGTAAAGCAGGGCAACCGCATAGGCTACCCCATGAAGTTCAAATAATCCGGCGATAAAAGCCGCTAGCGGCAATGCGCCCTGACCTACATACTGTTTTATTAATGCAACAAATATCAAAATACCCATGATCAACAAAGCAAGTTTAATTAATGCTTTGATATCCAGTGGATTTGGATAAGTGATATTGAATTTTTTATCGGTTTGTTTTTGCATGCAAAGCCATGAAGATAATCCTCCAAATAGGATGGCTGCGAGAACAGGCCAGATAATAATTTGCAGTAAGGTGGGTGCTGTTACAAAAATAACAATTAAAAAAGCAAGCAGGGTAGCTATGGTTGCAAAAATGCCGGCAATTACACCTGAAAAAACCGTTTGATTTTTGGCGCGTTTTGCATGGGAGAGCATGGCAAATAAACCTGTTGAGGAAATTAAACCGCCAAAAAATCCATTTAATAACATGCCAAGCCGCTCGCCAAATAAACGAATGCCAAGGTAGCCTCCAAATTGCAAGCTCGCCAGGATTAAAATAATGAAACCAAAACTCTGTGGATTGAATAATTGCCAGGGATCGATTGTTTTATTGGGCAAAAATGAGATTATGCCTAAAGATATAATAATGATAATAATCGAGGCTTCGATTTCCTGAGCGGTGATTTTTTCTTTTGCAAAGCTATGCAGGCTGCGGCGACCATATAAAATGACCAGCACAGCTGTTGCAATACAAACTGCCAGTAACATATGCCATAACATTAAATAACCCAGCATAAAGACCGTGGCTGCTGCCATTTCGGTGGTGATACCAATGCTGCTTGATTTTTTTTTATCGCGGGTTGCGCGAAAATAACTAAGCATTAGGGTAGCAAATATGAATAAACTAAGTGAGAACGTTAAACTGTGTACATTGATTTTTGCAGCGAGCGTTCCTAAAAGGGCGAAGAGAATAAAGGTTCGCATGCCAATCGCTTTGACGCCTTGTATCTGGCTGCGTTCTCGCTCGATGCCAATGAGTAAACCAATCATAAACGAGAGAAAAAAAGGTTGTATCGCTTCAAGCATATATTTCCTTTGACGAGTTATTTTTTTTATTCAAATCCATGTGTGCTCGTGAGTCTTGATGCGATTCTTTAATAAAATTCGTCACCTGTTTGTCTGGCTTTATATTTTCGTAGTAATCGTTCAACTTCAGCCATGTAATAACGAGTTTCATGTGTTACTGGCATATTTTCAGCTTCAGCAATCTGACGCAGATTAATATCATCCAACCAGTTGACTAAGAGTTTTATTTTCTCCTCAACTGATAATTCATCATCCTGCTCTACTTCAGTGGGATATTTGTAAAAGTTTAGCGGATTGGCTATTTTGTCTATCTTGTCATTCATATTAACCCCCTGGGGTAGCCGTAAAATTTAATCAGCATATGCTAATTTTAGTACATTTTTTGATTTTCTCTGCCCGCTCATTTTCTTGCCAATGTATTATCAGTTAGGCAAAATACGAGTTTAGAGAATTTGCTGATGACTTTTTTGATTGATGACCGAATTTTATCGACTTGCTTTCCATTAGGGGATTGGCCCTTGTCACGGGTTTTTTTAAAAAACACAGCGGATTACCCATGGCTTATCTTGGTTCCGCGGCTGGAAGGTGTTCACGAAGTAGATGAACTCTCTCAGGCATTACGTCATGTGTTAATTGATGAGGTAAGTCAGCTTTCATCGATTGTCCGAGCCTATTTCAAGCCCGATAAATTAAATGTAGGCGCCTTGGGTAATATTGTTGCTCAACTGCATGTGCATGTGATTGCCCGTTTTATTGATGATAAGTTGTGGCCTCATGGCGTTTGGCAAGCGGCACAAATGCCAACGGCTTATTCAAAAGCGAAGCAAGAACAGTTGGTTGATGATTTAAGATATCAAATCAGCCAGTCATTTGTATTCAGGTAATGGTTCCTGATCTGGAAAAATTTCATCCAGGGACACCGAAAAACCATCCTCACGTACGATTCGGGCGTGCTTGCGTTGTAATTGTCGCGGTTCATCTACCCCGCAGGAATGACAGAGAATGGCCACCTCATGGGCCATGTTGTTAGCATAATGAAACACCCGTTGCGCTTTATCCTCTGGAACCAAGCCACGCTGCAAACGTGTGTTATGCGTGGTGATGCCTGTAGGGCAGGTGTTGTTATGGCATCGCATGGCCTGAATGCAGCCTAGGGCAAACATAAATCCCCGGGCTGAGTTTACAAAATCAGCACCAGCACAAAGCGCCCAGGTTACGTCGGCCGGGGTGACAAGCTTACCGCTGGCAATCACTTTAATTCGTTCACGCAAATTGTATATGACCAGCATATCTACTAATTTGGGCAGGGATTCTTCAATTGGAATACCCATGTAGTCCATTAATCCCTGTGGCGAAGCTCCGGTTCCACCATCAGCACTATCCAGGGTAATAAAATCAGGTGCGGATAGAATCCCGCGCTTATGAATAGCAAGACATAAATCCTTTAGCCAGTCATAACTGCCCAACACAAATTTACATCCCACGGGTTTTCCTGTTATTTTACGAATATGCTCAATCGAATCAAGCAGCTCCTCAACGTTACTGATGTCAATATGACGATTTGGGCTTATTGAATCGATATGAACTGGAATCCCACGGATTTCAGCCACCTCTTCTGTGACTTTTATAGCCGGTAAAATTCCGCCTTTACCCGGCTTTGCTCCCTGACTGAGTTTTATTTCAAACATTTTAATCGACTCTTCCTGAGCCAGCGCGAGTAAGCGTGCATCAGACAGGTGACCTTGTGCATCACGAAAACCATATTTTGCTGTTCCAATCTGGGCAATAATGTCGCAACCATGTTGCAAATGGTAAGGTGAAACGCCGCCTTCACCAGTATTTAGCCAACAACCGGCCATTTTAGCCCCTTTGCCCAGCGCAAGAATGGCCGGCTTGGAAATGGAGCCATAACTCATGGCCGAGATATTGAAGATGTGATTGGATGTGTAAGGCTTAGGGCATTCCGGACCAATGGTTAAAGGCTTAATAACGGCTTTGTCTGTGGCTAATGGAGGGAAGGGGGTGCTCACGAAATAAACGGTTCCGGTATCATGCAGCGGCCTTGTAGAGCCAAATCCTATCATGGTGTCGACATTTTTGGCGGCACGATAAACCCAGTTGCGCTCCGCACGATTAAATGGCAGTTCATCACGTTCACCAGCAAAAAAATATTGGCGTAAATATTCGCCTAAGGATTCCCCAATGTAGCGAAAATGCCCAAGGATTGGAAAGTTGCGTAAAATAGTGTGTTTTTTTTGTGTTCTGTCCCAAATATACAAGCTAATCAGAAAGATTATCACCGTAGCGGCAATGATAAGCCATATCAGCTCACTTATTTCCCATGCGCGCAATAAAAATAGATCACTGCGTTTTAATTCAATGGTATCCACGGTTTTCCTTATCCCTGAGGGTGTTTCTATTTTAATAATACAACCTACCCCACGATCCAACAACGACTATCAATATCTTGGTATATAATTAAGATAGAAAGATAAAACAGGAGGGCAGCATTATGATCCCCAATACTTCGCTGGCAAATCATTTATTGATTGCAATGCCCTCGCTGACTGATCCAAATTATAAACATGCGGTAATATATGTCTGTGAGCATCATGTTCAGGGTACGGTGGGTTTAATCATTAATCGTCCAATGCAATATCCATTGAGCCTGGTTTTTGATCAATTGGATATCCAGCCACTTCATGCTGAGCAAAATCACCTGCCGCTATTATTTGGTGGTCCGTTACAACCAGAGCGGGGTTTTGTCATCCATCGCCCATTTGGGAGCTGGCATTCTAGTCTTGCTTTGCGTGATGACGTGACGGTGACGACTTCCAATGATATTATTCGCGCAATTGCCGCAGACCATGGCCCAAAAGATGTGCTAGTTACACTGGGGTATGTGGGATGGGCTGAGAATCAATTGGAACAGGAAGTGATTGAAAATATTTGGTTGGTTTGTCCATGCACGCCCGAGTTGCTATATGACGTGCCATTTGAGGAACGATGGGAGTATGCCGGTTTGACGATTGGGGTGAAAATGAATCAATTAACATCCAGTGTGGGTTATGCCTGAAGGGGTGTACCTTGGTTTTGATTTTGGTTATAAACGTATAGGTGTTGCCGTAGGTCAGCGTTTGACTGCCAGCGCATCACCGCTTTCCACGCTTGAGGCAAAGCAGGGCATACCGAAGTGGGAGCTTATTCAAACAATTATTAATGAATGGCGACCCCTGGCATTGATTGTGGGGTTGCCTACGTGTATTGATGATAGCGAACTTTATACTACAGCGGCGTCTCGTGGCTTTGCCCGCCAATTAAGAAGACGTTTCGGATTGCCTGTTCACCTGGTTGATGAGCGTTTATCCACGGTAGAGGCTCGTGCTTATTTGTTTGCCGAAGGCGGATATCGTAAAATCAAACAATCTGAAATTGACAGCATTGCTGCCTGCATTATCCTCGAGCGTTGGTTGCAGCAGGCTTAACGTCAATAAACTTCATACTCGTGAGAAAACATGAATCATTTCCTGGAAATCAGCCAACTTTCTCGGCACGAGGTAGAACAGCTTTTATCGCGTGCTTTTTTCTTTAAAAATCATTTAAATTATCCTGCTTATCCCAAATGCTCACTGGCAAATCTCTTTTATGAAAACAGCACACGAACTCGTGTGAGTTTTGAACTTGCAGCTAATAAGTTAGCAATGCCTGTGGTAAATCTTGATCTGCAAGTATCATCTGAAGCGAAAGGTGAGCTGATTGAAGATACAATGAAGACGCTTGCGGCCATGGGTATTTCATTGTTTGTAATGCGCCATCAAAACGATCGGTTGCCAGAGGCAATGGCCGAAAAATGTGGTAATAAAATACAAATTATTAATGCTGGAGATGGCAAGCATGCCCATCCTACTCAGGCCATGCTTGATTTGATGACCATAGTGGAACAAAAACCAAATCTGGAGTTGCTTAAAATTGCTATTGTTGGCGATATTCGCCATTCGCGCGTTGCCAATTCTTTGCAGTGTCTTTTTGGATTAATGGGCGTTGGTGAATTAACCTTGGTAGCTCCTGAGATTTGGCAGCCTGAGTCAGTGCACCATGGACGTATCACGACGTCTTTACATGATGGTATAGCAGATGCTGATGTGGTTATTTGTTTGCGGGTACAACGTGAGCGCCTATTAGCGAATGAACAACTTGATCTGGCATCTTATCGTCAACATTACGCCCTAACCCGTAAGACGTTGGCTTACGCGAAAAAAGATGCGATGCTCATGCATCCTGGACCGATAAATCGTGGTGTTGAAATTGATAGCGATGTCGCTGATGGGCCACAATCATTTATTTTGCAGCAGGTCAGCAACGGGGTATACACGCGTATGGCTATTCTTGAAGCAATGGCAAAATCGCTTCATGCCTGATAAGTGGATGCTTGCAGCGTTTGTTTAAAGGATAGTGCTTGCTGCAGATCGGGCAATCCTACTTTTTCCTCACAGCGCATGTCAGCGATCGTTCTTGCTACTTTTAATAGCCTGTGAAAGCCACGTGCGGACAGTTTGAGTCGATTTAAAACCTTGCTTAAAAATTCCTGCTCATGTTCCCCTAAGCTACAGACTGTTTCACAGTCTTTGGCACTCAGGTGGGCATTGCTGCAACCTTGTCGCGCCATCTGCCTGGCTCGAACCTCTGCTACTATTTGTCTGATTCTTACGCTTTCCCCGCGAGGTGCCTGGTTGGGCTTAATCAGCTCATCTTCGGTGAGTGATTGCACAGTAATCTGCATATCAATCCGGTCAAGTAACGGGGCTGAGAGTTTTGCAAGATAACGACTGATTTTATCGGGGCTGCAAAAACAATTTGCACGTGGGTTGCCCCATTGGCCACAAGGACAAGGATTCATGGCCGCTAGTAATTGAAATCGTGCAGGAAATTCAGTTTGTATAGCGGCTCTTGAGATACAAATATTACCAGACTCCAACGGCTCCCGGAGGGTCTCGAGTACGTGTCGATGAAATTCCGGTAATTCATCAAGGAATAAAATCCCATGATGGGCGAGTGAAATTTCACCTGGTTTAGGTGGGTTTCCCCCGCCGACTAATGCGACTGGCGAGGCGGTATGGTGGGGAGCACGAAACGGCGGTTGCCGCCAATTGCTAAAACTGGGCAGGCGACCACGAATAGAGCTGATGGCAGCACACTCCAGGGCTTGTGTCTCAGACAGTTCCGGCAATAAGGTGCTGAAGCGTTTGGCCAGCATGGTTTTACCACTCCCCGGCGGGCCGCTTAGTAAAATGCTGTGGCCACCACATGCGGCGATTTCCATGGCATGTTTCGCATGCTGCTGCCCTTTAACATCTGACCAATCCAGCTCATTGTCCCCACGACCTATGTCAGGCTGTTCAGGTAATTGCTGCAAAGGCGTGTTTTGACACAGGTAGCTACATACTTCACGTAAATTTTCTGCTGAAAAAACGCATTTATTTCCCGCAAGAGAGGCTTCATTAGCATTTGCGTTGGCAATAATTAATTGTTGCTTGTCACGATGAGCGGCGAGTACCACAGGAATAATGGCAGACACGCCACGAAGCGTGCCGCTTAGAGCAAGTTCGCCGATGAACTCATGTGAATCGAGCTTCTGAGTCGGGATTTGGCCGGATGCGGCAAGAATGCCGATTGCGATTGGTAAATCAAAACCGCTGCCTGCTTTAGGCAAGTCCGCAGGTGCCAGGTTTACGGTGATTTTACGACAAGGAAACTCAAATTGACTGTTGATAATGGCACTGCGTACCCGATCTTTACTTTCTTTTACGGCTGTTTCCGGCAATCCAACGATAGCAAAGCCGGGAAGACCATTTGACAAATGAACTTCTACCGAGACAGGTTGCGCATCAATACCTAAGGCACTGCGCGTTTTGGTAATTGCCAGGTTCATTGTAAAACTCTTTTTTGAGATTGGACTGGATCGATTCTACTTGAATGTATTCAACTCGTCGATTATTTCGAACCCGCTCTCTAGACAAAAGAATTTTTGATTGAATAAGGTGCAGTAATTACGGTAATTTACCTTCTTTTTCAGCAAGTAGTGCATTCACTTGCATTTGCAGCGCTTCAATTTTTTCACGTGTCCGGCTTAGTACTTTGATTTGCACGTCAAATTCATCACGGGTTACCAAGTCCATGCGTGTAAAAGCGGATTCCAATATTTCTTTGAATTTTTGTTGAATCTCAGTTTCAAAATTTTGTAAACTGGTGGGCAAGCTGGTGTAGAGTTTTTTTGCCAGGTCTTCAAATTGCTTGGAATTAAACATGCTGTACTCCTAATCTGTTGTATGAAACAGAGTCTAGCAAAACCAGTCCTGATCAGCCATGATCTTAAAGTGAAAGATTCAGATCTTAAGGTAAATAAAAATGAAAATGATCACGGCAATTATCAAACCGTTCAAACTTGATGATGTACATGAAGCATTAATGGAAATTGGTGTGCCTGGTATTACCATTTCTGAAACACGCGGCTTTGGGCGACAGAAAGGCCATACAGAACTTTATCGTGGTGCAGAATATGTGGTGGACTTTCTTCCTAAAATAAAAATTGAGTTGGCTTTGCCTGATGACATGGTAGAAAGTGCAATAGATGCGATATGTAAATCTGCCTACACCGGGAAAATTGGCGATGGTAAAATTTTTGTGTATGAACTGCAACAAGTGGTGCGGGTAAGGACTGGCGAAGTGGGAGAGGATGCCTTGAGCTAACTATCTCAGTTTTTGCTTCGTGAACACTCCTGGTAACACGCTCCAGAAAATGCTTACCATGCAATATGCTGGGAAGGGGGTGCCTCCTGCAGCTTATTTGTTAATTCGATGCCAAATGCATGATAAATTCCCATTCTGCTGCACTAACAGGCAAGACCGACAAGCGATTGCCCTTACGTAACAAGGGCATTTTTTCTAACTCCGGATATTGTTTCAGTGTATCTAGTGCAATAAGGTGAGGAAATTTTTCTTTGAAGCGCACATCAACCATATACCAGCGGGGTTTGTCAGGGCTGCTGTTGGGATCAGGATGTTCGCTGCCCGGATCAAACGCTGTGTAGTCCGGATAGGCTTCACTAACGATTTCAGCGACACCCGCAATGCCTGGCGGTTTGCAGTTAGAATGATAAAAAAATACCAAATCACCAACTTGCATGCTATCACGCATGAAATTTCGCGCCTGATAATTGCGCACCCCGTCCCAAGGTGTGGTTTGCTCAGGAGACTGGCGTAAACTATCAATGCTAAAACAAGTGGGTTCAGATTTCATCAGCCAATAATGCGTCATGGTTTACTCCAGTAAAGACGACGTTCTGTTATGATGAGCGCTAATGGAACATCCCAGGGTTGTGCTTCAATAAATGATTGACGTTGAAATTCATATGCGACGCCTATTAGTAAGCGAGCATTGTGGTTTGCCAGGGTTCTATCATAATAACCTGCACCCATACCTAACCGTGTACCTTTTTCATCAAACCCAACCAAAGGCATAAAAATGACATCAAGTTGTTCAGGGCTTAATGCTAAATCACGACCGACATCAGGTTCTGCTATGCCAAAACGGTTATTTAGTAAGCGGGTTGCTGGTGTCGCCGGCAGAAATGACAGCGAATTATCCTCATTAAGTGCCGGGAAATAGCAGTATTTTCCTTGTAGCGGGGCTGATTTCCATAAGCTACTCAGATCTACTTCACCATTTACTGCTTGATAAAGCGCTATGCGTTTGGCATAACGATATTGATCCAGTGCACGAATTTGTGAACAAATTTTTCTTGCGGCAGTTCGTTGAAAGCTGGCAGGCAATTGCGCGCGAATCTGTTGGCAAGTTTGCCTCATTGCTTGTTTAAATCGGTCAGTCATTGGTCTTTATTCTAAATTGCCACTCGCTTGATTATCACGTAAATATATTCCATAGTTCAAGTAATGATTGTAATCATTTTAAAAAAAAACTAGGCAAATAAAAAAAAATAAGGTATATACCCCCCACGGAAAACCAGCCTTCTCATTTCCGAGGGGTATATGGGTTTCAACATGGCCATAAGCTCTATTAAGCGGAGAATATTGCTATTTAAACCATAGAGAGGATAGCATGAGCGAATTATTTGATGATGAAGAAGAAGATAAAGAATTAAGTACAGAAGATGCATTTGTCGATGTTGAAGAGGTTATTCTCGATAATCGGCAGCGTCCGACCTCTGATGCACGAAAACGTTTGGAAAACTTGTTGGAAGAGAAACGCTTGCGTGATGAGCTGGATGATTTTCTCGATTATTAATGATGCGGCATGAGATAGAGAAAATTCCTGTCCAGATTTTTTCTGTTACAGCGCCAGGCCCGGCACCATTTGCGGCTGACGATCGAATTTTCTTAGGTGAGGGATTATTTGAAACAGTACGGATTCATAATCAAAAGCCTCACTACGCCCAGCTTCATTGGCAACGAATGCGTGATTCAGCTTCGCTGCTGAATATTCAATTTGAATTATCGTATGACGCATGGCATGCCGCGTTGGAAAAATGCATTCAGGATGCACCAATTATTACTGGCGGGGTGAAGGTTATTTTAAGTGGCGGGCGCGCTGTAAGAGGACTAACCACACAGGGACAAACCCCTTGCCTGTTATTTAGTCCGTTTGCTTATTCGGCGACACATGAGGCTTGCCATTTGGTAAGTGCATCCTGGTTACGCGATCCCAATAATCCCATCTACCGGCTTAAATCAATCAATTATTTGGAGTCTATTCTTGCAAGAAAGCAAGCCGTGGCGGCGGGTGCTGATGATGCACTGTTTTTTAATGTATTTAATCATGCAACTGAAACCACCACAGCCAATTTATTTACCATTAAAAACGATCATGTTTTTACACCAGGACTGGCAAGTGGGGTATTAGCTGGAATCACCCGCTCTCGTCTATTGAGCTTGTGTGCAATGGCAGGTGTTCCCTGCACGGAACAGGCATTAGACAAAGAGGCAATAAACAGTGCCGATGCTGTTTTTGTTACCAATGCGCTTCAAGGAATAAGGCTCGTCAAGTCGCTGGATGCCTTCTCTATTCCTGCCTCTCACCCATTAGTGATTTTTTTGCAGGATCTTTGGCAGCAGGATGATAAAGGCTAGTACCGTTTTCATTTCAAATTGTTTCTAATAAATTTTGACGTTGTTTGTGCTTAAACAGTTTTAATCCAATAAGCAAAAGACTGACGCCCAGGACAAAAAACAAATTGGCATGTTTGTAAAGTTCTTCAGAATGGATAAGCATATCCATCCCTGCATAGCCACACCATGTCGATATAATTTCAGTTGGAGTTAAAAAAATCAGCGTGGTGATTAGATAATGGCTAAATTTAATTCGGGTTAAGCCGAAACCATAATTAACCAGGTTAAAGGGTATAATGGGCACAATGCGCACCATGGCAACAAATTGCCAGCCGCGACGTTCCACACCTGTGATTAATTTGTTAATACGATCAATTTTTTTCGCCGCCAGCCAGTCAGAAACCCAATAACGACTGATGCAGAAAGCACAAGCTGCACCTAAAGATGCGCCTAGTAAGTTAATTAACGTGCCGAAAACAGGCCCAAAAATAGCACCTCCTGCCAAGGTTAGCATCATCGTTGGCAGAAAAAAAATGGTTGCAACACAATAGACAAGTAGAAAAAAAACAGGCGCAAGAAAACCTAATCGATTGATCCAGGCAATGATAATTGAGGCATTATGTTGAAAAAGAAATACAAAAATAGCGATAGCTGCCGTCGCTAAAGCGAAGCAGATTATTTTCATTT
>Ga0209024_1001527_pt1 | contig 18414 bp, 15 predicted proteins | sample AutmiccommunBRH5_FD_187380 | JGI IMG/M metagenome (GOLD analysis project Ga0209024, IMG submission 187380) | Deep subsurface microbial communities from Mt. Terri, Switzerland - Autotrophic microbial communities BRH/5 (SPAdes) (version 2) | ecosystem: Environmental > Aquatic > Deep subsurface >...
AGCCCGCAAGCAAAAGCAAAGGCAAGGTTAAAGCCAGGCGGTAGCCAAACACGCGCAATTCCTGGCTTTGGCGGGCTTTGGCGTAGTCGCCCTGCGCCGCTTGTTCCAGTTCGTTCAAGCGCAACCGCGCCTTGCGACTGGCTTGCTGCGCATCCAGCAGCAGCTTTTGTTGCATCTCAAGCTGAGCAAGGGCCACTCGCTCAAGTGCCTGCAGGTTGTCCACCCGCTCGGTTCTGGCGATCAGTTCCTTGTCCTGATCAGGTTGCGCTGTCGCCTTTCTGGTGGCCACCGATGCCATGAACTTTTCTCGCTCGGAATCCGTGTCCGCTTCAGCCGCGCTGTGTTTCAAACGGGATTGCTCAAGCGCATCATTTACTTCGCGCTCATTCAATTCAGCCTTGCGAATTTCCTCACGAACCTTTTTCAGTTCGATCGGATTCATGAAGTCTTCAAGTGTTTGGGTTTGTTCGATTTTGGGCAAATCGCCAACCACGGTGCTACCTAGGCCAATCAAAAACCAGGCGAATACAAGTGCAACAACCCAAAGGCCCCGGCGAAACCATTTTTCGGAAAACCGCAGCGATTTGCTCATCAAGAACACACCTTACTTTTATGAAGGACTGAATCTAACAGCCTCTGGATTCGTACACAAGTGCCTGGCGTGAAATCGAAGATGGTCTTCGATGAAGGTAGCGATGAAGTAATAGCTGTGATCATAACCGGCTTGATAACGAATCTCGGCTTCGTAAGCAATGTCCCGGCATGCCGCTTCCAGCAATTCGGTTTTCAACTGGGATGCCAAAAAATTGTCAGCCAAACCCTGATCAACCAACATGGGCAGTTGGGGTGCACCGCCTCGAATCAACTCCACCGCATCGTGCATTTTCCATTGAGCCTGGTCTTCTCCCAAGTACAGGCCCAATGCTTTTTGGCCCCAGGGGCAACGCGTGGGGCTGACAATCGGTGAAAATGCGCTCACTGACTTGTAACGCGCAGGGTTCCTGAGTGCAATTGTCAGTGCACCATGCCCGCCCATGGAGTGTCCAAAAACAGATCTCACCTCCGTTACAGGCAACCCGGCTTCAACAAGTTCGGGCAGTTCGTGAACAACGTAGCTGTACATGTTGTAATGTGTATTCCACGGAACTTGCTTGGCGTCTACATAAAAACCAGCACCCAGACCAAAATCGTAAGCCTTGTCTGCGTCGTCAGGCACACCCTCACCACGCGGGCTTGTGTCTGGCATCACAATCGCAATACCCAATTCAGCAGCAGCGCGCTGTGCGCCCGCCTTGGTAGCAAAATTCTGATCCGTGCACGTCAATCCCGAAAGCCAATACACCACAGGAACACGCTGACCGGCCAGCGCCTGCGGCGGCAAATACACGCTGAACTGCATCGCGCAATTCAGCGTGCCTGAAAGATGTTCGTACTGGTTTTGTAAACCACCAAAACATTGAACACTGCTGAGCTTTTTCATATTAAAAATGAATCACGGTGCGAATGGATTTGCCCTCATGCATCAGATCAAAAGCCTCATTGATTCGATCCAGCGGCATGGTGTGGGTAATAAAAGTGTCCAGATCAATTTCGTCATTCATGAAACGATTCACATAGCCAGGCAATTCCGTACGCCCTTTCACGCCACCAAATGCACTGCCTCGCCACACCCGGCCGGTGACCAACTGAAACGGTCGTGTTGAAATTTCCTGACCTGCACCGGCCACGCCAATAATGACGGATTCGCCCCAGCCTTTGTGGCAACATTCAAGTGCTGAACGCATTACGTTCACATTGCCAATACATTCGAAAGAAAAATCCACGCCGCCATCAGTCATTTCCACAATCACTTCCTGAATGGGCTTGCTGTGGTCTTTGGGGTTCACAAAATCGGTGGCGCCAAGCTTCTTGGCGATTACAAACTTGTCCGGATTCACATCAATGGCAATGATTCGCCCTGCCTTGGCCTGCACGGCACCAATAATGGCAGCCAACCCAATGCCACCCAAACCAAATATCGCCACGGTATCGCCTGCTTTCACTTTGGCGGTGTTGTGCACGGCGCCAATGCCAGTGGTTACGCCACAGCCCAGCAAGCACACTTTTTCCAGCGGCGCCTTCGGGTCAATTTTTGCCAGCGAAATCTCAGGCACTACCGTGTGTTCTGCGAAAGTGGATGTACCCATGTAGTGGTAAATCGGCTTTCCGTTTTTAGAAAAGCGTGTGGTGCCATCCGGCATCAAGCCCTTGCCCTGCGTGGCACGAATGGCCTGGCACAAATTGGTTTTACCGGATGTACAGAACTTGCACACGCGACACTCTGCCGTGTACAGGGGAATAACATGATCGCCCACGGCCAGGCTGCTTACACCCTCTCCGATTGCCTCCACAACACCCGCCCCTTCATGACCCAAGATGGCGGGAAAAATACCCTCAGGGTCGTCGCCAGACAAAGTGTAAGCATCGGTGTGACATACACCCGTGGCCACGATACGGACCAATACCTCACCTTTTTGCGGCGGCATAAGATCTACCTCTTCAATACTGAGAGGCTGCCCCGGTACCCAAGCAACGGCTGCGCGTGTTTTGATGGTTTGCATTGTGTTTCTCCCGAACAAGCGAGTGGTTAAGACAACAGGTATTATAGGCTCCGCATAGCGGAGTGTCAGTGCCCCGAGCCACATGCCCGACAGTACAATTGAACTGTGTTACTGTCATTAAATAATTAAAAACATGCTCTTGTAACCGAATGACCCTCCCCAACGAATGCAATTATGCAACTCCCCTTGACGAGTTTGAGTTAACCCTCAAACCCATGTGGCTGCGCGCGCAGGCAGGTGATGCTTTGGCTTACCGCGACGCCCTAGCAAAAATCGCCCAGCGTTTGAGGCGGTTTTATGGTCGCCGTTTACAAGCCCTGCCAGACGAGGTGGAAGATTTGGTGCAAGAAACATTGCTTGCCTTGCATATGCAACGCGGCACTTACGACGACACCCTGCCGGTCAGCAGTTGGGTGTTTGCAATTGCAAGGCACAAGCTGGTCGACTTGTGGCGCCGGCGCGGAAGGCGTGACAATCTGAATGACTCGCTGGACGACTTGACCGAGGACCAACATCCGCTGGCGCAGGAAGAACTGCCATCCAGGCGGGATTTGGCGGTGTTGCTTGAGCAATTGCCTGAATCACAACAACAGGCCATTTTGCTGACGAAAATTGAAGGGCTGTCGATGGCGGAGGCGTCGGAAAGAAGTGGCGTGTCCGTGGCAGCATTGAAAGTACAAGTGCACAGAGGGCTAAAACAATTGGCCGCACTTGTCAGGAGTGACTCATGAAGACAGATGAACTGATCACATTGCTTGCCAACCAGGCTGGGCCAGCACCCAAGGCGCTGGTAGTCAAACGCCTGCTGCCCGCTGGCATGGCTGGTGGCCTACTGGCGGCTGCACTGGTTGTCAGTGTACTGGGGCTTATTCCAGACACGATGTTGACAGAACCTGGACCGTGGATCAAGTTTGCATATGCTGGTGCACTGGTGCTTGCAACTGCCTGGCTGGTTTCCCGGGTTGGAAAGCCTGGCGCATCGGGCAAACAAGCTGTTGGAGCGGTTTTGGGCATTGTGTTGGTCATGTTGTTAGTCGGCTTTGCCTCCTACATCAGCATGGAAGAATCGGAGCGTGCCGCGGCACTGATGGGGCATTCGTGGTTGTTGTGCCCATGGACAATTCTGGTTTTGTCCATTCCCGTCATGGCGGGCTCATTCTGGGCGATGAAAGGTTTGGCACCCACCAACCTGCCGCTCGCGGGTGCAGCCTGCGGCCTTTTTGCAGGTGCCGTGGCGGCAATGGCTTATGCCTTGGCATGCACGGAACCCGCGGCACCATTCATTGCAATTTGGTACACATTGGGTATTGCCTTGTGTGGTGGGGTTGGCGCGGTGTTGGGGCCCAGGCTTTTGAATTGGTAATTCAGGCGGGGGGATCCACGCGTCCCGTATTGGATGTGTTGACCCGGTACCAACCCGCAATACTGTAGCGGTCGCGCAGTGCGGGCAACACCTCGTGCGGAAAATCTTCACTCAGAAAAACCACCAAGGTGCCCGCATGTGGACTTACTGTGCACAACACGGTGCCGGGGTCGGTATCCGAATACAGCACCATTTCGCCGCCATCACCAAAGCCCCACACCGGGTTCAAATACAGCACCACGGACAACACCCGGTTGGCCTGCCCCTTGAATGCATCCACATGCGTTTTATAAAATGCACCTGGTGCATAGTGCGCAAAATGCGATTCAAACGAAAAAAGACCCAGCATCAGGGAACGATTCAAGTGCTGCTGCAGTTGCGCACTGAATGCAAGCCATTGGCCCTGCTCACCCTCAGTGCTTTCAATCCAGGAAATTGCATCGCGCCGAATGTTAGCGTTGGCAACATGCTGCGGTGCACGCCCTACGCCCGCCAGTTTTAGCTGATCGGCCCCCAACATGTGCATGTCACGCAGCAAGCCATCGATCCATTCTTCAGGCAGGGCCTTGTTTTGAATACTGTAGCCATGCTCACGCAAATCAGTTGCAATTGCATCAAAGAGCACATTAAAACCGGGAAGTGATTGTGTAGAACTCATCACGCAAAGTGGCGTTACATCAACAAAACCGAAGTGTAGCGCTTTCTTTGCGTGCTGGCTCAAGCGTGGGTCAGAAGCTGTCCAATTGCGTTGGAGAGTGACGTGGAATCAAACTTCTTCACATAAATATTCACACCCGCTTCAATGCCACGGCGTGCATTTTCTTCGGAAGTCAGGGATGAATACATAATGATCGGAATGTTCTTGAAGCGTGGGTCACCCTTGAGTTTTCGGGTCAAGGTGCAGCCATCCATGATGGGCATTTCTTCATCCACCAACACAAGTGACACGCGCTCTTGAATGGCAACCTCGCTCAGTTCTGCGCTGGAAGCCATTGCCAAGAGCTTCTGCTCAGCTTCGACGCCATTCACGGCATGGCTATGCTGCAGGCCCATGGTGTCCAGTACCTCGCTGATTTTTCGTCGCGCAACAATGGAATCATCCACGAAAAACACCGGCCCCGCCTGATTTAGCTCAAACCCCGTGGCTATGTCCTCAGCATCTTTTTCAGGCAACACCCGCTGGCAAACACTTTCAATGTCCACCAGAGAAACCAAGCTACCGTCAGCCAGCATCACAACTCCAAACACGGAATCCTGCTCGGAGTCATATCTTTGGGGAGGCTTTACGTCGGACCAAGGTACGCGAATAATTTTATCCACGTCTGTGACCGCAAACGCCACAGACCTGGACGCGAATTCAGAAATGATCATCTTCGTGTTGGGCGCGCCATTGGACATGCCGATCGCATCGCCCAAAGACACCACTGGCAACACTTGGCCACGAAGGGAAATAACACCATTCATTGCGCCTTGCTGACCAGGAATTTGTGTCACCTGGCTAATTTCCGTCACCTCACGGATTTTGAATACATTCAACCCGAAAGTTTCCTGTCCGCCCAAGGAAAACAAGAGGATCTCAATCATCTCGCTTGAAGACTCGCCTAGATTGCGTTCGTTGCTGTAGTTCATGTGTGCACTGACCATTGACTTGAATCAAGCTTCATTTTGAGGCAAGTTCAAGTAGATCAAATGCTCGGGAAGACGGCATAAAAGGGTGCTTTTTTACCGTCTTTATGAAATAAAAGTGAAAAACTACCCCAGATAGGTTGTCAATTCATCCACAAACATCAACTGCACTGATTCCAGACCAGACGTGGAAAAAGAACCAATAGGCGAAAGAAAGGAATCAAGCAAGCCGCTGATTATCGAAACAGAATCAGTGTAAAAATTTGTCCCCAGCAAGGGCTCTGTTGCAGGATCCAGCGCATTGGCAAACTGATCCTGCGATGTGTCTGCTTCAGCAACCGTCTGCTCAATGAAATCAAGCAATGAGAAATCCTGATTACCAAGCTCCGGTAATTCAGCCATGGAAGCAAGGTCTGACTCTGGGCTGGACTCAAGGCCAGGAACGCTTTGGAGATCTGCTGAATCGAGGGTGCCATCATCAAACAGAGATGTCATGTCCTTGGTAGTTGGCAAATCCTGCACTGAATCAAACGCCACCAGATCTTCCAAAATGAGGTTTTGCGGTACACCTACAAATGGTGTTGCACCCCCTGAATCAAAAACAGCCTTGTCCAGAACTAAGCCCGAGGATTCACTACTCACCTGAAAAACCTCTGCGCCACCTTGCTTCGAATATGGATCTTCAATGTTGAACGCAAGGTCAGGGTTAAGCAGTGAATTGTGCAAACTCAGGGAGCTGTAGGAATGCGCCGTGGCACCACCCAGCAACGCAATGGCCTGAGTTGTTCGATCTGAATTGTAAATATTCCTGAGGAAGCCACTCATTGTTTGTTTTATAACCCTTGAAAAGGTCATTAATTAAAACAAAAACGACGCTGGCTCTCAATCCGAAAAATGATATATTTCAATCACTTATTTGTAGTCATTTGATGCGGTTTATTAGGAAAAGTTACCTGTTTTCTAATCTATATTCGACACCGCAATGTAAAACCACTCTTGCCCGGCCTGCGACAAGGTGTTGGGAAACACAATAAAACCGTCTCGGCTGGCACGCACCTCTTCGCCGCTTTGGCGAATGCCAATCAACTCGCCCTTGCGGACAGGATCGAAACTTGACCAAGGTCTGACAAATTGGTCATCCACATGATGCTTGTCATTGACCTCAACCAAACTGAGATGCTGGTATTCATCCACAGGCTTTACGCCATCACCGATCAACAAGCCCAGGTAAACTAAAGTGTTATCAATGGCCCGATAGGCCACCAAAGGACCATTCGGGTCGTCATGTTGACCACACTCCAGTGTCACCGCATAGCCACCACTTGCCCGCATACATTCCGTGGTGCCCATGCCATAACGGGGATCGGTATTTAGACCCTCCCCCGACCCACCTGTGGACTCAAGGTAGGCCACACGATTTGCCACCCCTTTGGCATAAGTGTCCAGCCAACCGTCGACAAACCGGCTTACACCCAATCGCAAAGCAAGGCTTCGCTCTTCCTCTTCATGCCCGAACGATTCAAGTTTGTTGCCGTTGTTCTTGGGGCCAAACAGGGCAAAAGGCACATCGCCTTTCTGAAAACTGTGAATATCCAGTAGCACGTCGTGCGCAGCCAGAAGGGGGCAAAGCCAATTGGCAACATGATCCTCAAAATCAACCGGGTTGCTGGCGGGCGTCAAATTGCGGTTCAAATTTCTGTCGCCATTGCGCTGCTTGCGATTGTAGGCCAGCGGATTGGTAATGGGCACGAAAGTGACCTGCCCGTTCTGAAGTACACGTTCGCCCGCCTCGAACTCGGCCATCATTTTCAAAATGGCTTTGCTGCCCGACACCTCATTGCCATGCACAGCACCAAGCACAATTAATTTGGGGCCCGGCTTCAGGGCAGTGAACGTGACTGAACGAAACTGCAAGGGGTGTGGCATGGAGGGGAGTACTGGAAAACGCATGGCAAAAAATGGCAAGTAAAAACGATTCAAGGAGATTACCACAAACACTCACGCGTAAAAAAAGGGCAGCCGAAGCTGCCCTTGAGTTCGTGACACTACTGCTTATTATCGGCCGGGCGCTTCAACTGAAGGACCGAACCGTTTTTTCACCGCACCGAATGCAAACAAACGCACCAATGCAGGAATCAAGATGACCGCACCCACCATGTTCCACAAGAACATGAAAGCCAGCAGCATGCCCATGTCGGCCTGAAACTTGATGGCCGAGAACGCCCAAGTGAACACACCCAGCGCCAGGGTTACAGCGGTCAACGCCACCGCAACACCCGTTGAGCGCAAGGTTTCAAAGTAAGCATCCTTGAAATTCAAGCCTTTGGCCAGGAAACTTTCCAAACGGTTGTAAATATAAATACCGTAATCCACACCGATACCCACGCCCAAAGCAATGACCGGCAAGGTGGCGACCTTAATACCCAGGTTCAACTGAACCATGATGACCTTGCAAAGCACCTCAGTGATAAACAAGGGGATCATGATTGCCAACATCACGCGGAAGCTCTTGAATTCCCACCAAACCAAGGCACCCACAATGCCGTACACCAATAGCAACATGGTTCTTTGGGCCTGCTCAACAACAATATTGGTGGCCGCTTCAATACCACTGTTGCCCGCAGCCAGAATGAACTTTGCATCGGCAGAATCATTTTCTGCTGCAAACTCCTGCACCTTGGCGACCACGCGCTCCAGCGTCTCCGCCTTGTGATCAGACAAGAACAAAATAACCGGCGTCATGGAACATTCCGAGTTGTACAAAGTCGTCGGAATATTTTTATGTGCACCATTGGAAATGAAACGATCGCGGGAAATTGCCAGCCACTTGGGGTTTCCGCCGTTAAAACCCGCAATGATATTTTTCATCACAGTGAACAGGGAAACCGTACCTTCCACGCCTTGAAGATTTTCCATTTCCCACTGAAAACGGTCCACCGCCGAGGCCACTGGATAAGCACCGCATTCGCCCGAGGGGGTCTCCACCATCACCACAAATACATCCGAGCTGGTCGAATAATTCTGCACCAAGAACTTCACGTCCTGGTTGTAACGCGAATCAGGTCGAAGCTCTGGCGCACCCGGATCCAGGTCACCAATCTTGATGCCCGCTGAAGCGAACAAACCGGCCACAAGAATCAGGGCAGCCATAGCACTTACACCGTAAGCAACTTTCTTTTCTGTCAAACGTGACAACAAATGCGACACGGTGTGCTTGCTTGCTTCCTGCTTGGCAACTTGTTTCAAGCCACGCTCGCTGACATCGGTGTAACTCATCAACACTGGCAACAAGAACATTTTGGTGAAAATGATCACCGCCACACCAATTGAGGCGCTAATGGCCAACTCACGGATCACACCAATCTCGATTACCAGCAAGGTTGAGAAACCCACCGCATCAGCCAACAACGCCACCGAACCCGGAACGAACAAAAGGTGAAATGTTGCTTTCGCAGCATCAATCTTGTTGGCACCATAAAAACGTTCTGAAGCCATGGTTCGCACGTTCTGAATGGCATGGCTCACACCGATCGCAAACGTTAAAAAAGGAACCAGGATTGAGTAGGGATCCAGGCCAAAACCCAGCAAACTGACCGAACCCAAGTGCCAAATCACCGCCAGAGAACAGCAGAAAATGGTGGCCGCCGTGCTTTTCCAGCAACGGGAGTACCACAACAACAAAATAACCGTCAGCACAAAAGTTATGGCAAAAAAGCCACCAATTGCCTTGGCCCCTTCAATCAGATCACCCACCACTTTCGCAAAACCTGTGATGTGAATCGAAATGTCGTCACTTTGGTACTTGTCGCGCACCACCTCTTCAATTTGCGCAGAAAGCTTTCCGTAACTCAACTTCTCACCCGTGTCAGGATCCACCTCAAGAAGTGGGGCAAGAATAATTGCAGAACGCTGATCATTGGAAACCAGCGAACCAATTCGGCCCGACCGCTCCACGTTGGCCTTCACTCCTTCAATCTGATCAGGCGAACCCGAGAAGCCTTGGCCGATCACCGGCCCCATGCGCAAGCCCTCTTCGGTTACCTGCCGCCACATCACGTTCGGCGTCCAGATCGAACTCAAATTGCCGCGATCCACACCCGGAATGTAAAACACCTCATCGGTGATCAACCGAAGCTTTTCAAGAAACTCCGCTTCATAAATCGTCCCGTTCTTGTTGTGCACAGCGATGCGCAGTACATTGCCCAACGGACGCAATTCATTCTCGTAATTCAGGTAATTTGCAATAAAAGGATGTGTTACGGGCACCATTTTCTGAAACGATGCATCGGGGCGAAGCTGTACCGCATGGTATGCAAAAAACACCGACAACACCGCAAACACTGCAATCACCAGCTTGCGATTGCCAAACAAAATCGACTCAAAAAAGCTCTCGACCTTGCCCAATTCTTCTTGATTACTCATGACAATTCATCCGGTTAACGTGGCAGATCAAGGGTTCGCGGGCCATTTTGACCGCTCAACACCAATGTTTTGTTCACTTGGGCCATGCCGGTCACAGGTTTGCCCTCGGCACTTGACACCATTTTCAGCACAGTGCCACTTTCATCAGTGGACACCAGGCGGCCCTTCTGATCAACAAACAACACCACATTGTCCACAGTCAAACCCTGAACAAAACTTTCCTTGCTAGGGCTATTCAACTTCCACCATTGCGTGGCACCTGCACCCAAGCGATATACATTGCCGCCAAAACCGTAGGCGAACACAATGGGCTCGCCTGCCGAATTGCGCATCACGGCCGTCCCATAAAAATGACCGATATAACCCGTGTCCATTCGTTCCCAAGTGGCGCCAAAGTTATTCGACCTGTAAATTCGACCTGCCTCGCCAGCAATCAGCAATAATCCGGTTTCATCGCCATACAAACCGTTGTAATGCCTGAAATCCGGGTTATTCAAGCGATCTGCAATCAATGTCCAGTTGGTACCACCGTCAACAGTTTCGAAAATTTGCCCGTAACTGCCAACCACCCAACCGGTGTTGGGATCTTTAAACCACACGTCCAACATGGGGCGAGCCGGTCCAAAACGTGCACCCGCCTCCGCATCTTCGAACGCAAAGGTTGCTGCCTCCAGTGCTTCATTCATCTTGCCTTGCTCAGCAGCGCTGGCCGCGTCATATCGACGTTGAATGTCCTCCATCTTCTTCTTGGCGGCCGCAACAACCTGCTCATTGGCCTTGATGCCATCGAACACCTTGCTCCAGGTCGAACCCGCATCGGTCGACTTCAACACCACACCATCGTGGCCAACCACAAAAGCCAGTGTCTCATTCACAAACACAACACCCGTCAGGTTCACAGACACTGGCACCTTGGCCTGAGTCCACACCTTGCCCTCACTGTCTTTTACACCTTGCGCGGCATCGACTGCGGCAAAATCACGCTTCAACACAATACCGCGCTCACCCACCATCAACACATTCGAGCCCAAAGAGGTCACATTCAGCGCCAGCGCTTTCGCGGCCTTCGGCGCCTGCATTGCGGGCAAATCCAGTGGATCCTTCAACGCGTAACTGAACTGGCTTACACACAAACCAAGTGCAAACAATGCAACACGCAACAGTGGCTTACTCATGCCATCTCCAATTTAAAAAAACCCAGGGAATTTAATTTCCCTGGGCTGAATACAATTCCAGATTTGAAAAGCCACACAGCAAGCAACATCGCTTGCCGAATGTCTGATCATTACCTGCCCATGCGACGCAAAGCAGCAGTAGAAAAATCAGCTGTTGTGTACTTCTTGCCAAACTCAATGGGCTTCTCTTCGTTAGTCAATGCATTCACCAGATAACGGCGAGCCTGAAGATCGTAAATCACCTCACCAGCAGGGCCAAACGTTGGCGCGTCATACAGCTGCACACCCAACACCTCGCGAACACGCCACAAACCGCCACGTGCATCGTACTGGTCACCGTGCAGAATCGCCCAAGAATCCTCATCCACGTAGAACACACGCTTGGAATAAATATGGCGCGCGCCCGGCTTCAAGGTTCCCTCAACAACCCAAACCCGGTGCAGCTCGTAACGCAGGTGATCCGGGTTCATATGATTTGGCTTGACGATATCGGCGTACTTCAAGGCCTTGCTAGTCAACTTGTAGTTGTTGTAGCCCACATACATTTCCTTCTTGCCAACCAGCTTCCAGTTGTAGCGATCAGGTGCTCCGTTGTAAGCGTTGAAGTCATCGTTCGTACGCAGGCCGTCCGCACCAATACCTGGTGAATCGTAGGCCAGTTCAGGTGCACGAATTACACGGCGCTGCCCTGGATTGTATTGCCAGGCCAAGCGTGGTTCCTTCACCTGATCCAAAGGCTCATGCACCAAAGCCACCTCACCCGCTGCATTCGCGGGTGCTGTGGTCTGGTTCAGATAATAGAAAATACGGTTTGGCTCAGGATCGTCCATGTATGAAGCATACGAAATTGTCTCCGTTCGTTTGCCCACAGTGAAACTACCGTTGGTTTGCACCGGAAAATCGGCAGAGTGTCGGGTAATTGAACCACCCAGATCACGCATGATGTGGTTCCAGATCACCTGTACGCCCTCAGTCGGGATCGGGAACGGCACGTTCGACTTCTTCAAATTGACAATACCATTGCCGCCTTCAGCCAGCTTGATATTGGCCGCCTCGTCTTTGGCATACTTGTACACATCCGCACGGAAAGCCGCTGTGCGCTGGGTGGGGTACACATTCATTTTGTACGTGGGATAGCGCTTCATCATCTCCATCTGTCCCGCCGCCAATTTGTCCTTGTGCTCAGCCATGTTGGCCGCACTGATGGTCAAAATCGGCTTCTCGGAAGCAAACGGGTCCAGATAACCCTTGCTTGGGGAAAAACCAGCGGGCGGCTTGCTGATTCCGCCTTTCCATTCTGGAATCGTGCCCTCGGCATTGCCTGCTTTTTCTGCACCCACCGGGGTCAGTGATGCGCCCAACTTGGAGAAGTCTGCCGCATGCGCCTGCATTGCCAAACCACTTCCAAGCACGGCCAGGGACACGGCCAACTGCTTAATCTTGCTAGATTTCATTTAATCAATCTCCTAAAAACACCTTTTGTCAGGCCCATCTTCAAATTTCCACCTTTTACAGGTTGGCGCCCAATACCAAAGAAAGGAAGTCCCTGTCTTTGAATGGATCGAAATAAGCCTCATCATTGAACATGCTGTAATTCACTTCAGCAAAGTACTTGGCAGACTGAATTTCAGCTCTCAAACCCAGGCCCAAGTTCATGCGGTCCTCAAGGAACACGCCATCTGCGGAATAACCCTTAAAATCATGTGAGAAAAACAACCGTGGCTGAAGGGTCACGCCGTACAGCGCATCGGGGTAGGTAATAACAGACAACACACGATAACCAAAAGCGGTTTCAGTTGCGTACCCATCCACCACACAATTGTTGGTGTTCGGGTTCACGCTACGATCGCAAGCGCCGCCGTTGTATGTTTGGTGAGCACCTGCGCCAAACGCTGGCGAACGGCCAAAACGCTCGCTGGTGAAGGGATCACCGATACCGCGCCAAATCTGCGCACCCACCTCAGCAACCAAGGCAACCGAACTCGCACCCAAACGACGGGGGAACAATTTGATTGTCGACACCTGCATCTGGATTTTGTCCAGAGGCTTGAAACCGTCCAGAACTGACCCTTCCGGGAACTGGTCATTGTCACCATATCGACCCAGTGGCCCATCGCCCGTGGCACCACCCTTGATCAAATCAACCGTGTTGTAGCCTGCTGGGTAATCCTTGGTGTAACTCATCTCACCAAACACCGAGAAACCAAACAGTTCTGTGGCAGCCGACACACCGGCCACCTGAATGTTTTCCTTGCCATAGTCGAAGAAGTACGAAAGCGGATTAACCACACTTTGTCCACCCGCCTCAAGACCATTGAAGATAGATCCCTCGTAGTTCGAAGGTGTCTTCACCAAACCCAAGTTTGGAATGCGTTGGTGATAATTAACCAGATACGCACCAAACTCCGTGCCAATTTCACCTGCGTAGTAGCGAGCGGCCAAACCAACCTGCCCAGTGTCTTTCGCACGGCGATCGGCCAACTGCGCCATTCTGAAATTCAAATTACCCAAGTCAGTGGGCAAACCAGTCAAGCCAGCGAGCACCCCTGTCAAACCAGAAGCTCCACTCGTAGTCGATGTATCAAACGGGCTTCCATTGACCGTAACCGTGCCACCACCCTCAAAACTCTCGCGATCGTTGTATCCTGTGAAATCAATTTCATTGCCACCCACGTCCAACACACCGGGGTTAACGGGTGATCCCTGAAAATTACAATTCAACAAGTCTGCGGGTGAGAAATAAGTGCCGCAGCCGTCAATCACCACCTTCTCGTGGTTCAACTGAACAAAAGACTCAATGGAAAGAGCATCAGTTGCCTGAATGTTTCCGTAAATCTGAGGCAAGGGAAGGAACACTTCTTTCAACTGCACACCGGGCCTGCGAAGCGCCGCAGCATCAAAGTTCGAATACTGGTTCACACCACCCAACACGAACAAGGCCTCACCCCAGGTAACAACTTGGTTACCCAGCTTCACCGTCAGCGGTTTGCCAAAAGGCTCAAAATCCGCGAAAGCGTAGGTATCAAGAAACTGGGCATCTTCAAATTTTGTGCCCTTCTCAAACCCGTCGTCATTCAACGGCTCATTTGGGCGATAAGCATTATTCGATGAACCATGTGGCACCTTGTTGCTACGGTTGTGGAAGTCAGAAAAAGCCTTTGCCCGCAGAAAAACGCCGACATTGTCCTTTTTCAGCTCCAGCTCACCAACCGCTTTGGCCACAGCATTGATGACATCACCCTTGTTGTAATTCAGGTTACCGTCGTCCACAGTACCGCTAGAGGCAGTACCACCGTTTCCGATGAAAACCAGAGATTCGTCAGCGTCCTTGGTTCGCATGGAAGCCCCCACCGTCACCTCCATTGCCCAGCGCCCCTCTATGCCAGCAGGGCCATCAAAGGAACCCGCAGCAACGGACAAACCGTGCATCGAAACAAGGGCAGAAGCAATAGCGAATGAAAGCGTGGCATTCTTGGGTAGAAAACCGGCCATGTTTTGTCTCCTCAGGGCCATTTTTGGCCTCTCTAGCATGTGGCTGGGTAACGAATCTAATGTGTGTAATTTATACCCCTGATACCAAGACACACTCCATTTAGATTCACAAATCGAAGAATACCCACAAGAAATAGAAAAGCACCGTAGCAAACAATGTAACTTGTGAGTAAATTTCAACCTTACTTTGCACCCAACTGACGAACTCTGCAAGAAACAGATTGCCCCCACACCATGTAAGAATGAGACTGACAAAATGAATAAGCCTTCAGCACACCACCATGACACAATTTGAAACCGGCTCCCATTACCGCTTGATCGAGCAAGCCATCCGAATCCTCGAGAACAGCGCCATCAATCAAATCAACATCGCCGACCACTGCGAGCTACAGTTGGTGACGCTTGCAGACCAGTTGAACATTTCCCCCTTTTACTTGCAAAGGCTGTTCACAACTTGGGCGGGCATCAGCCCAAAACAATTTTTTCAAAGCTTGCAAAAAGACCACGCCAGAACACTGTTACAAACGGGCCATACCACCCTGTCCGCATCCATGGAACTCGGCTTCAAAAGCACCAGCAAACTGCATCAATTGATGCTGAAATTCGAAGCACTCACCCCGGGTGAAATCAAACAACTTGGCGAAGGTCAAATTTTTACACTTGGCCAAGCCGCCAGCCCACTCGGCAACACTTTTGTTTGCCTTACATCGAAAGGCATCAACAGCCTGGAATTTGAGACAGAAACGCTTGATTACGAACAATGGCGGGCGGGCATCGCCCAGCTCTACCCCAAAGCCCAACTGCAAGAATCGAACTCGAAAGCACACACAACAATCAACGAAATTTTCTCAAGCAACGCCCGCGAAAAAAACTCATTCACACTGCACCTGCGCGGCACCCCTTTTCAACTCCAGGTTTGGCAAGCGCTATTGCACCTCCCACCCGGAAGCTTTGCCAGCTACCAACAAATCGCCCAACACATCGGCAAACCCAAGGCAAGCCGTGCTGTAGGCAGTGCGATCGCAAAAAACCCGATTGGCTATCTCATCCCATGCCACCGCGTCATTCAAGCCACTGGCGAACTGGGGCAATACCGCTGGAATAGCACACGAAAAAAAGCCCTGCATCTTTGGGAGCAGGGCTTGATCAGCCAACACACAAAATGAAACCGGGCAACGAGAAACGCAATCAACACCGCTTCAACAAACAATCGTCTATCATTTGCTGAAAATGATCACACAGCGTTTCAGTCAACGGGAGATACGGTAATACCCCACTGCATTGAAATTGTGTTTTATATTAAGCGTTCATTCTCACTTACGCATTGTTCGCGCATCGCCCCTCAAAGCATTCCATGAAATCAACAAAAACTCTGTTTCGTACCCTTAAAGTCCTGCCCATACTCATACTTGGCGGTTGCTCAGCCCTACAGGTCGTTAATTCACTGTCCAAAATTTACACCGTTGACGTAAAAGAAAACCTGTCCTTTGGTGAACACCCAAAGCTGAAATACGACTTGTATCTGCCAGACACACCCAACAAGGAATTTGCCACAACTCCCGTTATCGTATTTTTCTACGGCGGCAGCTGGAACAGGGGCGACAAATCCGAGTACGAATTTGTAGGCCGACGCTTGGCCTCCATGGGCTACATCACAGCCGTACCCAACTACCGCCTGTACCCTGAAGTCAAATACCCGGACTTTCTCGAAGATGGCGCAAAAAGCATCGCACACCTGAAAACCGAACTTGGCAAACAGGAATATCAAAAGTACAAACCCTCTGAAAAATACATCATGATGGGTCACAGTGCGGGCGCATACAACGCCGCCATGCTGGCACTGGACGCCCGCTGGCTCAATGGCGCAGGCGTGTCACATACCGACTCTATTCAGGGATTAATCGGTCTGGCGGGTGCCTACAACATCTACCCAATCAAAGACACTGAGGTAAGGCCGGTGTTCGAACACCCCAACTATCCGCCAAAATCCCAACCCATTGATTACGTCAAGCTACCACACCCACCAACGTTGATCCTTGCACCCGAAACAGACACCCTTGTCAGCGTAGAACGAAACAGCGAAGCACTTCATCAAGCGCTGCAAAAAGCCGGAAACGCGTCCACCTTTCAAAGCGTCGAAGGCACAGATCACATCACCTTGGTAGGCACACTGTCACCCCTGCTGTTTTTCAAAGGCAGCACCACCAAACCAATTGAACAATTCATCAAAACCATTTACCAAACCAAACAAACAGCCCAAACATCCAAGCCGTAGACGCACCACCATAGAGACACAACCCTAAAATCTGGATTGACCGCAGGTTTGCCTTGGAATGATACTTGGAAGTTACACCAATACTTATTACAACGAGACAAACCACTTTTATGTTCAAAAAAACAAATACCGTTCAGGTTCCAAGAAACATAGTTTCCGTCACGCAAATCGACACGAAATCAGAAATCAGTCCATACGACGTCAGCATGACACGCGACAACGTCGAAGCCATCTGGAATAGCGTAGAAAGCTTTTATCGAACCGGGCTGCAACCAGGCATGACCATGGTTATTCGCCGACAAGGTGAAATTGTGTTGAAAAGATCCATCGGGCATGCGCGGGGCAACCCGCCCCCCAACCACCCCGATCAAGACGTTGATCAAGTATTGATGACACCAGACACCCCTGTTTGCCTGTTCTCAGCATCCAAAGCAATCACTGCAATGTTGGTCCACAAACTGCAGGAACTGGGAAAACTGAACCTAAATGACACAGTGGGAAGCTATATTCCGGAATTCGCCTGCAATGGCAAAGAGAAAATCACCATTGCACAGGTCTTGTCCCACCGTGCCGGTGTACCCCAAATCCCGATCTCCAACCCACACCCATCGCTGTTGTTCAAATGGGAAAGCGTGATCGATCTAATTAACTCTGGTTACACCAATCATGGCGATGGAAACCAGCAGGCTTACCACGCGATTGTCGGCGGCTACATTCTTGGCGAAATAATCAAACGCATCACCGGAAAATCTGTTGCACAATGTTTACACGAATTTGTTGCCAAACCACTGGGTGCAAAATACCTCACTTACGGCCTTGATAAAAAACACCAGGATTTAGCGGCGTTTAACTACAGCACCGGCGCCCTGCCAATGTTCCCGATCAATATTCTTGCAAAACGCGCACTGAACATTGACTTCGAGAAAATTGCCAGCATCTCAAACACCGCAGATTTCATGAACGCCAGCATACCTGCAGGCAACATTTATGGCACAGCCGATGAGGTTAGCCGCTTCTATCAAATGATGCTCGATGGTGGAGAATACCAAGGTAAACAAGTCTTTGAAACCAACACAATTGCATCGGCAACAAAACCGGTTGGCCCTATCAAGCTTGATAAAACACTAATGATTCCAATTCGCTTTTCAGCTGGATTCATGCTGGGTGAAAGTGTATTTTCTTTGTTCGGTATCAAGGCACGCCAAGCATATGGTCACCTAGGCTTGATCAATATTGTGACCTGGGCAGACCCGGCGCGCGAAATCTCGGTTGCCTTCTTGAATACCGGTAAATCACTCGCCCCACGATCCATACCGGCTCTTGGCAAAGTGTTGGTTTCAGTGGGATCAAACTGCAGTGTGTTGAACAACTAAATGTGAGTTGATTAAATAAAAAACCCCGCCTCTTTTGGAGAGCGGGGTTTTCTAAGAATTGGAGAGCCTGACGATGTCCTACTTTCAC
>Ga0209024_1001529_pt1 | contig 18402 bp, 20 predicted proteins | sample AutmiccommunBRH5_FD_187380 | JGI IMG/M metagenome (GOLD analysis project Ga0209024, IMG submission 187380) | Deep subsurface microbial communities from Mt. Terri, Switzerland - Autotrophic microbial communities BRH/5 (SPAdes) (version 2) | ecosystem: Environmental > Aquatic > Deep subsurface >...
TATTTTCAAACGTTTTTGAAGTACATAACGATGAGCACTTTCAACTTCTCCTGAACCAATCGGCAAACCCTGATTTTGTGCTGAAAGATAATCCAATTGTTTTGGTCGATTATTAATGTATCGATAACAAGCTCTTACCGGAGCATCCTTCTCTTCTACTTTTTTTGATTCAACATAGGGTTTTAATGCAAGAAGAACTGATTTGTAGTCACTCTGCTTCAATTGGATCAACACATGATTTTAGCTTTTTAGGCGCCGCAGGGAGCGGTAAAAGCAGCATTGCTCGGCAACATGTTTTTGATGGGCCAGATACAGGCCCCGAGCCGAAAAAAGCGGATAAAAGGGATTGCATTATGGCAGTTACATCAAATTAATGAATTCTGTTGCTAAACGTCCATTACTTGTTTTAGATGACTGGGGATAGCACCAATGAATGATGCTAACGGGCGTGATTGGTTGTAAATCATTGATGATCGTTACCATCGTTCATCAACGCAAATCACCAGCCAACTACCAGTACAATTCTGGTATGATAGCATTAGTGACGCTACTTTTAGGTGGTGCAATTTTGGAACGATTGATTTGCAACTCGCATTGTATTGAAGAAAATTGACTTTCAATAAGGGAAATGACCCTTGATAAAATGGATTTTTTTGTAATTCAATCTATACTTAATGAGTAAATACGTAGAAACGTATCCAGGTGTTAGGCGCATGCTTGAAGAAAAGGATGAAGTGCTTAACTTTCGAGCCATCACAATTTTATTAATTTTAAAACAACGGACTGTATTATGAACAAATACTTAGCCGGTTTTATTGCAGGATTTATTGCAACTGCCGTTTTATCATTGCTAATGATGCTTAAAGCTCAAATGGGTCTTATGCCACAATTTAATGTTGTTCAGGATATAAATCTGTTTTTTGGCGCGGAAATTGTTTTAGTAGGTTGGATTGTGCATTTTCTCCTGGGGACTTTTATTTGGGGTGGGTTATTTGTCCTTTTAAGTTCTGTTTTGATAGGGGCCTATTGGATAAGAGGAATTTGTTTTGGAATCATAGCCTGGCTGTTGATGATGGTGGGCTATATGCCTGTCATGGACCATGGAGTCTTTGCAGTTGCACTCGGCATGCCAATCATGATTGCCACCTTAGTTCTTCACATTATTTATGGGTTTGTTGTAGGATTAATTTATGGATTTCTTCCAAAAAGCAGGCTGTAAGATACGTTTGTTGTAACCTATGAGCTAACTGTACAGTAGTTTATTGTCATCAGTGATTAGGTTGCTGTATCTATCTCCCATTCAACGGATGGTCTTGGCAGATGTAGGTCAGCCTTTGTCTTCGGTCGTATTTGTTATGAGGTAATTAGGCTCGCCGTCCTGTCGTTTACTTTTGATCCAGTGTGTCTTATAATTGACCCTCTAAGCGAGGGTGTTAAATGAAAAAATCCAGAAAACAAATTTTTGCAGGATATGAAAACGCGCAGCAAAATTATCAGCTTTGTCAGGATGCACTAGAGCATACAATTTCAACTATCAAAGACTCAAGTAACCAATTATCAAAAGAAGAAAAAGAATCTGAATCTGGCATGGACATTATCCAGCGTATTAATCAAATGCGCGCTGAGCCTCTTCCAGAGCAGGAATATTCTTTGGAATGGATAAAAAAAATTGCCTTCTTATCAAAGAAATATGGCGTAGGAAATTGCTGTGAAAAATCATGTTTTGCTTTTAATTATTTTCACAATTTAGAATTAAAATTAATTGATTATGAGATAGCTATTGAGTTATTCAATGATCCATTCAAGGATCATTTTTTTGTTGTTCTTGGCCGTAACCCTGTCACAGATCCATCAGATCCTAGAAGTTGGAATCAAGACACATTAATTTGCGATCCATGGGGAGAGGGAAGAAGCTATTTCATAGGTGAGGTAGATTTTGAAAACATCCATGACAATCCCTGGCTTGTTATGGATAGTCTTTTTCATCCCCAAGAAGGCAAGAGTCCCATTCAGTTGAAAAAAGATGTTTTAGCAAAAGCAAATGACATAAAAGACGCTGTGGTTTATCAACAAGATAAGTTGGTTTTGCGCGCTAGACTTTTGTGCAAACATGGACCTAAAGAATTTTATTCATTTAATCAAAATGTTCCTATGGTATATGAGTCATGGGACATGCCTCATAAAAAAGATTACAAACGACAACAACAAATGGATGCTAGGTCTAGCAAAACACCTAATCCAAACTGCTTTTTTAATACGGAAGTTAATAGTATAAAAAAAACCAATGCCTCTATACCCATTGGACATGAAGAGGCTGGTTTTTTAGCCACGTGATTTTTTTAACATGCCGCAAGGGAAAAAAGCAATTGTGAAAATCCAGTATCTTCATTTCGGATGGCTATATATGTTTTTGATAATATTGTGCTGGTCATTTTGGTATGTCAAAAAAATGCATCACTATAGATTCTTGCCGATGGCACGCCCGCGAGAAACACCTTTGTTTTTAGTTTATTTGTCGTTTCCTTTGGTCCACAGACATAAACCTTTGTATTCTTCATGTTAGTAGTTAGGTAGTGTTGTGTGTTATCGAAAATATTGGCTTCTGGATACGCCCCGTTTGTTTTTAAAACACAGGGAGCATATGCAAAATTTTCATAAAATGATGCCAATGTTTCTAATTCCTCGGCGTAATAGATGTCATTGTCATGACAGCCACCATGAATTAAGGTGATTTTTCCTTTGTGTAGCTTGCTTAAAGCTGTTTTGACGATCGCCAGTAAAGGAGCCAATCCGGTGCCGGTCCCGACTAAAAGCATATCAAATGATGATGGTCAGGATTAATGTAGTAACACTTGCCAAAAGGCCCTCGAATCTGAATTGTCATACCTACGCGTGCTTTTTTCCGAATCCACTCGCTCATTGATCCGTTATCTTTAAGTTTGATATGAAGCTCAATATAACCTTCTTTAACGGGAATGTTGGCGACGGAATAGCTGCGGCAAACGCCATCAGGATTCATGAGAGTTAGATATTGCCCAGGTATCCAGTCTTGCAGGTGTTCTGTTAATAGTTTTACTCTAAGGACGTTGTGAGTCAGTCTGGTGATTTCAGAAATCATGGCTTGTTGATCGCACTCTGCAGCATCAGGATTCTGTAAATACATGTGGGTAGCGGGTTTTGCCTGGCAGGCAAGAAAATATCCCTGATATTTTAATGTGTCGGGCAAGCCTTCCTGCCATGTTGGCTCGATAGGACTGTCTGTTGCTTTTACCAAACAAGCTTGACAAATGCCAGAGCGACAGGCGTGGGGGTAATTAATACCATGTCGTAATAGACAATCAAGTACAGTCTCATCCTCCATGGCATGGAGATGTTGGTTATTGTAATGAAGTTTAGGCATGATCTCACCTGTCCAGTACGTCATTGCGAACACTGTTGGCGATGACGGCTACTTTCTGAATATCTTCCTCACTCGCACCCAATTCCCGTAAAGTTTCACCCAAGTGCTCAATAACAATATCTACATGCGTATCATTTAATCCACGCTTGATTAAATGACGATGACCTTCTCGCAGGTCTTTACCTTTGTAGTTATTTGGTCCGCCAAAAACCATGGTTAAAAAGCCTTTTTGTTTAATGATTTGATGTTCCATATCCACATCATCAAAAAAATGCCTGACCCTATCGTCGGTCAGCATTTTGCGATAGAAAATATCAACAGCGGTATTGACGCCGGATTGGCCACCTAATCGCTCAAATAATATTTCAGACATGGCATACTCCTTAAAGATATATTTAAAATGCATCTTATAAGAAGAAATAATCTACGTCAAGAATTGGAGGAGAGAGAATCTTTGCAGTTAAACCAACTTCCTGGTTAGTCACTGAGGATAAAAATGCCCTCACCCGACGCTGCGCGTCGACCTTTCCCGCAAGCGGTAGAGGTGAGCATCAGTTAACCGTACTTTTAATCACACCTCATGTGACCACTCGTGCTTAGTGTTCAGTTAAAACATCTTTTTTTATGAATAAATAGAGGCGTTGAAAATAAAAAAATTAACTGGTTGCAAATAAATAACAAATAAGTTCAAATATTAGAATAATTGAATATTGGAATTTATCATGCCGGCTAGAGTACTCATCGCTGAAAAAATGGCGGAATTTATAGGCGCTATTGCTCATCCACTCCGCATCCGAATCATTGAAGAACTGTATGCTAGAGAGCAAGACGTTAACAGCTTGCAGGCTATATTAGGAACACGCCACTCAACAGTCTCCCAGCACCTCTCCGTTCTGAGATCACACAAAGCAGTCAAGCAACGTAAAGAGGGAAACCGGATTTTTTATCGACTGACTCAGCCTGAGCTGGCCGACTGGCTGCTTAGGGGACTGCGTTATATTGAAGGTGGGCTGCAATCAGAACAGGTGATTCGCTCTGCAGTTGATGAAGTAATGACAATTTGGAGTCATATACCTCATGGACATAAAGATGTTGGTTTATAAACGTCTTGTATTTTGAGTCGGTGATATTACAAAAGTGAAGTAAGTTCAGGTCAAATGCGCGTCTTTCTATATGTCAAGGGGAAAAATTCAGTATCTTCATGCCCAATGGTTATATTTATGTGAATTGAAATTAATTACTCAATGTAAAACAGAACGAGAGGGTAGGTAATATGTTTAAAGAATTAAAAAGTGATATCCCGGCAAGTATAGTTGTTTTTTTTGTCGCTCTTCCTTTATGTCTTGGCATTGCTTTGGCATCGGGTGCACCTTTGTTCTCAGGCATTATTGCAGGAATCATTGGTGGTATTGTTGTCGGGCTTGCCAGTGGTTCACCCTTGGGCGTTAGTGGGCCTGCTGCCGGACTGGCCGTTATTGTATTAACTGCCATCAATACCCTGGGTTCTTGGCCTGCCTTTTTATTAGCCGTTGTTCTTGCAGGCGTTATTCAACTTATCATGGGTTATGCCAAAACTGGTTTTATTGCTTACTTCTTTCCTTCTTCGGTGATTAAAGGCATGCTGACCGGCATTGGGCTTTTGATTATTTTAAAACAAATACCCCACGCATTAGGTTACGATAACGACGTTGCAGTTGATCTTTCCGATTTTCAAACGGACGGGGAGACCACCTTAACTTCCATTGTCAGTGCTTTCAGCGCTTGTACACCCGGAGCGGTGTTGATTAGCATACTATCTATAGCAGTGTTGATATTATGGGATACTGTTTTAACCAAAAAACATAAACTGTTTCAATTAATACAGGGACCGATGGTAGTTGTAGTAATGGGTGTTGTAATGAATATGTTGTATCAAGCAGGGGTTTTAAACTTTAGCTTGAATGAAGACCATTTAGTGAGGATTCCGGTTGCGAATAGCCTGGCTGAGTTTTTAAAGCAATTTACCCTACCTGATTTTTCTGCAATCAACCAAGTTGAAATATGGAAAATAGCCATTGTTTTAGCTGTTGTTGCAAGCCTGGAAACTTTACTTTGTGTCGAAGCGACTGACAAACTCGATCCCTATAAACGAGTGACACCTACAAATAGAGAATTAAAAGCCCAAGGACTTGGCAATATTATCTCAGGGTTATGCGGCGGGCTACCCATTACCCAGGTTATTGTCCGCAGTTCAGCAAATATTACATTTGGTGCCAAAACCAAATTATCAACTATTTTACATGGTTTTTTCCTATTAATTAGTGCTGTTACCCTTGCTGAATTAATAAACATGATTCCTTTGGCAAGTCTAGCAGCCATATTGATTATGGTAGGCTACAAACTGGCTAAACCGGTTTTTTTTAAACAGCTGTATCAATTGGGATCGGAGCAATTTGTTCCGTTTATAGCTACTGTCATGGGTATTTTGGTAACTGATTTACTTAAAGGGATTATTATTGGCATGGCATTCGGTATTTTTTTCACCTTACGTCACAGCTACCGAAATGCTTATTATATGAACGATGTTATTACCAGGGAAAATGCGCATTCAATTCATCATCTGGTATTGGCAGAAGAGGTCTCATTCTTTAACAAGGCTAGCATTATACAAGCCTTGGATACCATCCCTACAAATTCGAAAGTTATTATTGATTGTTCTAATTCAAAATCTATTGCCTACGATGTAGTTGAATTCATTCGAGATTATAAAAGTAACGCGTACCTAAAAAATATAACAGTTGACACGATTGGGTTTATTGAACCGGACTAATCCGATAACCATCTTTTAGGAGCACGAGAAAATGAAGACCTTGACCAAGGAAATGCAAGCAACTATTACACCTAAAATTGCATTGGATTTATTGCAAGTAGGTAATACACGCTTTGTAAATAACTTGAAAGTAAACCGTAATCTTTTGCAGCAAGTCAATGAGACATCAGACGGACAACACCCCTTTGCGGTGATTTTAAGCTGTATAGATTCCCGTACTTCTGTTGAGTTAATTTTTGACCAAGGGTTAGGCGATGTTTTTAGTGTCAGAATTGCCGGTACTATTATAAATGAGGATATTTTAGGCAGCATGGAATTTGCTTGCAAAATAGCCGGTTCTAAAATTATTGTGGTTTTAGGTCATACAAAATGCGGCGCGATAAGAGGCGCTTGTGATCACGTGGAAATGGGCAATTTGACTGCATTATTAACCAAGATACGCCCCGCGGTAAATGCTGAGAAAACCACGACTGAAGATCGTACTTCAAGTAATAATGAATTTGTAGAAAAAGTAACTGAAATTAATGTGCACAGAACAGTAAGCGCTATTATGGAACATAGCCCTATCTTAAAAGAATTGATTGAAACTGGAGAGTGCGGGATTGTTGGTGGCAGTCATGATATTTCAACCGGTCAAGTGCATTTTTATCAAGATACAATGCGAGGCTTTTTCAAGGCTTCTGACGCTTGAGAAGCAAGTCAGGGTCTAACTATATGATCAGCAAGCCTAGGTCGATCACTGAGCATCCGACCTTCGCTTGCTGTGATTTTCTGATAAAGGAGACAGCCTTTAAGTTGTTAGTGGCGTTAGGCTATTAGGAGTAACAGGATCAGGAGTTGCTGTTGTAATATCATCCATAAGCAGGGTGATCATGGACGGTAGATCGTGGATGGTTGCTTTACGATGGATGGGTTTATTCATATTTTTTGTAATCGTTGGGTAAGGATATCCAGAAGCTTAATTGCTATGGTATTAACCTTGCAATCCGAGTTAATTAATATCGCCCATCGCTGTGGCGTGGTCAAATTAAAACAAGCTGCTTACCTGGTGCTTGCTGGATAAGACGCAGTAAAAACACCTTTTGTAGCCTATTTCTTTAAATCTCGACATGTCCAGCATAAGCTTATTATGTTCAAAAAAGCTGAAAAATTATTTTTGATGTTAAAATAATGCCCTCACTTTTTTTAGTCTAGCGGGATTCAACCATGCCTTATAATACTATTGGTGCTAATAAAAAAGATTATCTTGAAGCAGATTATATCTCTTCTTATCAGTTATCGGGTATCGATCTTGAGCTAATCTGCCAGCATTATTTGAAGCAAGGTGTTCAAATTTATGTTGAAAATAACGTACTGAGTCAGTCACAAAAAAACAGTTTGAATACACTCCAGCAAAATGCGTTCGATGAAATGTTGCATATTCGTGAAGGATTGAACGATGGTGAGTACGCTGGTTATATTTATACGAATCAGGCAGGTAGCGGTAGAGGTCATTTTGAGGCATTTATTATCGGAAAAGACAAAATTATTAAACCCGTAAAATGGGATGTGGATTTTAGCAGAACGTTTCACCTTGGCAGTTATTTGGCTGATGGAAAAGCCTCGACTGATCTGTTCGATTTTTGTGGGGTATCAAGTATACCACAAGCAGGAGGCGAAGAGTGTGGCTCACTTAGTGTCAGCTATCTAAAAAATTATTTACAAAATAATGCAAGACAACTCGAAGAATATACTCTATGCATCCCTTATTATCCGAGCAATCCCACAACATTCGAGATTAACTATTTTTTCTTTCCATCTCCTGATGTACTGCGCTACTCTCAATCGGAGCTTTACAATAAATATATTGAAGCAATGTTACTTCCGCATACAGGAAATTTCACTCATAAAAATAAGTTGCATTCTATTATTACTTTAGTAACACATTTAAGAAATATGATTGATAAAGCGACTGCTTTGGGTAATTTAAAAATCAAAGAGGAAGCAGCGTTACTATTATCTATTCTCCCTGATTTTACTAAAAGGTGGTTGGACCGCTATCAATCGATTAATACTAAGCGGCAACAGATGCAAACGTCAGAACACAATGCTTATCTAGCCTATACATCTGAACGAATGAATCGTATTGCAAGAGCGGTCGAACAAGATAAATCGAATCCAGGGTTATCGCTGTTAGGTGAAATTAAAAAACTAGTAGCCAACCAAATTCCATCTAGTCAAATTGTGTTATTCATAACAAAAAAAATGCTTAAAATTAAATTTAAATCTCGTGCAGAAATTAGCTATTTCTTAAAAAACATCGGTGATGAATTTTATGATGATATATTATCCGTTTTTCCTGATTTAATGGTCAAAGATACTGTATCTTTTAGAGAGACATGTGTTTTTTTGTCTCAAAGTCAAATTAAATTACTTATTAATCATATCTTAAAAGGTGATAATTTTGATCGTATGGTTTTAAATGATACATTCGATTTTTATAGCATTATAAAATGGTTGAAAGCTCTAAGAGTACCTGTGTCTGAAACAGCAGGTTTTTTGAAGAAACAGTTTAAATATGACTGGTTAAAATCCATGATACAAATAGAGTTTGTGTCTGGCGGGATAAAAAACATAGGCAGTATCTTTCCGAATAAACAAGAATTCTCGAGCTTCCTAAGAGAATATATTGATATGGAATGGGTAACTGAATTGCTGCCTAAGTTTTTTATAAATACACGTCTATCAAGCGTTGAAGCGCTATTTGCCAATGAAGAAAATTCCCATGATTTTTTAACAACTCACCTTAAGAAAGAATTTATTCAACAGACCCTATTAGCCACTGAAGATTCATGTGATATACAATTTATGATATTCAACTATCTTAATCAATTTAGCCAAGCCCAAGCCTCAACAATTTTATTTAATACAGTTGGTACTCAGGTATTACTGCATTTATTAACCTTATCAGTCCGTTGTTTAGTGGAATTGCTAAATAGCTATTGTACAGTAGAAGAAATAAATCTTTTTCTTACTACCAATCGTGACTTATTTGTTAAAGCAATCCTTAATGAAAATTCTATTTTTTATTTAAATGCGAAATATCAATTGCAAGCAGTAATACATCAAAATTTGGATTTTTTCTGTCCTCGTGGGCACGCCGAATTGATTAATTTATTTCAGAAAAAATTCAGTGTCTTATTACAAAATGATCCAGATACCGTAGTAACTAAAAATGATATAAAGCAGGCTAAAGATTTTTTAGAGACGCTCATTGAGCTAATTCCTGAAATGCAGCGTAGGGATTTTGTTGAGAGAATATTTGGGTCGGAAAATATTGAAGAAATCTTTACTCCGCAATACATTGACAAAAAATTGCCGACACAATGTTCGGAAGTGTGTTCATCTAAAGTTGATGAGCCGGATGAACAAATCGTAGCACGTAGAGGCTTGGGTCTATTTTGTTCCAATCAAACGCCACCAGAAGCAAAAACAGATATATACGATAGTAAGTTCAGTTTCACATAGGCTATTTTCATAGGGTTAATTATCGATAAATTGCTAAATAGCGCGAGATGTCATATTTAAGTGCCTAATTTTGAATGATGTCGACGCGAAAAACATACAACTTACTAAGCAATTTTTTAACTTTAAATAACCTCAGTGATCTATGAGCGATTGTTAATGAGGTCCTAATAAGAAAAATAATAGTTTTACCCTGAGAGACTACGACAAACTATTTTCCCATATTCACAATGATGCTCATCTTCAAGGAAGCCGCTATCTTGAGTGGATGAGCATGTATCGGACAATTAGTTCTCTATCAATACTTGACATTATCTTCGGCGTGAAACATTATTGTGAGTTGTCTTCATCAAGCCACTTTTGGGTTTGTTTTTGCCATTCAGCATAGCATTCATGGCCGCAAAAATACCGGATATAATCCTCTCCCTCAAACGTATTGGCCGCTGATTTTGGGACTTGTTTAAGACAGGTGTAACAGCTTTCCATTTGGCAGTTTTCTTGAAGATTAAATTTTTCAAAGGAAGTTAATAAGGGCAGGGCTTTCCTGTCTTCTTTTGCATGAGGCTTGATTGGATCTTTGTTGTGTCCCAGAGCCAATCCTCCGATAATAGTTTGTTCTTTAGGGATTAATATTTTCTTTTTGGTAAATGCTTCATCCAGTGTCACCCAACAACAACCAATATCAAGTTCACATGCAGCCAACCACATATTTTGCATGGCAGCGGCACCGCTATACAGATGCTGGTTATGTTGTTTTAACCAATCATCAATATCGATTTTTGTATTGACCGTGACAATGATTAAAAGCTGAGCTTCAGAAAGAAATGGAGCGTGTTGGGCTTTTTCCGCCAATACGTTCAGATTTTTCTTGTTTCTTATTAGCGTGAAATGCCAAGGTTGGGAATTTAAAGGGCTTGGCGCATATTGACCGGCTTGAAGAATGGTCTCAATATCTTTTTCACTTAATTTCTTGTCAGTATAAGTGCGCACAGCGCGTCTTTGTTTGATTAATTTAAATATATTCATCAATACCCTCTTATTTAATTCCATTTATAGTTAATTTATATGCAATATATATAATTTTGACAACTTTGCACCGGTTTTTGTGTGTTAAAAAATGCATCATTTGTAATCTTGCCGATGGCACGTTTAATGAGAATATATAAATCCAGCAAGGCTCGACTTACTCATGCTCAGGCCTCGACCTGTGTTTGTTAAAAAATTTGCCAAATGGTGGAAGCTTAAACCGCTCTTTTATCATAATTTGAATACAATACTCTACTACTTTGGCATCATATAAAAGTCCGGCGTTACTCTCTAGCTCTTCAAGTGTTTCCTGGATCGTTTTTTCCGGGCGGTAGGGTCTATGTGATGTCATAGCTTCAAATACATCAGCAACGGCAACAATACGTGTTGTGAGTGGAATGTCGTTTGCAGATAATCCATGCGGATAACCTGAGCCATCCAAACGCTCATGATGATGAATCACAATGTCTGTCACAATGTGATCAAAGCCAATGGATTTAATGATTGCACCTCCTGCTTTAGGGTGAACTTGAACAAACTCTCTTTGTAAAGGCGTTAACTCACCAGGGAATGATAAAATTTCTTGGGGTACTTGAATTTTTCCAATATCATGAATTAAGGCACCTAAATAGATAAGCTGCCTTTTTTTGGGGGTGAAGTTAAATTTCTGCGCGATTTTTTCAGAAAGCTTAGCTACTCGATATTGATGTCCGGCTGTATATGGGTCACGCAACTCAACTGTTGTGGAAAGTGCCTGGATGGTTTTACTTAATGTTTGTTGAATTTTTTTGTGAGATTTGACGAGCGATTTTGTTCTTTTTTCGACAATACTTTCTAGCTCTTTCTTATGTTGTTGTAATATTTGGTTCTGCTGGTTAAGTACCTGCTTGTGATACTTGTTCTCTAAAATGGAGGCAATGACAATTGAAGCATGGCTGATAACAGACTCAAATTGATCAAATTTAATTCTATTCGACACTTTGATCGCAATAAATCCAAAAAACAAAAAAGCTGTTTTGACAGGATAAAATTTGATATCTGGTGATGCGCGGGCAGATATTAATCTAAAATCCTCATAATCAAACGTTGTTTTTGAAGATGAGATATTTCCTAAAAATTTCGATGCAAACTGATTGGGATTAAATTTTGAAAGATCCAACAAACAAATATCGATCGCTGAAATAGTTGGCACTTTACTCAGTGTTTTCTCAAGGAACTTCACTAAATCATCGTGTTTTGAAAGAATAAATAAAATGCTGAAGTCTGCGAATAACTGAAAAACTAATCTTTCCGTTGTCAGAGGCATGTTCACTTCCTAGCTTGCAATTGCTTTAAGAATTCTTTAGGTTGTATGTAGGCTGGATTTCTTACAACTTGCCCCTGAACGACCATGAGAGGATGTACTTGCAATACATCAAATATGGTAGCGCCATCAAATAATCTGGCATCGTATTGGCACATTATTGTGACTGGTTTTTTTTGTATAATATTATTGATTTGTGCTTCGTACTCAATGAAGTGATTGCAGCCAGGGATTTTTTGAGATAACCAGGAGGTTTCCCCTGTAACACGTGCTCCAGTAAATCCAGCGTCTAACGCTTTATCATGGAAATCTTCTAATGCATGTAACATGCGCTCAGCTTTGAACTCCCCATCCGGACAATACACATCAAGTGCGGATTGAATCTGGAACTGTTCTTTTTCAATCTCTTTCTGAGTATCTATGCCTAACTCATTTAGCCATAAAATGAGCTCATCAGGTGTCATAATATCCGTGAAATATTCTATTTTTTCTTCATCTTTCAAGCCTGATTCCAAATAGTGAGATATGATTTTACGACGCTCACTCTCATCGCGATAAATTAAACAAATATGCACGCCAGGCTGAAATCGCTGATTAGTGAATCCTAGTGAGATGACTCTCTTGTCCTTCATCATTTTCCCCAATAGAATATTTATACATATTGATCAATAAGTGGTCTAATAAATAAGTAAAATTGGTACTTAATCTAATTTTAGTAGAATATTTGCAATATATACGCACAATCATCGAAATTGCAGTCACCAGTCACCAGTCACCAGTCACCAGTCACCAGTCACCAGTCACCAGTAAGCATAAGCTCAGCCAGCTTCTTTCTATATGAGGTGTTTTTTATGCAAGTGCACTGGAAAATTCTAAACATCTCTGTAATGAGTTTTGGGTCAGAGGAAGAGTTGAGTTTAAAAAAAACAAGCGTAGGTAGTGCCCTTGAGCCAAGTCCCTACCTATGCGTGGTGAATTTATATCTGACCGGTTTATATGTGCTTCTGAGCCAGCAGTTGACCAAAGATACCTTGTTTGGGTTTACCGCTTTCATCCAGCTTATGCAGTTGACCTGGTTTTTCTTTGTATTCCAGAATAGACCAGCCACTGTCTTGATAAAAATGATACAGCTCGTTGGCTTCTGCAAGGTACGTAAAACTATTAGGATAGGAATAATTCTCTGCTTTGATTGGAAAAACCAGAAAATGCATTCCCCCGATTGAAGTTAGTGATTGCAGCTTTGTAAGTAGCGGCTTAATACTGGACGGGTTTAAAAACTGCAAGGTCACGGTGGAGTAAATAAAATCAAACGTTGTACCTTCGAATGGAAGTGGTTGATTCAAATCATGAACGTGGGTTTCAATGTTCGATAATTGCTCTTGTGCAGCGATTTGGCAAATATTTTTAATAGCGTCCTCATTCTTGTCCACGCCGATAATGTTGTGCCCAGATAAGGCAAAAACCAGTGGATTTCGACCTGAGCCGCAGCCAACATCCAAAATAGACATTTTCATCCGCTCTTGCAGGTACGTTTGATGAACGTACCATAAGTCATGATGGATGGGCGCCAGACGATATTTTTTCTCAAAATAGCGATGCGGCTGGCAGTAAAACTGTAAGCTGGCATTGAACTTCGCGCTTGTCGAGGCAATTCTATGCCATGATGCTGGTGGAATTATTAGCGAACGGGAGTTGGAGTTTAAGGAGTGATAAGATAGCTCACTTTCATGACCATCCAGAAAAACAAAGTCAACAGTACCTTCATGTACTGTCAAGTGTCCCCAGGTGCCTTCTTTTGTGCTGTGTTTATCAAGGAAAAATTGAAGATTTTTCTGGCAACTTAGCTCAGTTTGTTTATATGCCCTTAAGGCTGCTGTGATAGCTTGTTCGGGAACATTCATGTTGATGCCTGAAGTTTTGATGAGTTTACTAAGACTAAACGGTTATTCAGTACATTGTCCAATGGGTATGTCATGCGTGATGTTGAGTGGTTAAGAAAGCCTATGCAAGGGATAATAGTTCATTTGATTTGGCATACGGCGGGTAATAATATTCATGGTGGCCAGAGGCAGAATCGAACTGCCGACACGAGGATTTTCAGTCCTCTGCTCTACCGACTGAGCTATCTGGCCATCAAGAGGCTGCTATTAAACTCCGAGAACGGATTTGAGTCAAGGGCTTGAGTGAAAAACTTTTTATTCTTTTGGAGAAAAGCCTGATGGCTTGTCTGATCCTTCGCCAAAAAAGTATTTTTGCATTTCTTCGCGGAGAAACTCGCGTGCTTTTGGATCAATTAGGCTTAAACGGTATTCATTGATTAACATCGTTTGATGATCTAACCACATTTTCCATGCTTGTTTTGAAACATGATTATATATTTTCTCACCCAATGGACCAGGGAAAGGCTGGGAGGTTAAGCCGTCTGCTTCTTGATCTAGTTTGATACAATGTATTTTTCTTGACATGAATTGCCTTTTAAAAACTGGTTATCAAATAATGTGCGATTATGCGCTAATTTGGTTTGATCGACAACTTAGCTCGATGCATTGCAAAATAATCGCATTAAATTGGCTCAGGATTAGAATGATATATTGATGGAATGGATGAAGTGGATTGGGATACTAAAGAAGGATCAGAATTTGATAATGCTTCACTTAAACTAATAAACTCATAGCCGTTATCTTTATACATTTGAATAATGTCACCTAAAAAATGACTGTTCAGCAGGTTTGCGTGGATTAGTAAAATTTGTTTAACCGGTTTATCTTGCGCTTTCTTTTCTGCTTTTAAAGTTTGGTTCCAGATGTAATTAAGGTAACGTCGTTTCATCTGACTTAAATTCTTGTCTCGACTTCGAAACGGGATGGCGAACAATTGTTCATTAAACCGATAGTCTTTACTATCAATAGTAACCGGTGCCACAATGTATTGATTGGCCGCCAGATAGTCATGAACTTGTTGCTTGGTATCGCCTTTTCCTTCTGCTAAATAAGGGTAGCGAAAAAATTTCTGATCTGAAAATAAGGGCGTTAAAATTTTATCGCCTCGTGCAATATCATCTATGTATTTCTGAGCATTGGTTTGATTTAAGTTAAGATGGGAGTAAGTATGGTTCGCGATGACAAAACCTGCTTTATGAAACTTCTCAAGCAATTCCCATTGACCTTGTTCAATACTCCCGACAAATACGAATCCTGTAGCCGGAACGTTATGATCAATGAGTGCTTGCATGATATTCATAAAGCGATCATGCTCGCGTTTTAAATTGCCAGGTTTATTGTTAGTTGTTCCGACAAAGGGCAAGTCATCAATGGTGATTGCAATTTGACGTACTTGAGCATGTGAGAAATGGGTGACTAAGCTTAATAATAAAAGAAAGCACGCGCTGTATTTTTTTAACATTGATAATCCCTCATCAATTTACAAAAAATCATTCATTAATAATAGCCTAGCAAGTATTATGAAAATTGCATAATCAACTCTATTAATTAACTGATAAAATGGTAGATGGGTTTCATATTGTATGATCATGGTCTAATATAGACATAACAATGTATCAAATTTTATTCAAGGAGGATGTAATGATTAATTCAAAAAAATGCGGGGTTAGTGCATGCTGTTGGGCCCTACGGTTTGAGTTGCTTGGTTTGGTCCTACTCGTAATTGCTACAATTCTAACCATTGTAACGTTTAATAGCATTGGAATTGCTGCAATGTTTATTGTGGGTGCAGTATTGTGTTGTCATAAATGCTTGGGCTGCAGAGTCTGTCATTCTTCTTCATTTGATGAGGAGTTGGAGCTTATCTCTGGCGAAAAAGAGACTAAAACCCCTGTAAAGAAAACCACAATTAAAAAATAATACCTGGGCACACGACCAAAAATAAACTGTTCAAATTTAGTCATCCCCGCGCAGGCGGGGATCTATACTAGCATCGTGCTATCAGGTGCAAAAAATCTCGCATTTTGAAGTTATTTAGAAGGCATCATGCAATATATAAAACACTTCAATCAGCAGAGCGATAAATACTTATCCTATCGCCCAGGTTATCCTGAGCCTCTCTTTGATTATTTGGCCTCGCTGGTTGATGAAGAGGTCTATGTCTGGGATTGTGGTACTGGCAATGGGCAAGCAGCATTTGCATTGGCAAGACGATTCCAGCGTGTTTTAGCAACTGATATTAATTTTCTTCCACTGGTGCTGGCATCTCAGCGGGAAAATCTTCATTATCTATGCTGTGCGGCAGAAAAATCACCGATTTTGGCTGAGTCGATGGGTCTGGTTACCATTGCCCAGGCATTACATTGGTTTAATTTTGATGATTTTTATCAAGAAGTCAGGCGAGTAACTAAGCCTATGTCAACTATAGCGGCGTGGTGTTATGCTCTTGTTACAATTAATGCCCACCTTGACCCGATTATAAATAAACTCTATACAGATATATTAGGCGATCAGTACTGGCCGAAGGAGCGGCGATATATTGATGAGCATTATCAAACTATTCCATTCCCCTTTAAAAAACTGGCAGTGCCTCAATTTACCATAGAAAAAAAACTGGATTTTGCATCATTCGTTGGCTACCTCTCGACATGGTCTGCCGTGAAAGAATATCAACAACGTAGGCATAAGAACCCAATAGATATTATTTTCAATGATCTGCAAGCTGCATGGGGAAATCCAAAATCCGAGCATGTGATGCGTTGGCCTGTCCATTTGCTGGTTGGGGTCATTGAGTAGTTATAAGTGGATTTTTCCTGGCGTTAGTGGTACTAGTAACGTCATGGATAATTAAAGGCCTGTATTTATGAGGGTACTCATCATCGTATTTGTGTTGCTTCCTTCCGTTTGTTTTTCAACAGCCTCACCAACGACTATCTCACAAAAGCGCCTTCCCAATGAAACTTTTCACCAAGCATTTATGCGTGCAAAAAAAAGCATGCCCAAGCCTGTATTTCCTGAGTCTCACACCGCGATGGAAAATCGAGTACCTATCATGAGTATTGATTACTCAAAGGTTCCCAGCGTTAAGACACATCAAGAATTAATAAATGTTTTTCATCTAGTGCGAGACAGTCGCTTTCTGGCAACTAAGAATAACCCGGATTTTCTGCGCCGAATTACTTGGTTGTACCCTGATGAGGGTTGTTTTGCGCGAGCAGCTTTGGGAGGTATTAAAGCAGATGATGCAGATGTCACAAGGCCTGCTAAAATTTTTGCTTTTGGCCGATTACAGGTTAAAACGCCATTTTCACCAGAAGGGTCTGTGAGCTGGTGGTTTCATGTGGCATTAGTGATAGGCTACATGGGGGATTATTACGTCATTGATCCTGCCATTGATCAGCATGCCCCTATGCCGGTGTATGAGTGGTATGAAACAATGTCTTATGATACTCGGAAATTAACCGGTGTTGTTTGCAATCAATATACTTATTCGGCACTGGATGATTGTTTTAATGCAACAAGTAAAAGTGATGCCCGAGCTGAAAGTGATGAGTCTTCTTTTTTAGATGATGAGTGGCAAAGAGTAAAGGCACTTGGTTTCGACCCTAATTTAATATTGGGTGAATCGCCGCCTTGGGCTTAAATTCAATGTCTTCATGTCAGAATAGTGTAATAATTTTAAACCAGGTGGTATTTATGAGATTAATCATAGGTAGTTTGTTGTTACTGGGTTCCTTATGTGGCAATGCAGCAGATAAGACGACAATGGATGTCGATAGGAATAGTAAGCAATTTGTTGTGAGGTTGCCTGCAAATCCTACCACAGGGTATCAGTGGACAGTTAAGATATATGATAAGAAAATTCTAAATTTGGCAGATAGTCAATACATTGCACAAGAAGCTAAACTTGTCGGTGCTGGTGGTCAAATGGTTTTTACTTTTGAACGGGTAACCGGCCAAACCTACCCTACAAGCACCTTGATCGTGTTTAAATACGCACGTCCCTGGGAACCTAAGGATGGCACGTTAAAGCAAATGACAATTAATTTTGTTAGCAGTTTGAAAAATTAACAATTGTTACTGTCTATCTGAATATATACCCATTGGACATGAAGATACTGGTTTTTGGGCGAAACAGGTATAAATCCCCCCTAGCCCCCCTTTTAAAAAGGGGGGAACTTATAGCTGAACCTTTTATATAAAAGGGGGGGAAGATGGGTATAAATTCTCTTTATTAAAAAAAGGGGGGGCAAGATGGGTATAATTCCCCCCTTTAGAAAAGGGGGGCCAGGGCTGGGGGATCCCCTCATATTTCTTCCCAATTCCACGACGGGGATTTTTTCAGCTCCTGAAAGGCCATAAAAATCGCTGATTTTATTATCCGTAATCTTTTTTTGACCACTCGGCAACCAAGATAAAA
>Ga0209024_1001532_pt1 | contig 18366 bp, 20 predicted proteins | sample AutmiccommunBRH5_FD_187380 | JGI IMG/M metagenome (GOLD analysis project Ga0209024, IMG submission 187380) | Deep subsurface microbial communities from Mt. Terri, Switzerland - Autotrophic microbial communities BRH/5 (SPAdes) (version 2) | ecosystem: Environmental > Aquatic > Deep subsurface >...
TCGTCGGCCAGCAGCTGTTCGCCGGCGAAGCCACCCGCCTCGGCTACGGCACCGACGAGGCGCAGGAGGGCCGCGACGCCTTCCTCGAGAAGCGCGACCCGGACTACTCCGACTTCCCCTGGCACTTCTGAGGCCGGTCGCGCTCACCGAGGGCACCCTGTCCGCTCCCCTCCGGCCTCCGGCCCCCTCTCCCGCTGCGGGAGAGGGCTGGGGTGAGGGTTCCGACTGCCTCCCACACAAGACGGCGTCCCGACGGCTCCCACTTCGACAAGCTCAGTGTGAGCGATGTATTCGAGCGGTTCGATGTCTACCGCTCACCCTGAGCCCGTCGAAGGGCGAGCCCCACAGGGCGCACGCGCGACCGACCACACCTCGTACCCGCACCCGCCCGACTTCCCGCAGCCGCCGGTATACTCACACTCCGTAAGTCATCCGCGGTTGGAGAACCTGAGACATGCCCGCTATCACCGAGATCCCCGTCACCACCATCGAAGGCGCCCCGGCAACCCTCGGCGACTACAAGGGCAACGTGCTCCTCGTCGTGAACGTCGCCTCCAAGTGCGGCCACACGCCGCAGTACGAGGGGCTGCAGAAGGTCTACGAGCAATACAAGGACCGAGGGCTACAGATCCTCGGGTTCCCCGCCAACAACTTCGGCGACCAGGAGCCCGGCACCGAGGCCGAGATCGTCGAGTTCTGCAACATGAACTACGGCGTCACGTTCCCGATGTTCTCGAAGATCTCGGTGAACGGTGAGGACCGACACCCGCTGTACCAGGCGCTCATCGACGCGAAGCCCACCCACACGGAGCACGAGGGCGGCTCGCCGATGATGAAGCGCTGGGCCGAGCGCGGCCGGATGCCCGAGGATCGGACGGCGGTCCGCTGGAACTTCGAGAAGTTCCTCATCGACCGCGAGGGCAACGTCATCGACCGCTTCATCACGGACCTCACCCCCGAGGACCCCATCGTCCTCGGCGCCATCGAGAAGGCCCTCGAGCAGCCCACCCACGACTAGCGGCCACCTCTCGACCGACACGAAGAAGCCCGCCATTCGGCGGGCTTGTTTCGATTCGTCCGGACTAGTGCAGAGCGACCAGCAATGGCGCATGCTGCCACGATGAAGCTGTTGACCGTGCTCACATTGCTCGCTGTGCTCCTCGTCGCGTGCGACAGCGACGAGGATGGGACCCCAACGGCGACGTCTGCCGACGCGAGTCCGACGTTCGCGTGGACCCGAACTCCGACTCCGGTCGCGACCGAACCCACTCTCTGGCCCTCACAGCCCGCCGGCACGCCCATGCCGACGCCAGAGCCACTCCACCCGCCCCTTGAGATCGGTGACCCTGTTCCGTTCCCGGACGATGTCGTGCTGTTCCTGTGGTCTGGCTGCACGAACTGCGACGGCCCGCACTCGGCCTTGAAGCGCGTTCGCGTCGAGGGCGGTGCGATCACTTCGACGGTCGTGCGCGAGGTGCCTCCTGGCGGCGCGCTGATGTGGGCACAGGTCGGTGCCGATGGCGCGCTGTACGTCGCCGAATGCAGCGCTGACACCTGCGTCGATCCGCTGGAGGAGCGGGACGAGCGCCCAGCAGACATCTATCGCTCGATGGACGACGGCGACACGTGGGCCCCGTTCCAGGGCGAGACGGGTGCAGTTGGCGTCGCGGACGGATGGTCGCTGTCGCCACGGCTCGTACCGCTCGAGGACGCGGAGGACGGGCGCTTCGAGATCGGTGACGTGGCTGTCGATCTTCCCGCGCTCGATCCTCGTGGTCGCTTCGCCGATGGCTATCCGCCGTACGGAGTCCTCGGCGCCGTTGGGCCTGCCCCGGACGGCGGTCTGCTCCTTCGCTGGTACGTCCGCGTGACGGAGGGTCATTCGCCGGTGAGCTACCTGACCTGGTTCGACGCGGTAGGTTCGCCTCGCTGGACGGCGAGCGGCTGGTTCGATGGCGTTCCGATCGAGGATGGCGTCCTCATTGCGACGAAGGCCTACCAGCCCGCCGAGATCCCCGACCTGTTCGGCGGGCCGTTCGCCGCGTGGCTCCCTTCGATCGTTGACCTGAGGAGCGGCACGATCCGTCCCATCGCCGATCCGTTCATGGATGATCCGCATGACCGCAACGCCGTCATTGGGTTGCGCCATCTCGACTGAACGAAGAAGCCCGCCATCCGGCGGGCTTCTCTCATTTCGTTGCTCCGACCGCAGATCCGGCCCCCTCTCCCTCGGGGAGAGGGCTGAGGAGAGGGTCCAAGTCTCCCTCCGGGGCCCACGAGACGTCCGAGGACTACGCCTCCTTGGGCCCCATCTGCGAGAGGTACTGGTGCAGCCAGGTGGAGGCGCGCTTGCCATCGGCGATGGCGGTGACGACGAGGTCGGCGCCGTTCACGACATCACCACCGGCGAAGATGTACGGGATGTCGGTCTGGCCGGTGCGCGCGTCGACGGTGATCAGGCCCCAGCGGTTCGCCGTGACCGGGGCGGTCTCGGCGAACTCCGGGTCGGCGTTGTAGCCGACGGCGACGACGACCGCCGAGGCCGGGATCGTGTACTCCGAGCCCTCGATCGGGACGGGGCGGCGACGGCCGCTCTCGTCGGGCTCCGTGAGTTCCATCTTCACCATCTCGACCGCCGTGACGTTGCCCTCCGCGTCGCCGATGAAGCGCAGTGGCGTGGTGAGGTAGGCGAAGTTGACCCCCTCCTCCTTCGCGTGCGTGCGCTCCTCAGAGCGGCCCAGCATCTCCTTCTCGGTGCGGCGGTAGACGCAGGTCACGTTCTCCGCGCCGAGGCGGATCGCCGTCCGCACGCAGTCCATCGAGGTGTCGCCACCGCCGACGACCACGACGTCCGTGCCGATGTACGGCTTCTCGCGCTGGCCCTCGGGCAGTTCTTCCGGGCGCAGGTTGCCCCGCACCAGGAAGTCCGTGGCCTGATAGACGTTGCCGAGCTCCTCGCCCTCGAGGCGGAGGGCGTTCCCGACGCCCGCCCCGGTGCCGATGAAGATCGCGTCGAAGCCCTCGTGGTCATGGAGGTCGGTGAGCGAGACGTCCTTCCCGACGCGGGTGTTGTTCACGAACTTCACGCCCATGTCGCGGAGTGCCTGGAGCTTCCCTTCGAGGATCTCCTTGCTCATCTTGAAGTTCGGGATGCCGTAGCGGAGCACGCCGCCCGGCTCCGGCCACATGTCGAAGACCGTGCACTGGTGCCCGCGCGCCTGCATCTCTTCGGCGACGGTGATCCCCGCGGGGCCCGAGCCGACGATGGCGAGCTTGCGACCCGTGGAGGGCGCGGCGAACCGCACCGGGAACCGGCCGATCTCCTTGCGCTCGGTGTCGGTGATGAACGACTCAAGCCGTCCGATGGCGACCGGCGGCTGCTTCGATCCGTCCGGCCGGATCGCGAAGCCCACCACGCAGTCACCCTCGCAGAGGGACTCCTGCGGGCAGAGGCGGCCGCACATCTCGGGGAGTGTGCTGGTCTGGCGGAAGACGCTGGCCGCGCCCATCACGTCGCCATCCTCGAGGAGCTTGAGGGCGCCGGGGATGTCGTTGTGGACGGGGCAGGCCTGCGTGCAGGGTGCCGAGGGGCAGTCGATGCAGCGAGACGCCTCGACGATCGCGGCGTCCATGTTCATGGACAGATAGGTCTCGTCGAAGTTCTTAACGCGCTCGCCGGGGTTCTGCTTCGGGACGGGCTGCCGAGGAATGCTCAGGCGGTCGCGGATGGCGTCGGTCTGTTCGTTCGTGGTCATGCGTGCGGGGCTGGCGCGGAATCGCGCGCGCCACGCTGCGGCGCTCGCGTCGAGTCAGCCTTCCTCCCAATAGGGCGAGGTTATCAGAATCGTGGTGCCGGCCGAGTCGGGACGAGGGCGACGCGAGGTGCCTCGAACTAGCCCGCGAGATCTACCCGAGGTGCTTCTGGAGCATCTCCAGGCTCTCGCGAGCCCGTTCGAGGCGGCCACGGACGATGTCGGCGACGGAGGCGCTCTCTGCCTCCGCGATCCGCACCGATGCGCCGAGGGCCTCGCCCGCCTCCTCGATTGCGGCTGCAGTCGCCTCGCCCGCCACCGCGAGGTGCTCGCGCAGTCGTCCGAGGCGCATCTCCTGCGCGGCATGCATCGCCTGGCCTCGGACGCGGCGGAGGCCGACTACGTTGTGGTCGGGGAGGCCGGCGCGGGCCGACTCCACGAAGTGGCGGAGCTCCTCGTCCAGGGAGAGCAGGTGGGAGAGTTCGTGCTTGAGCGTCCAGCCGGGGCGGTCCGTGGGGCGGTACGCGCGCGTCTCGGGCAGCTTCGCCACGAGTTCGAGCACGGCGGTGCGCGCTTCGCGCCACTGCTGGGCCAGCTGCCCGCCACCTTGCTGGTCGGCGTGCTCGTCGGTCATGCGATCCCTGCTTCTCTGCGCGTCGCGTCGGCCTGCTGTCCGATTGCCGGATTCGGAGTGCCCGGATTGTAGCCCTCGGATTCCTGTCGACTCAGCGCGGAGCATCGCTACGCTGGATCTCGCGTCTCCGACGTCAGCCAACCGTCGATCGAACACGACACCCGCGCATGGATGTGATCCGTTTGGGGCCCCGCTTCGAATGACTGACAGTGAATCGAATGCGCTGCTGGAGCGGTTCCGCGCCCGGGACGAGGCAGCGCTCGCCGATCTCTATGACCTCATGGGATCGCGTGCGTACGGCCTCGCGTTCCGGGTCCTGCGAGATGGGCCGGCCGCGGAGGATGTCGTGCAGAACGCGTTTGCGACGCTGTGGGAGCAGGCCGACCGGCTGGACGAGGCTCGAGGGAGCATCCAGGGCCTCCTGCTGACCATCGTCCACCGCCGCGCCATCGACGCGGCTCGCAGCCGCCAGCGTCACGCCGCGCACACCGGCCCGCTCGAGGTCGACCCGGCCGATGGGGATCCGACGCCCATGGACGCGGTCGTCGCCAGCGACGAGGCGCAGGAGCGCGCTCGGGACGTGCAGGCCGCGCTGCAGGTGCTCCCGGAGGCGCAGCGGCAGGTGGTGCTGCTGGCATACTTCGAGGCACTCTCGCAGCAGGACATCGCCGCACTGCTGGATGTCCCCCTGGGGACGGTGAAGAGCCGGCTCAGGTTGGCGATGCAACGACTGAGGCACGAATTCGGTAGCCAGGACCTCGCGTCAGGGATTCCCAGCAGTCTCACCGACGAGGCCAATGCGACCAGCACCGCCGATGAGGCTCCCCAATGATCGAGCACCGCGACTGCGCCGCCATTGACGACATGCTGCCCGCCTATGCGGTGAACGGCCTCGACGAGGCCGACCGCGCGCTCGTCGAGGCGCACCTGCTCTCGTGCGAGCGCCACGAAGACGCCGGCGCCTGGGGCGATGTGGCGCTCCGACTCGCTGACCTCGCACCCGAGGTCACGCCGCCCGAAGGCCTGCGTGCGCGCATCCTCGGCATCCCGCACGCCGTCCCTGAGCCCGTCGCGCCGGTCGAGATGGCGCCGCCGGTCGTTTCTGCTCCCGAGCCGCGCGCGGCGCCGCCCGCCCCCGTCCAGGACTCGGATGACCGCACCTCAACGGCACCGACCCCCATCCGTGGCTTCCGGCTGCCGTACGCCCTCGCCGCAGTGTTCGCCGCCCTCGCGGTGTTCTTCGGCGGCTGGACCGCGATCCTCCTGACCGGCGGTGGTGACGAGGACGCCCCGGCCGCGCTCGCCGCATCGACGGCGGAGGGCGGCATCGAGGCGAGCGCGTCGTTCATCGAGGACGAACAGGTCGCCCTCGTGCGGTTCAGTGGCCTTACGCCGCTCCCTGAGGGCAGCGACTACCAGCTCTGGGCGATCGGGCCGGGCCAGGACCCGACCCCTGCGGGCATCCTCAACGTCGACGGCGGCAGCGTGCTCTCCTCGGTCGCCGGTCAGTTCGAGACCGGTTGGACGTTCGCCGTGACGATCGAGCCCGAGGGCGGCAGCCCGGCTCCGACGTCCGACCCGATCGTCGCCGTCACCTTCTAGGGCACCGCTCTCCGAATCCGCCCGTTTCCCGGTGATCCTCGTCGCCTCCGGCAGCGAACCACCCGTGAAGGCCCCTCCCGGGGACTCGCACGGATGGGACGAGCAGGATGCGGTACTCGGTTCGACTGCGGTCTCGATTCCCTCGGTTCGCGGTCGGACTCGTGACCACCGCTGCCCTGCTCACTGCGTGCGGCGACGCCGCCGGCGAGACGCCGGTGACCTCGTCGCCACCCTCCTCACCCGAGGTGGCAACCGCCACTGAACGTCCGGCAACCGTGGCTGTGCAGGGCTTCTTGTTCCAGCCCGACGTGATCGAGGTGCCCGCGGGCACGACGGTCACGTGGGAGAACGCGGACAAGATCCTGCACACAGCCACCGCCGGAGAACCCGGATCCCCGTCCGGACTCTTCGACGGCCAGATGGACGGCGCTGGCACCTCGTTCTCCCACACGTTCGATGCCCCCGGGACGGTCTCCTTCTTCTGCACTCGCCACCTGCACATGCGTGGCGAGGTGATCGTCCGCTGACCCGTCAGCGAACAACCCAGGGACGAAAGGAACCGCACGAATGACCCCAAGCAACACACCGATCAAGGCACGCAAGACACCGATGAGGCTACGAGTCCTCGGAACCGGCATGCTCGCAGGAGCTCTGTTTCTTGCCGGCTGCTCCGGTGACGACGCCGCCTCAGCTGACGCCACCGCCTCGACAACCACGACCCCGACGGCCACCGAGGCGATGTCTGAGTCGACCACCCCGACCGCCACGATGGAGGCGATGTCCGACACGCTGACCTCGGAGACCGGCGCCGCCGAGTTCCGCGCGGGCCTCACCCACCTCCTGCAAGAGCACGTCTACCTCGCTGCGAACGCGACCAACGCCGCCCTCACGGGTGGGGACTTCGAGGGCGCAGCGGGCGCCCTCGATGAGAACAGCGTCGCGCTCTCCGAGGCGATCGCGTCCGTCTATGGCGAGGACGCCGGGGGCGCGTTCCTCGAACTGTGGCGGACGCACATCGGCTTCTTCGTCGACTACACGCAGGCGCGGGCCGCTGGTGACGACGCAGCCGCCCAGGCGGCGGTGAACGCCCTCGACGGCTACGGTGCCGACTTCGGCGCGTTCATCGAGTCCGCGAACCCGAACCTGCCGCAGGCAGCCGTCGCCGAGGAACTGGGTCCGCACGTGGCGACGCTGACGGCCGCGATCGACGCACAGGTCGCCGGCTCCCCCGACCAGTGGTCGCTCCTCCGCGAGGCGGCGAGCCACATGCCGCACACGGCCGCGATCCTCGCTGGCGGCATCGTGACGCAGATGCCGGAGACGTTCGACGGCGACATCAACGCCGGTGGTGCGGAACTGCGCGCCGGACTCACCGCTCTGCTGAACGAGCACGTCTACCTCGCGACCTTCGCCACTGGCGAGGCGATCCGTGGCGGTGACTTCGAGGGTGCAGCGGGTGGCCTCGACGAGAACAGCGTCGCGCTGTCCGAGGCGATCGGCTCCGTCTACGGCGACGAGGCCGGCGGGGCGTTCCTCGAGCTGTGGCGGACGCACATCGGGTTCTTCGTGGAGTACACCCAGGCCCGCGCCGCAGGTGACGACGCAGCGGCCGAGGCCGCCGCGGCAGAGCTCGATGGGTACCGCACGGACTTCGGTGCGTTCCTTGCTTCGGCGAATGACAACTTCACGGTCGACGGCGTCGCGGAGGAACTGATCCCGCACGTGGAGAGCGTGTTCGCGGTCATCGACGCCCAGGTGGCGGGTGACGCCGAGCAGTGGTCGCTCATGCGCGAGGCTGCTGGCCACATGCCGCACACGGCCCTGACCCTCGCTTCCGGTATCGAGGCGCAGTCGCCGGACCAGTTCGCCGCGATGTCGGCGAATCACCGGCACTAGCCGCTGTAGTCCGTCCGGTGCCCGCCGAGTGATCCGACCAGGCTCACCCAGCGAGTAACCGGCAGTCGTGAGGGGTTCGCCCGGTCGTCTGACAGGTGGACGGGCGAGCCCCACTGACCTCGCCAGTGGGGTGGACAACCAGTAGTAGTCCCCCAACGACACCCCACGGGCGAGCACGGCACCGACGAGGGCGTCTCCGGCACCGGGCCGGGGGCGTCCTCTTCGTTGCTGCCACCGTTTGAATCGTCATCGGTGTCATCTGGCGTTCTGCTATCGTTCGCCGACTCGAACCGCTATCCACCGTGGAGGACACATTGCAGGAGCGACCGGGGACGGACGCAGCGGGAGCGATCCACGACGTTGCAGCGCGAATCCGCGCCAACGTCGGACGCGTGATCGTGGGCGCCGAGGATCCCGTCGACCTAGTGCTGGTCGCGCTCCTCGCGGGCGGCCATGTGCTGCTGGAGGATGTCCCCGGCACCGGCAAGACGATGATGGCGCGCTCCGTCGCGAGGTCCATCGGCGGCGAGTTCCGCCGCATCCAGTTCACGCCTGACCTCATGCCCACCGACGTGCTGGGCCTCAACTACTACTCCCAGCGCACCGGTGAGTTCGAGTTCCGCGCCGGCCCGATCCACGCGAACGTCGTCCTCGCGGACGAGATCAACCGCGCGACGCCACGCACGCAGTCCGCGCTGCTGGAGGCGATGGAGGAGCGCACCGCCTCCGTGGACGGGGAGACCCGCGCGCTGCCTCGGCCGTTCGTCGTGCTCGCCACGCAGAACCCCATCGAACTCGAGGGCACCTTCCCACTCCCCGAGGCGCAGCTCGACCGCTTCCTGCTCCGGCTCAAGGTGGGCTACCCCACGGCGGAGCGCGAGGCGGAGATCGTGCGGCGCTTCGAGCGTGCCTCGCCACTCGACACCCTCGAGGCCGTAGTGACGCCCGAGGAGCTCGTTGCCCTCGCGGAGCGCATCGGCGAGATCCACGTCGAGGATGCCGTCGTCGACTACGCGGTCGCCGTCGTGCAGGCGACGAGGCATCACGGGGCGTTCGAGCTGGGCGCGTCGCCTCGCGCGACGCTGGCGCTGTTCCGCGCGGCTCGCGTCTACGCCGCGATCCAGGGGCGGGACTACGTGCGTCCGGACGACGTCAAGGCGCTGGTCCACCCGGTGCTGTCGCACCGCCTTCAGCTCAGCAGCGCATCCCGCCTCCGTGGCCGGGACGCGGACGAGGTGCTGAACGAGATCCTCGCCACCGTCGAGGTGCCCATCGCCGATTTCGCCTAGTTTCCCGAACCCGCGCGCTCGTGCCCAACTGAGGGCGCGAGGCGGGAGGTAGCCGTGCGCGTCATCGTCACCGAAGCCTGGATCCTCGCTGCGGTCATCCTCGGGTGGCTCGGCTTCGCGACGGGCTCGACGGCGCTCATCCTCATCGGCGCGATGGTCTTCGGCGCCGGCGCGCTTGCCCGACTGTGGGCGCGCCTCTCCCTCGACCGTGTGACCTATACCCGCCGGCTCTCGGAGCGGCGTGTCTTCGTCGGCGAGGAGGTCGCGGTCGAGATCGACGTCGCGAACGACAAGGTCGTCCCCGTCCCCTGGCTTGAGGTGCGCGAGACGCTCCCCCGGGGCATGCCCGCCGACGTGAAGACCTCGATCGGTGGGAGCGCCGGCACGCAGTACCTGACACGCTCGACCTCGATGGCCGGGAACGACCACCTGAGGTGGCCGGTGCACCTGAAGGCGGTGAAGCGTGGCTACTTCCGCGTCGGCCCGACGCGCCTGCGCTCCGGCGACCTCTTCGGCTTCTTCGACCGGGAGGAACAGACCGGCCGTCCCACCGACGGGATCATGGTCTATCCCCACACGTATGACCTGAAGGAGCTCGGCTTCGACAGCACGCGCCCCTTCGGCGACCTCCGAGGTGGCAACCGCATCTACGAGGATCCGACGCGGGTGGTGGGCCTCCGCGACTACGCCGCCGGCGACACCCTCCGCCGCATCGACTGGTACGCCACGGCGAGGGTGGGGCGGCTGCAGTCGCGCATCTACGATCCCAGCCGCTCCCAGGCGCTGATCATCGCGCTCAACATCCCAACGGAGCCCGAGGTCTGGCGCGGCCCCGATCCCGTGCTGCTCGAGCGCGGTGTCTCGATTGCCGCCTCAGTCGCGCGCTGGTCGGTCGAGAACCACTTCGCGACGGGCCTCGTCGCAACGGGGTCATTCCCGGACGCGCCGCGCACGATCCGCATCGGCGCCGGCAACCGGCCCGACCAGCTCAACGCCATCCTCGAGGCGCTCGCCGTGGTCTCGTCCTTCACGACGATCGACATGGCTGCGGCGCTGGAGGATCCCCGCCACCCGTTGCCCTCGGGCGCCACGGTCGTGCTCATCACGGGCCTCGTCACCGAGACGACCGAGGCGGCGCTGCGCCGCCTCCGCGCCTCCGGCCACGCGGTGCACGTGCTCAAGACGGACCGTCGTGACTGGGGGCGCAACCTGTCGCCGATCCCTGTGCGGCACATGGCCGAGGTGATGGAGCCGCTGGAGGCCGCCGCGATCGAGGCCGGGCTTACCGCGGATCCGGTGGAGCCGATCCTGTGAACATCCTCGCCTACCGCCGTCCGGCCCTCGAGACGATCTTCCTGCTCGCGGAGGGACTCGCGTGGTTCATCGTGATCTCCGTGATCGCGACGCTTGTCGAGCGCTCGTTCCTCGAGACGCTGGCTGATCGCATCGCGATCAACATCCGTCCCGGCGCCCTCGACGACCTCGGAGGCGCGGAGCAGGTGGTGCGCGAACTGCGCGCCGAGGCAGGTACGGATGCGGGGCCGTCCCCGTTCGTGATCTGGGGCGCTGCCGTCGGCGGCTTCCTGCTGATGCGCTTCGCCCCGCGCCTCGACCTGGGGCCGGCCATCACCTCGGCGGTGCTCGTCGCCTCGACCATCCTCGGCGTGAACGTGCTACTCCACCTCGCGATCGGGGACTTCCGCATCTGGGACGCCTCCGAGCTGATCTCGCTGCTGAACGACCCCTCGTCCCAGGTCGCGACCGGCGTCAACATCGAGGAGTTCGTCGCTAACCCGGACGTCGAGGGGCCCCACGCGAGCGCCCTCGGCCTGACGTTCATCGGGATCGTGGTCGTGTGGTTCCGGTTCATGCTCGCCGCCCGCTCCGCGGTGCGGCTGGACCGCATGGCACGCTCCTTCACCGCCTCGTTCATCGCGGTCTTTGTGGCGCTCTTCGTCGCGCGCGTGGGTGACGTCGACTCCGCCGGGCAGTGGGCCGTGCCGCAGTTCGTGCTCGGGATGCTCGGCCTCGCCATCGGCAACCACGAGCGCGCCGTCCCCGCCGCAGACGCCGAGGAGCGCGCGACGCCGTGGCTGACCTCGGTCGGCGGAACCATCGGGCTCCTCGCCGGGGCCGCCGGGGTCATCGGCCTGCTTGCCTACCTCGGGTTTGGTTCGGTGCTCTCCGCAGCGGGCGACGTGCTGCTGGTAGTGCTCGAGTTCGTCGTGATCCTGGTCGTGACGCCGATCTACTGGATCGTCTCCACGATTATGACCGGCATCGTCAGCTTCCTCGCGTTCATCTTCGGCGGCCGGGGGGAGCTGCCCGACATCCTCCGCGAGCCGCTCACGCCTGGCGATGTCGGCCTCGAGGAGGACCGCGAAGCACCGTTCACGTTCCCCGGCTGGGTAGTGGACAGCATCAAGTTCCTGGCCTTTGTCGGCGTGGTCTGGCTGATGTACTGGGTGGGACAGCGCCTCCTGAGCAAGAGCCAAGCGGAGCCTGAACTCGTGGTCGAGGAGCGTGTGAGACGCTCCGGGGGCGCGGGGATCGGGAGTCTGCTGTCCGACCTCATGTCCTTCCGACGCCGGCCGGACGGTGACCGCTGGCTCCAGCGGAACGAGGTCTACCGGCTCTTCGGACGCGCCCTCGGCGTCTCCAACGAACGAGGCCTGTCGATGCTGCCCTCCGAGACGCCGGGCGAGTTCGCAGAGTCGGCTGTTGTCCACCTCGGCTCGCCGCCCGTCGCGGACGCCGCCCGCATGTTCGAGCGCGCTCGCTACGGCCGGCACCAGCCGACGAGCGAAGAGCTGCAGAACGCCTCGCGGGCGCTGTCGCAGTGGGATCAGTCCAATCCCCCGACCGAGGAGCTGCGCGAGCGCATTCGAGGTCACCGTCCGATCGACGAGACCGAGGCCATTCGCATGCGGATCCGGCTCGCGAAGCGAGGCCTGAACCCCACGGACGAGGGCATCCTGCGTGGGGAGTAGCGCATTCTCGGCAGGCAGTAGCCATCGAGGGGCAGCGGTCGTAGCCTGAGATCAGCGGACGGACCCGCGGCGGGGCTCCGCGGAGGCGCACCCATGGCTGCCCGAGTAGGGATCTTCGACTCCGGTGTCGGAGGCCTGACCGTCGCTACGGCGCTCCATCGCCATCAGCCATCTCTCGACATCACCTACGTCGCCGACACGGCGTTCTTCCCGTACGGCGGCCGCGACGCGATCGAGGTCGCCGAGCGCGCGCGATACCTCGCGCAGATGCTCGTCGCGCACCACATCGACGCGCTCGTCGTCGCCTGCAACACCGCCTCCTCCGCTGCGCTCGAGCTCCTCCGCGAGGAGTTCGATCTCCCGATCATCGGCATGGAGCCGCCGCTGAAGCCCGCCGTAGAGGCCAGCACGACCGGCGTCGTCGCCGTCCTCGCCACGCCCGGCACGGCCTCAGGTGCGCGCATGGCCCGCCTGCACGAGCGGTACGGCGGCGAGAAGCGCGTCTTCATCCTCCCGATGCCCGGCCTCGCCGACCTCGTCGAGGCCGGGGAGATCGAGGGCGACCGAGTGGAGACGATGATCCGGGACGCGCTCGCGGAACCCCTCGCGGCCGGGCTGGACGCCCTCGCGCTCGGGTGTACGCACTACGGGTTCCTGCGCCCCGTGCTGTCCGAGGCATTGCCGGAGAGCGTGCGCGTGATCGATGCGGCGGAACCCGTCGCGCGACGCACTCGTGCGGTGCTGCGGGAGCTCGGGTTCGACCCCGACGCTGCCGGGGAGCCTCGCGAGGTGCTTTGCTATGCTACGGGCGACCCCGCGAGCCTGGAGGCCACCATCGATGGCCTGCGCCGCGCCGGGGCTGACCTCCCCACGATGAACATCGGCCGGCCCGTCGCCTGATGTGGAAGCACCGGCGCGCGGACGAGCGCCCGAGGGGGACATGACCCAAACCGCGTCGACGACGACCTCGTTCAACCAGAAGTTCCGCGCCGCTGCGGAGCGCAATCAGTCCCTGCTCTGCGTGGGCCTCGACCCCGACCCGGCGAAGATCCCAGCGGGCGTCTCGACGCGCGACTTCCTCTTCGGCCTGGTCGACGCCACGTCGGACGTGGTCTGTGCGTACAAGCCCAACATCGCCTTCTTCGAGCCCGACCTGGGCGAGGGCATCAACCTGCTCCGCGACCTGATCGCCTACATCCCGGACGACGTTCCGGTGCTCCTCGACGCGAAGCGTGGCGACATCGGCCACACCGCCGAGGCGTACGCGAGGGCGATTTACGACTCGCTGGGCGTGGACGCCGTCACCTTGAACCCGTACCTCGGGCGAGACAGCCTGGAGCCGTTCCTGCGGCGGACGGACCGTACCGCGTTCCTGCTCTGCCGCACCTCGAACCCGGGGGCCGGTGACTTGCAGGACATGGAGGTGGAGGGCCATCCGCTCTACGAGCGCGTCGCCTACCTCGCGAACCAGTGGAACGAGCACGGCAACGTCGGCCTCGTGGTCGGGGCCACCTACCCGGCGGAGGCGAAGCGCATCCGCGAGATCTGCCCCGAACTCCCGTTCCTCATGCCCGGCGTGGGCGCGCAAGACGGTGACATCGAGGTGGCCGTGCAGGCCGCCCTCGACGCGGACGGCGCCGGGATCCTCGTGAACGCCTCGCGCGGCGTCATGTACGCGCCCGCCGAGGACGGCCGCTGGGCGGACGCCTCGCGGCGCGCAGCGGAGACGCTGCGCGACCAGATCAACGCCGCACGCGCCCGCTAGCGATGCCCGACCCCGACCAGCCCGAGGAGTCCGCTGACGCCGGTGCATCCGCGCCCGACGGTATCGATCCGTCCGACCCGATGGACCTGCGCATGGGCGACGTCGTCCGGCTGCGGAAGAAGCACCCGTGCGGCGGATTCGACTGGGAGATCGTCCGCCTCGGCGGGGACATTGGCCTCCGGTGCCTGCTCTGCCAGCGTCGCATCATCCTCGAACGGCCCGTGCTGAGGCGGCGCATCCGGCAGTTCGTCTCGCGAGGTGAGGCGCTGTCGCCCGAGATGGAGCGAGCGCTGTACGGTGGGGCGGGCGCCGCCGCCGAGGAAGATGCCTCGATTGGCGGCGATGACGCTCGGAACGCCCAAACGTAACGAGAGCGACACGGCGCGTTCGCGTCCCTTCGTTGACTGGGCTTTCCGGCGATTCCTACACTCGATCCACATCAGTCCTCGCCCTCGTGACCTCCTCACGAACGGCTGGAGGGCGACGGGGGTTCTCGTTGCGCGAACTCATCATCGACTCAATCCGCGTCGGACTCCGGCACTACCGCAGGGTGGTGGTGCTCAAGGAGAAGGACGCTGACCGGTACATCACGATCTGGATCGGCTCCGACGTGGCTGACGCGATCGCGGTGAAGTTGCAGGACGTCACCGTCCCGCGGCCGCAGTCGCACGACCTCATGCTCACCCTCATCAACGACCTCGGCGGGCAGCTCACCAAGGTGAGCGTGACCGACCTCCGCGAGGACACCTTCTTCGCCACCCTCCACGTCGAACTCGAGGGACGCGAGATCGAGGTGGACTCGCGCCCCTCGGACGCCATCGCACTCGCCGTGCGCGCCAGCGTCCCGATCTACGCGAGCGAGGAAGTCCTGGACCGCGCCGGCATCGTCCTCGACGAGGTCGAGGACGACGAGGGCGAGGTGGGAGCCGAGCTCCCGGCGCCTCCGACTCAGGAGGAGCTGGAGAAGCTCGCGGTCTTCCGTGACTTCGTCTCGGGACTGGACCTCGATGACCTCGGGAAGCCCGAGTCCTAGGACTCGTCCGAGCCTCCGCCGAGGGAATCCCGACGCTGCTATCGACACTGCGTCCGAAAACCGCCAATTCGCCACGCAGATGCTGCCCTGAGCGAGGCGATCGCAAGCGCCAACCGTGAGAACGTGTGCCCGCGAGCGGCGCTTGTAGTGCTCGCTCCGGTCCCTTTCGTGCAATCACTCACAAGTCAGTTGATCCACTGATCGGCGGGTGATAGGGTTCCGCTCGGCCCCGGGATCCTCTCGTACGAAGAGACAGTGAGGATCACGGTTGTGGGGAGATCACCAGCGTTCGGGCTCCTCGGTGTTGGGTTCGCCCTCGCCGTCTGGGTAGTGGGTGGCGCGCTTCTGGGTAGTTACCTGGACGGCCGCTGGGACACCCGCCCTGTCCTGACGCTCGTGCTCCTGACGCTCGGGCTGGTGATTGGCTGCTACGACGCGTATCGGCGGCTGCGCGAGGTCATCGCGAGCGTCGAGCGGGAAAACGAACGGAAGGGAAAGCCATGAGGCTTGCACTCATCGGCGGTGGCCTGCTGGCCCTGACGCTGGTCGGCTTCCTCTTCGTCGGCGGCGCCGCTCCCTACATCACCGTCCCCCCGGACCACCTCTGGGAGGTGGGCGGCTTCACGATCACCAATACCCTGCTCGGCGCGTGGCTCACGATGATCCTCCTGATCGTCGTCGGTCTGATCGCCGGCCCTCGCATGGGCATCGTCCCTAGTGGCTTCTCCGGCTTCGTCGAGATGATCATCAGCGGGTTCTTCTCGATCTGCGCTTCCGTCGCCGGCGAGCAGAACACCCGCCGCTTCTTCCCGCTGGTCGCCACGATCTTCTTCTACGTCCTCGTCTCCAACTGGATGGCGCTGCTGCCGGGCGTGAAGACCGTGGGCCTGCCCATCGCGGACTACGGCCCGACGCAGGCGATGATCCAGCACGTCGATGTCCCCCTGATCGGCGGCCTCGACTACGTCCCGCTCACCCCTGACCAGGTGGACGTCTCCGGTGGCGAGCTCCCGGTCCTCACCGAGGAGCAGGCACACGCCGCCCACCTCGAGGAAGGCGAGTACGTCCTCCCCGCGGAAGAGGGCACTTACAGCGGCAACATCCGCGGCCTGATCCGCCCGATGAACACCGACATCACGGCGCCGCTCGCGATCGCCATCTTCTCGTTCATCTTCGTCGAGTTCTGGGGCCTTCAGTCGCTCGGACCGGGCTACCTCAAGAAGTTCTTCGCGTTCAGTGCGCTGAAGAAGGGCCCGCTCGGCATCATCGACATCTTCGTGGGGCTGCTCGAGTTCGTCTCTGAGCTCTCCCGCATGATCTCGTTTACCTTCCGTCTCTTCGGCAACATCTTCGCCGGCAGCGTGCTGATGCTGATGATGACCTTCCTCACCCCGTTCGTCCTGATCCTGCCGTTCTACGGCCTGGAAATCTTCGTCGGCGCCATCCAGGCCTTCGTGTTCGCGGTCCTGACGCTCGTCTTCGCGATGAGCGCGGTCTCGCACCACGGCGACGACGAACATCATGTTGAAGAGCACGGTGGTGCCCACTAAGGCATTGCCGCTCGAGTGTGGATGATTCACAGAGCTGTGAGGATCCCCGGCAACGCCGGGGGATTAACCCCGGGAGGGATACAGATGAAGCTCGCACGTCGTTCGGTCGTCGCCACCGCTATTACGGGGGCGCTGTTCTTCGTGTTGACCGGTGTCGCCGGCGCACAGGAAGCTGTCGCTGACAACGAGTTCACCGCGGACAGCATGAAGTTCCTGGCCGCCGCGCTGGCCATGGGCATCGGCTCCATCGCCCCCGCCATCGGCATCGGTATGCTGGGCGGCAAGGCCATGGAAGCTCTGGGCCGCAACCCGGAAGCTGCCGGTCCGATCCAGACCAACATGATCCTCGCGATCGCGTTCGCCGAGGCCATCGGTATTTACGCCCTGGTCGTCGCGATCCTCATCGGCTTCGTCTTCTAAACCATCCACGAACGATCGCAGATGACGCCGGACGTGCGGGAGCACACAACTTGCCCCGCACGTCCACGGCCGTCATCACAGCGAGGAGCGAACCAGTGTCTATGCTGACGCACTCGCCTCGGCGATGGTCAGGCGCGCGGCGACGCTTCGCGGCGGTCGCCCTCGGCCTGGGGCTTGCTGCATTCCCTGCGGCGGCCTCCGCTGCAGAGGACGTGGAGGGCCTTGCCGCCCTCGGTTTCAACCTGCCGGGACTCGTGTCCCAGCTGGTCAACTTCCTGCTCATCCTGATCGCGCTGCGGATCCTCCTCTGGAAGCCGTTCCTGCGGGTGATGGAAGAGCGGAAGCAGCGCATCGAGGAAGGCCTCCTGGCTTCCGAGCGGGCGGCGCAGGCCGCCGAGCAGAGCCAGGACGAATCTCGTCGCGTCCTCGAAGAGGCGCGCGCCGAGGGGCGTGAGCTGATCCAGCGCGCGCAGGAGACTTCCGGGCGGCTCCGCGAGGAGCTCGAGGCCCAGGCCCGCCGTGATGCTGCACAGATCGTGGAGCGTGCGCGTGCGGAGATGGAACTGGAGAGCCAGCGGGCGATCCAGGCCCTCCGGAGCGAGTTCGCCGACCTGACCGTCCGCGCCGCCGAGCGCGTCGTCGGACAGTCGATCGACCGCGACGCGCACCAGCGACTGATCGACGAGGTCCTCGTGAACTCGTCCTTCACTCAGGACGGGCGCAACTAGATGGCCGTGACGCGTGACGTCGCCGGACGACGCTACGCCCTGGCGATCATGGAGATCGCGCGGGCCGACGGCGACCTCGACTCATGGCTCGAGGCCGCGGACGCGCTCGACGAGTTGACGTCTGAGGGGCGTTTCGTGGCCGCGTTGCAGGCCGACGGGATGACCGAGGAGAAGTACCTCGCCATCATCCGCCGCGTCCTGCCGAACGCGACCGAGAAGCAGTTGAACGTCTTCCGCCTCCTGCGGCGGAAGTCGCGTCTGTCGCTGGGGCCGTCCATCGCCTCCTACCTCCGTGAACTTGCGGACGAGGAGCGCGGCGTACTGCGCGCGGTGGTCACCACCGCCGTGGAACTGGACGCCGAGCGGCTCGAACGAGTGCGGCAGCGGATCGTCTCCATGACGGGCCGCGACCGCGTCGAACTGGAAGCCCAGGTGGATCCGGCCATCCTTGGTGGCATGGTGATCCGCATTGGCGACCAGATGTTGGATGGCTCCACGAGAGCGCGGCTCCAGGAGCTGCGCTCAAGCCTGGAGCGCGCGGCCTCCTGAGTCCCAAGATCAGGGACACTGGAAGCTACTGACGAACGACACACGCCGTCCCGTCCCACCGTGGGCCGGGCGACGGGAACGAGGGTGACCGATGGCCGTACGAGCAGAAGAGATCGCCTCGATCCTCCGCGAGCAGATCGAGAACTTCGACACCAGCG
>Ga0209024_1001536_pt1 | contig 18299 bp, 19 predicted proteins | sample AutmiccommunBRH5_FD_187380 | JGI IMG/M metagenome (GOLD analysis project Ga0209024, IMG submission 187380) | Deep subsurface microbial communities from Mt. Terri, Switzerland - Autotrophic microbial communities BRH/5 (SPAdes) (version 2) | ecosystem: Environmental > Aquatic > Deep subsurface >...
TCGACACCGAGCCGTTCTACATCCGCACGACGAACGCGATCTTCGAGCGGCACGGAATGGCGCTATCGCCGGATGTGCGAGCGATCATGATGGGCCGTCCGACGCCCGTGGCCGTGCCGATGATGATCGAGCACACCGGCCTGCCCATGACCGCCGAGGAGTTCATCCACGAGCGCGACAGCGCCCTCGCCGAGCTGTTCCGCGAGAGCCCACCGACGCCCGGTGCACGACGCCTGACCGAGCACCTCCGCAGCCACGGCATCCCGCAGGCCGTCGCCACCTCCTCCTCGAGGCAGTCCCTCAATCACAAGCTCGTGAGCCACACCGACTGGTTCGCAGCGTTCGAGACGATCGTCATCGCGGACGACGTCGAGCACGGCAAGCCCGCGCCCGACATCTTCCTCGAGGCCGCGCGACGCCTCGGCGCGCCGCCTGAGACGTGCCTCGTGTTCGAGGATGCGGCGACGGGCGTGGAGGCTGCACTCGCCGCGGGGATGCAGGTGGTGGCGCTACCGGAGCCCGGGTTCGAGCACCGCGTGAGCGCGGCGCACGCCGTCATCGAGAACCTCGAGGCGTTCGACCCCGCCGAGTGGGGGCTGCCGCCGTACAGCGAGCCGGGAATCCTCGGCGAGCATGGCCTCGAGGAGCGCCTCGGGGGACGCGGCTAGAGCGAGACTCCGAGGGCGTCGGCGACGGTCATCATGTCCTTGTCGCCGCGCCCGCTGAGGTTGATGAGGATGATGTCGTCCGGCGACACCTCACCCTTCATCTTCAGCACCTGCGCGATGGCATGTGAGGACTCCAGTGCCGGGATGATGCCCTCCAGCCGGGACAGCTTCTGGAACGCCTCGAGCGCCTCGTCGTCGGTGACGGAGCGGTACTCGGCGCGCTCGGTGAGCTTCAGGTGGGAGTGCTCCGGGCCGACGCCGGGGTAGTCGAGGCCGGCCGAGATGGAGTGCGCCTCCTGGATCTGGCCCCACTGGTCCTGCAGCAGGTAGGAGCGACTGCCGTGGAGCACGCCCGGCCGGCCCTTCGTGAGGGTGGCCGCGTGCTTCGCCTCGAGCCCCTCGCCCGCCGCCTCGACGCCGATGAGGCGCACCTGGTCCGGGATGAACTCGTGGAAGAGGCCGATGGCGTTGGAGCCGCCGCCGACGCAGGCGACGGCGATCGTCGGGAGGCGACCTTCCTTCTCGAAGATCTGCTGCTTCGCCTCGCGGCCGATGATCGACTGGAAGTCACGGACCATCATTGGGTACGGGTGCGGCCCGACCACGGAACCGATGATGTAGTACGTGTCGCGCACGTTGGTGACCCAGTCGCGGATCGCCTCGTTCGTCGCGTCCTTGAGGGTGCGCGAGCCAGACTCGACGGCGATGACCTCGGCGCCGAGGGTCTTCATCTTGAAGACGTTCAGCGACTGGCGACGGACATCCTCGGCACCCATGTACACGACACACTCGAGGTCGAAGAGCGCGCACGCGGTGGCGGTCGCCACACCATGCTGGCCGGCGCCCGTTTCCGCGATGATGCGCGACTTGCCCATGCGGCGCGCGAGGAGCGCCTGCGCGAGCACAGCGTTGATCTTGTGCGCGCCGGTGTGGTTCAGGTCCTCGCGCTTCAGGTAGACCTTCGCGCCCACCTCAGCAGAGAGGCGCTCAGCGTGCGTCACGGGCGAGGGGCGACCAACGTAGTCCTTGAGCAGCGCGTTGAGCTCATCGTTGAAGTCGGGGTCATCTCGGTACTGCGCGTACGCCGCCTCAAGCTCTGCGAGCGCCGGCATCAGCGTCTCCGGCACGTACTGCCCGCCGAACTCGCCCCAGTGGCCGAGGTCGTCCGGAGCGCTCGGGTCGCCGGCGTCGATTCGAGGGGTCATGCGTCTACCTCCGCAGCCAGGGCTGCATCTGCCGCGCGGACTGCTTCGATGAACGCGCGGATACGCGCGTGATCCTTCTTGCCATCGGTCTCGGTACCGCTCGCGACGTCGACCGCCCACGGGCGGACGGTGCGCACGGCCTCGCCGACGTTCTCGGGGGTCAGGCCACCCGCGAGGAACATCGGAACCCGGTCCGCCGTCTCGCGAGCGACCGTCCAGTCGAAGGTCACTCCGGTGCCACCGCGGTAGGGGCCGTGCGCCGAGTCGAGCATCAGCCCCACGGCGAACCCGGGCTGCACGAGCTCGAACACGTCCGCGGGAGCGTCGAGGGGTGAGATGTGGACGACCTGGAGCACCTGCCGGGTCACCAGCAGGCAGTCCTCCCAGCGCTCGTCGCCAGACAACTGCACGAGGTCGAGCCCGACTTCCTCGACGATCGCGTTGACTTCCTCGATGGACTGGTCGGCGAAGATGCCCACGGTCAGCGGCCGCTTCACCGCGAGGTACGAGTCGAGCAGACTCGCGCCGTGCTCGAACCAGGACTCGAGCTCCTCGCGAGCGTGCGGCGACGCGGGTGGCGGACTCTCGAACTCGTGCGCGGTCAGCGGCGCGCCGAGCGCGCGGACCATCGCCTGGCCCTCGGCGATGTCGACCCGTCGCTTGGAGTTGGCGAAGTTGATGCCGACGAAGTCCGCGCCCGCCTCGGCGGCGGCGAGGACATCCTCGGGCGTGCGGCATCCGCAGATCTTTATGTGCGTTCGGAGAGGCGTCACGTCGCCCGCTCCGCGAGCATCAGCGAGCGCGCCGTCTCGACGACCGTACCCGAGCGCACGAGGGCTTCCCCGACGAGGAGCGCATGCGCGCCGGCGTCAGCCATCCGTCGGGCATCCTCGGGTGCGCGGATCGCAGACTCGGCCACGAGGGTGACGCCCTCGGGCGCCAGCGCCGCGAGGCGCTCGAACGTGCCGAGGTCTTCGTGGAACGTGCGCAGGTCGCGATTGTTCACGCCGATGATCTGCGCGCCCACCTCGATCGCAGTGCGCATCTCGTCCTCGTCGTGCACCTCAACGAGCGCTTCCATGCCGAGGTCGCGCGTCTGCTCCAGCAGGTCGCGGAGCGCGACAGGCTCGAGGAGCATCACGATCAGCAGGAGTGTGTCCGCGCCGAACGCGCGCGCCTCCAGCACCTGGTACGGGTCGAAGATGAAGTCCTTGCGGAGCAGCGCCGGGCGGTCCGGGTCGCCCTGGAACGCGGACGAAACAGCGGCGAGGTCCTCGATGCCGCCCTTGAAGTGGTCGGGCTCCGTGAGGATGGAGATCGCGGCTGCGCCTGCCTCCGCGTACTGCTGCGCCTGCGCGACCGCGTCGAGGTCGGCGTCGAAGACGCCCTTGCTCGGGGAGGCACGCTTGATCTCGGCGACCAGCCGAAGCCTCGACGGCGGGGTAGCCTCGCGCCCCTCGCGGAGTCGCGCGGCGAAGTCGAGGGGTGGCAGCGCGCTCTCCATCATCGAGCGAAGCGCGGCCTCGTCGCGGACGACGCGGTCATCAGACAGACGCAGGCGGCGATCCTCGACGATGCGGTCGAGGATCGTCCCGGTCGTGCGTGCTCCGTCCTCGGCCATCGCGTTCCGCTACTTCCCCGCCGCGCGGCGAGTGGCTTCGACGAACGCGGCGACCTTCGCGGCGGCGTCGCCTTCCTCGATGGCGTCGAGGGACATCTTCACGCCGTCCTTCAAGGACGCCGCGAGGCCGGTGACGTAGAGGCCGGCGCCCGCCTGCGCCGCGATCATGTCGCGGATCGCGAGGGGGCCATCACCCGCCAGCACCTGGCGGAAGAGGCGTGCGTTCTCCTTCGCATCCCCGCCGACGATCTCCTCAGGCTTGTACCGCTCGAGGCCGAGGTCGGCCGGGGTGATCGTCCGGTGGACGACCGCGTTGTTGCGCACCTCGAAGATCTCCGTGGGGCCGGTGACCGAGATGTCGTCCACGTTGCCCTCGCCGCTCGCGACGATGGCGTGGCGCATGTCGAGGTTGGCGAGCACCCGCGCGAGGCGCTCGGCGAGCTCGGGCGTGGCTGCGCCCATGACGTGGCACTTGGCGTACGCCGGGTTCGTGAGCGGCCCGAGGATGTTGAAGACGGTGCGGAACCCGATCTGCGGGCGCAGCGGCCCGGCGAACTTCATCGCCGGGTGGAACGACTGCGCGAACATGAAGCCCATGCCGGTGCGCTCGATGCACTCCGCGACCTGCTGCGGTCCGAGCGCGATCTGCGCGCCGAGCGCCTCGAGGAAGTCCGCGGCGCCCGAGTTCGAGGTCATCGCGCGGTTGCCGTGCTTCGCGACCTTCGCCCCGCACGCCGCGGCCACGAAGGCGGCCGCGGTGGATGCGTTGAAGATCTTCTTCGAGCCGCCTGTCCCGGCGGTGTCGAGGAGTGGCTGCGCCTTCACCTCGAGCCGGAGCGCGTGCTCACGCATGGCCTGGGCCATGCCGGTGATCTCCTCGACGGTCTCGCCCTTGAGTCGGAGCGCGGTCATGAACGCGCCGAACTGGGCGGGCGTCGCCACCTCGCCCGTTGGGTTCTCGAGGCCGGCGCGCATCATCTCGCGCATCGCCTCGGCGGCTTCTTCGCGAGTCAAGTCGCGTCGTTCGTCGACGAGCGCGATGAGGGCTTCTCGGATCATGAGGCCACCCCCGCCACGTTGCTCGGTGCGCGGTTCGGCATCTCGAGGAAGTTCTTGAGCAGTGCGTGTCCGTGCTGCGTCATGATCGACTCAGGGTGGAACTGCACGCCCTCGATGGCGAACTCGCGGTGGCGGGCGGCCATGATGATGCCTCGCTCCGTGCGAGCGGAGACCTCGAGGACATCCGGCACCGTGTCCGGTCGGATCGCGAGCGAGTGGTAGCGGATTGCCTCGAACGGGCTCTCGATGCCCTCGAATACGCCCTTCCCATCGTGCTCAATGAGGCTCGTCTTGCCGTGCATGATCTCGCCGGCATACTCGACGACGCCTCCGTAGGCCTCGCCGATGCACTGGAGCCCGAGGCACACGCCGAGGAGCGGCGCCTCGTTCTCGAACGCCTTCACGAGGTCGACCGAGATGCCGGCCTCCTTCGGCGAGCACGGGCCGGGTGAGATCACCACGCGCTCCGGCTTCATCGTGAGGCAGTCCTCGACGGTGATCTGGTCGTTGCGGTGTACCTCGACCTCTCCGCCCAGCTCGGTGATGTACTGGTAGAGGTTGTAGGTAAACGAGTCGTAGTTATCGATCAGCAGGATCACGACTGATCCTCCTCATGCTCTTCTGCAGCGGAGCGCATCGCGGCGGCCTGCGACATCGTGCGGACCTGGCTCGCGTGCTCGCGGTAGTGGTTGGCGATCTTCACGAGGCGGTCGCCGATCTGGACGACGCCCCGCTCCGGGTGGTTCGCATAGACGTTCAGCGTCTCCGGTGGCTGGTACTGCACCCACGTGGTCGTCTCGGCGCGCACGGCCTCAAGCCGCTCACGGAGGGCGGTCTCGTCCTCCGCCGGACGCAGCGCGTGGGTGTCCTTCCACTGGTCGTCGTTGAACATGCGCCAGGTGCGCCCGGGCTCCTCGACGCAGCGACGCGACTCGTTGCGGTAGTACGCCTCCACGTCCGCGACATGGGCGAGCACCGTGAGGGGGCTCCACCCGGCCTCGTCGAGGGGTTCGGCACGCAGGTGGCGCGGGATCGCGTCGTACGCCGCGAGGAACTCGCCGCGCGCGTCCGCGATCTGCTTCAGGATGTCCTCGGTCGTGTACGCAGCCAGCGCGGGCTCCGAGTCTTCGCCCTGGAAGACGGTGGTGAGCCACTCGCGTAGTTCGGGCATCAGGTCGAGGCCACTCATGTCGGCCGGCGCGGCCCACAGCGCATCGTCGAAGAGCGACGCCGGGAACTGCACATCGCCCAGCCAGTCGATGCAGGTGAACGCGTTCGCGATGAAGCGCTCCCCCGTCGAGGCGGTCAGGTAGACCGTGTCGAGGAACTCGTACGGCCCGGGCTGGACGTTGAGGAAGTCGCGAAGCATCCGCTCGAGGGCGTCCTCGGCGGTCTCAACGTCGGCGACACCGACGAACGGGAGCGTCCACATGCCGCCGAACGGGCCAGCGGCGTGGCGGACGAAGAGCGACTTGTGGTCGGCCCGCACCATCAGCGCGAGGGACGCGAGTTGTGGTTGGTCTGGCATTTCAGCACCCACCCGTCAGTGAGATCGTCGGGGAAACCATCAGCAGCTGCATCTGTAGTTGCATCAGTAGCCCAGGCTTCCGACGGGGCCGCCGCCCTCGCCACGTTCAGCGTCGTCAATCGCGGCGAGGAGCGCGCGAGCCTTGTGCTGGCACTCCTCGAACTCCTTCTGAGGGTCGGAGTCGTGGACGATGCCCGCCCCCGCCTGCACGTGCGCGAGGCCGTCCTTCATTACCAGCGTGCGGATCGTGATGCAGGTCTCGATGTTCCCCGAGAAGTCGAAGAACCCGACGCCCCCGGAATACGGGCCGCGGACGTCTGACTCGAGCTCCGCGATGATCTCCATCGCGCGGATCTTCGGGGCTCCGGAGACCGTGCCGGCCGGGTAGGCGGCCCGCAGCGCGTCGTACGCCGTCATCTCGGGCCGCAGGCGGCCCTTCACGTGGCTCACGATGTGCATGACGTGCGAGTAGAACTCGAGGTCGAGCTTCTGCGTCACCTCGACGCTGCCCGCCTCCGAGACGTGCCCCACATCGTTCCGCCCGAGGTCGAGGAGCATCACGTGCTCCGCGATCTCCTTCTCGTCGTTGATCAACTCCTCGGCGAGACGCTGGTCCTCGAGGGGGGTCTCGCCTCGGCGGCGCGTGCCCGCGATCGGGTGCACCTCGACGACGCCCTCCTCGATGTTCACGAGCAACTCCGGCGAGGATCCGACGATGTGTGTGTCGTCGAACTGGAGGAAGAAGAGGTACGGCGAGGGGTTGATGCCTCGCAGGCTGCGGTAGACCTCGAACGGGTGCGCGCCGGTCTCGCGCGTGAAGCGCTGGGACAGCACGACCTGGATGACGTCGCCCGAGACGATGTACTCCTTGCAGCGGCGCACCGCCGCGAGGAAGTCCTCGTGCTTCCAGTTCGAGGTGACATCGACCCCACGGTTGCCGGAGAACGGCACGTACGGCAGTGCGCCCAGCGGCTGCTCGAGGCGCCCCACGATCTCGTCGATTTTCGCCTGCGCCTGCCGGTAGGAGGCGTCGATGTCGCCATCGAGGCGGACGTGCGCCACCACCTTGATGCTGTGCTTCACGTGGTCGAACACGAGGATCGTGTCCGTGAACATCAGCCACGACTCCGGCACGCCGAGGGCGTCACGCTGCGCGAGCGGGATGCGCGGCTCGAAGTGCGTCACCGCCTCGTAGCCGAGGTAGCCGACCGCGCCGCCGTGGAACTTCGGCAGCCCGGCGACCTCCACCGACTGGGAGCGCGCGAGCTCCTCCTGCACGACATCGAGCGGATCGCCGTCCTCGTGCTTCGCGGAGTAGACGCGGTACGGCTCCGTGCCGATGAAGGAGTAGCGTCCGAGGCGCTCGCCACCCTCGACGGACTCGAGCAGGAACGAGTACCGCCCGCGCGCGACCTTCAGGTAGGCGGAGACGGGCGTCTCGAGGTCCGCGCGGACCTCGCGGTAGATGGGCACGATGTTGCCCTGGCCGGTCATCCGGCGGACATCGTTCAGGCTGGGGAGATATTCAGTCATTGGTGACTCCGAGGTTACGCGAGGTGTGGACGGCATTGCTGCTGCGCCACCAGGACCACCCCGCCTGCGGTCGGCCGAAGCTGCCGGGACGCGACGTGAAGATGGACATCCTGCGCTCTCCTCGAATGCTCGATCCGACCTTGTCGGACCTCGTACTACCGGTCGATGACCGCAACAAAAAACCACCGCGCCACGCAATCGTGGGGCGATGGTCCTCGCGGTGCCACCCACATTCCCCCGAGGCGCGCCACCACCGTGATCGGAGTGGAGCGTCGAGGCTTAGCCAGCGACGGCGCGCCCGCAGACGTTTCGTCCGCGAGGTTGCGATCGCCTGGGCATGGATAACGGTGCCCACACCGCCGACGCCTACTCCTCGCCCTCCGAAGGGGGCCGAGTTTGGGGCTGGGACTCACGGGTCCATTCGGTCGCTGCTGGCAGGCGCCGGGCTTTCACCTTGCCCCGGCTCTCTGGAGCCCCGCTCGCGACGTACTCGTCCCGATCAGCGTCATATCTGTACGACTGACTGAACTACGACGGTACGGTTTCGCGGATCGCTATGTCAACGAACCGCAGAAGTCGCTGGCCAGTGTCGTGCGAGCCTCGACGCCCTCGGATAGCCTCGGGCGACCCGAACGCGCGAGGACGAAGGGAGGAAGAGCCGTGACACCTGACGAAGCGACGGCGGTCGCCACGATTGAGCGCTGGCTGGAGGGCTTCAACGCCCGCGACGCCGAGGTGCAGGTCGACACGTTCAACTTCCCGCACGTCCGCCTCGCCGGCGGACGGTTCCAGACGATCGAGGACGGCGATGCGATGCGCCGTCAGAACGAGTCCGGCACGGAGCGCCTCAAGGCCGAAGGCTGGGGCTACACCACCCTCGAAGCGATCGAGCCGGTACAGAGCGGCCCGGGCAAGGTCCACGTCGCCGTCCACTACGCGCGTCGCCGCGAGGACGGCACGGTCTACAACGAGTTCGACTCGCTGTGGATCGTGACGGACCAGGGCGGGCACTGGGGCGTGCAGTTCCGGTCGAGCTACCTCGGCGCGCAGTAGTCCTTGCGTTCTCTAAGGCTCCGTGACCTCGTCGAGTTCCGCCGGATCGACGGGCGTCAGGACGAGCGTCCCCGAAGTCAGGTCGAGGTCGAGGTAGTCGACCATCGCGACGATGTTGGCGTTCCCCGGTGCAGCGCCGGCGGTGACCGTCGCTGTGTAGAGGCCATCCCCGAGATACGTGACCGGGCCGATCGTCCCGAACTGCTGGTTCATGAACAGCTCGACGAGGTGCTCTTCGGCCGGGGCGTTCCCCAGCACGTCGAGGAGTTGCAGGTTGACGGTGGTCGTCGCCTGCTCGTCCGCCGGAATCTCGATCGGGTCAACGGTGATGGTGGAGTTCCGGAACGGCGAGACGCCCGCGGAGTGCTCCAACACCATGCGGTACGTCACGGTCCGAGGCCCCGAGGCGCCCTCGGTACTCGCGGTCGTCACGCCGAACTGGCGGCTCCCCGCCTGGATGTCGAGGACGGTGAGGTTGGGATTCCCGACCTGCGAGTAGTCCCAGAGCTGCCAGTCGACGAAGTCGAAGATGAACTGCATCGCCGGCTGACCGGGCGCGACCGTGAGGGTGAGGTAGTCGCCATCAAAGTCCGCCTGCACGCCGCCCTCGGTACTCGCGAACTCGACCCCCGGATCCTGCACGACCGCCGTATCCGAGGCGAACAGGCCTCCTGAATCACGGCCACCAACGCTCGCCGGATCACACGGCGCTGCCGCCGCGACGGCCGTCACGCAGCCGGCGAACGTCACGCCGAGGAGCCACGAGACCTCATTGCAGTCTTCGTCGAGGTAGCGGCCGGGGCCCTGGATGCCGGGGACTTCCTCGCCGGGCCAGCGCACGCCCTCGGCCCGGGCCTGGTCGATGCGTCGCTGCTGCACCTCAAAGCCCGCCGGGATGGTGACCGCCTCGTACCCCTCGGCGGTTGGGCGGCACGCGGTCATCGGATGAGTGGTCGCGACGGCAGTCTCGGGAACCGGAGTCTCGTCCTCCGCTGCTGACGTGATCGCGGGCAATGCCGCGGATGCGAGCGCAGCAAGGAACGTGGCCACCAGAAGGTTGCGCTTCATACGATCCGACTCTCGTTCCCGCCGCCTGTATTTCGCCAGTGAAATACGTGGCACATAACAAACGTGCAGCATCTGAGCAGCGTTGAGCGCAAGTGGGACTGGCCGAGAGCAAGCTGAGGGAGGGTTTGCCTAGACCCGGACAGGTTCCCGCCCAGGACGCGCCTGCTCGCGCTCGATCAGCGCGAGGAACGCGTCGACCGTGGAGTCGAGGTCATCCTCGATGTTCACCAGCGGGACACAGAAGCGCCGGGCGCGCTCGATCTCGTCGGCCGCGATGTCCAGGCGTCGCTGCATCTGCTCCGCCGTCTCGCTACCGCGGCCGTTGAGGCGCGACTCGAGCGCGTCCGTAGTCGGGGGCTCGAGGGCGACGAAGAGCGCGTCCGGGAGCACCTCGCGGAGTGACTCGGCGCCCTGCACGTCCACCCGGACGATGACATGCCTCCCCGTCTCGAGGGCCGCGCGCACGGACTTGCGAGGTACCCCGTAGAGGTTGCCGTAAACCTCGGCGTGCTCGAGGAGCTCTCCCGCCTCGAGATGCGCGAGGAACTCCTCGCGGGTCACGAAGTAGTGGTGGAGGCCTTCGACCTCACCCTCGCGAGGCGGGCGGGTGGTCATGGTCGCGGGACGGACGACGGGCTCGCCTCGCTCGTCGGCGCGGTTGACGACGGCATCCTTCCCGACACCCGAGGGGCCAGTGAGGACAACGACGAGCGGCGGATGTGCCTCGGACGTCACGGCCTCGGTCACCGGCCACTCTCCATCATGGCGCGCCCAGCACGTGGGCGGATCGAGTTTAGTCGGCGGCGGCCTGCTTCATGCTGGCGACGCGACTGTGGAACGTCTCCGGCGTGATGGCGATGAGTGTCACCCACTCCTCCTGCATCACGACGACGGCCTTGGTGCGGCGGCCGCTGGTCAGGTCGATCGCGCGGTGCTGCTCCTTGGCTCGCTGCACGGTGCGCTTCATCGGCGCCGACGCCGGCGAGGCAACCGCCAGCACGCGGTCCAACGTGAGGTAGTTGTCGAAACCGACATGGATGAGTTCTGAGGACATTGGCGCACCTCCCCCGGCGGGAGACCGCGCCAGCGTTGGCGCAGCCGCCCGAGGTCGTTCCAGAACGAAGGATACGACACGTATGCCATCCCCTGACCCTCTGGCGGCCGAATCCTACCTCGGCCAGATGGCGACTAGATCCGCCGGCGGAGGCGTTCCTCTTCGTCCATCTTCTTCAGGCGTTCCTCGGAGGCACTCATCACCTCGTTGAACTTGTCGCGGATCCACCCGCCGGCGAGGTAGTCACTGACGCCGGCCGACTCGATGCGCTCGCCCGTCGCCTTCTCTTCGCGACCGACCTTGCCGTACCTGAACTCGGCGTGGTCCATGTTCGCCGCGGACAGCAAGCGGTAGAAGTCGTCCTCGCCCTCCACGTCCACCAGGCGGCGGCGGAGCTCCTGGAGCGCGACCACGTAGCGGTCGATCCAATGGGCGATGTTGTCCTTGTTCGTCATGGCGATGTCGTACGCCATGTCAGGGTCGGTCCCCGTGAGGCGCGTCATGTCCTTGAAGCCTCCCGCCGCGAGGGCGGAGAGCTCCGGCCAGGCCTCGGAGGCGCGGCCCATCGAGAACAGCGCGATCGAGGCCATCATCGGCAGGTGAGAGATCGCCCCGATGTAGGCGTCGTGCTCCTCGGCATCCATGATCACGGGGGTCGCGCCGAGCGTCTTGATGATGTTGGTGACCACCGTGATCGCCTCCGGGCGCGCCTCCACCGCGGGCACGATGACCCAGCGAGCCCCCTCGAAGAGGGTCTCCTCGGCAGCCTCGGGACCGAATTCGGTCTTGCCGGCCATCGGGTGGCCGGCGACGACGCCCTGGTGGCCGGGCAGGATCTCGCGCGCCCAGCGCATGATCTCGGCCTTCGAGGAGCCGGTGTCGGTGATGACCGCCTCCGCCTTCAGCGAACCCTTGATCGCCTCGAGCAGCGGTTTGATCGCGAGCACGGGGACGGCGAGGACCACGACGTCCGCGTCGCGCACCGTCTCGGTGGCGGAGAAGGCGATCTCGTCCACCGCCTTGAGCTTTCGGGCGGTGTCAGCGGCCCGCCGATTGCGGTCGTAGCCAATGACGTACACGCCAGAGACACGCTCGCGCAGGCCGAGGCCGATCGACGCGCCGATCAGGCCCGTCCCCAGGATTGCTACTCGCATCAGGTCTCCCCTGTTAGGTGGTCAGACGATCCTACACGCTGGCGCGCCCGCTAAACGGAGTCGTCCGCGCGGATGAACGCTGCAATCTCCGGGTCCGAGGAGTGCGGCCGGGTATGCCCCTCCACGATCGCGACCACCCGCTCCGAGGAGCCAGCGCGTCGCAGCATCTCCGCGCTCAGGCGTGCGTGATGCCTCAAGCGCCACAGTGCGCGACGCCAGTGGGCGCCCGTCTGCGACGCAACGAGAGCGCTCGCGGAGCCGAGCACGACGAAGAGGACGCGATGCCATGTGGCGATCTGCCCCTTGCCGATGTCATGCACCAGAGCGGCGACCAGCGCATCGTTTGAGGCGCCCTGCGTCTTCAGCACGCGATAGAGGTCCATCGAGTGCCGTCGATCGCGCGGCTGGGCGTTCAGGAACAGCGCGAACTCAGCCTTCGAGAGCATGCGACGAGCCTCGGCGACCTCGACCGCGGCCAGGTGGGGACGCAGCCCGCGCGTGAACTGGCGGGTGCGATAGCGAAGGCGGCCGAGGGTGAGATCGGACATCAGGCGAAGACCAGACTCCCTGCGTCACCGGCAAAGAGGGTGAGCAGTACCTCTACCACCGGCCCGAGGATCGTGAACAGGCCGAACGCGCCGTTGGTGATGAAGGGCGACAGGATCAGCAGCATCAGGATACCGAAACCCCAGGGCTCCAGTTTCGCGTACTCCCTCGCGAGGTCGTTCGGCAGGAGGCCGGCGAGCACCCTCGAACCGTCGAGGGGCGGGATCGGCAGCATGTTGAACACGCCCAGGAGGACGTTCAGCAGGAGCACCGTGCCGAGGAACAACCCGGCGAGGTCCTGCGGGGACTGCGTCCAGAGGCTGACCCATCCCTCCGCCTGGGACGAGTTGATGAACGGGTGGTACATCGGCACCCAGCCGAGCTTGATCGGGATGCCGGCGAGGCCTGCTACCACGAGGTTCGAGGCTGGTCCCGCGAGAGCGATGACGGCCATCGACTGCTTCGGATTCGCGGTGTTGTTGGGATTCACGGGGACGGGCTTCGCCCAGCCGAACCCGACGAAGAAGATCAGCGTCGTCCCGATCGGGTCGTAATGCGACTTCGGGTTCAGCGTGAGGCGTCCCGCGAATCGCGCGGTGCGGTCGCCGAGGCGATCTGCGACGTAGGCGTGGCAGTATTCGTGGAAGATCAGGCCCTCGAGCAGCGCGAAGACGAGCGCCGCCGCGAGGATGACGAACGCCAACGGCGATTCGGCGAGGACGGCGATGAACGTGAAGATCACCGGCGGAGGATAACAGCGGTCTCGCCTACAGCCTCTGAAGCCCGGATTCGTTGACTGGCAGATCGACCCTGCCTATCGTGAAGCATCGGTCCGGGCGCGTGCCTTGAATCCGTTCGAGGAAGCGGTCGTGCCGTCTACCTGCTCCGATCAACGTGACCTCACGCTGAACGAAAGGCTGAGGGGTACGTCGCGAGCGACGCGTGCCGGCGGGGGCCAGCATCGCAAGACCGGTAGTCCGGACGCGTGTACCCGACGAGATGGCTCGAGCCCCCCGCACCTTTGTGCTTTCGCGGAACTTCATCATCGCGACCGCCGTGGCGGCCGTGGGGATCCTCGCGATCACGTCGCTGGTGACGCGCGGCTACCTCGCCGACGCTCCCGACATCGCCGTCGTGGAGGCGCCGGGAACGCCGCGCATGGTGTTCGCCGAGTTCGGGCTGAACGAGGACCAGATCTACACGGCACCCGCCGACGCCCCCGAGGACCGCACGCTGCACACCAGCGTCCCGCACGCTCCCGGATGGGGCATCAACCCCGGCGTCTCCGCCTCCGGGACGATGGTCGCCTACACCGTGCTCCCCGAGGATGCCGACCCCACCCGCGAGTCGCCCGCCGAGGTGTGGGTGATGGACGTCGCGACGGACAACCTCACCCGCCTCGCCCGCGACGCCGACCTCCTCGTCCCGCCCGTCTTCACCGATGGCGGCGCGTCGCTGCTCTACCGGCGATCCGAGAGCAGCACGCAGGAGATCGTCCGCGTCGAAGTCGACGACCTGACGCGCGAGGTCATCCACAGCGAGCAGACCTCGTTCGGCGTCTTCCCCATCGGCCTGCGGGGTGCCTCGCTGTTGTTCGCACGGCTGTCGACCGAGGGCACCGATGTGTATGAGGTGCAGCCCGGCGGCGAGCCGGAGTTCCTCCTCCACGCCTCCGACGACATCGCGCGCGACTGGCGGGTGTCGCCGGATGGCAGCGCCCTCTCGTTCCTCGCACCGTTGAACGAGGCCGAGCGTGTCGTCTACCGGGCGCAGATCGTGTCACTCGAATCGCTGGAGTCGCTCGACATCGCCCGTCCGACGAGCGACGCGACCGCCGGCACCGAACAGTACGGCCCGGTGTGGACCCCGGACGGGGGCGCACTGACGATCGGGCAGGAGGCCTTCACCTCCGAGTCTGAGCCGGCGGTCGTCCTCGGCCTCGACGGGTCGCGGTTCGAGTTGACCACGCCGACGTACGGCTTCGACGTCCCGATCGCCTGGAGCGGCGACGGCCGCTACCTCGCCGTCCGGTCGTTCGACGGCCGAAACTCCGTCCAGCCGGGTCTCCAGCGCACGGTCATCGTCGACCGCGAGGGCGCGCGCTTCGAGGTCGACGTGCCGTCCGAGGTGATCTTCCTGGGGTGGTATGCCGGTGTTTGAGGCTCGCCCGCTCGGAGCTGGGCGGCTGCTGCTGCTCGCCGCGGTCGCGGTGGGGATCGTCCTCGCGCTGATGCCCATCGCGACGGAGCGCGCGAACGCGTGCGCGTTCGACCCTCGGCGCCCCTATGCCTACGAGGCGGACGTGAACCGCACGGCCTACCGGCTCGCCTTCGACGCCGTCTCCACGAACACGCTCTTCGGCAGCGATCCCTTCTTTGCCCTCCCCCCGATCGAGCGAGGCACCCGCAACGCCCGCGCGGACGCGGCGCCGTTCATCCCGGCGGACCTCCTGAAAGCGATCTCGTGGGTCGAGTCGGACATGACGATGGCGCAGCGGTCGGTACGCTTCGACTCGATCGGCGAGGCGCTCGTCTCCTTCGACTGCGGGCACGGGCTAACGCAGGTCACCACCGGCATGACGGTCCCCCTCGGCGCGAGCGGGCTGCCTTCGGATCGGCAGGTGCTGATCGCGACGCATTACGCCTACAACGTCGCACGAGGGGCGCAGATCCTGGCGGAGAAGTGGAACTCCGCACCGGAGCAGCGACCGGTCGTCGGCACTGACACGAACTCGGACCCGGCCCTCATCGAGAACTGGTACTACGCGGTCTGGGGATACAACGGCTTCACGGGCCCTGGGTCGAACCGCAGCAACCACCCCCTCGACTCCGCGCTCCCGTGGCCGCGCCCCGCGTTCCAGTGCGACGGCACCCAGTCGCGCGACCGCTACCCGTACCAGGAGCTGGTCTGGGGATGCCTCGCCCGGCCCGCAGTACGGAACAACACGAACCTCTGGACGGCGGTGCCGGCCACGCTTCCAAACCAGACCGATCCCGCCGTCTTCTCCGCGATGGGCCTCGGCAACTGGTCGTTCCCGTACAGCAGGATGGACATCAAGACGCCCCAGCCCGCGCATGTCGCGACGGCGCCCGCGCTGCCCGCCTCCTACCGCTCCACACTCCTCGGCGAGCCGCAACTGCAATCGTCCACGGAGTCGGTCTCCATCCGGCTGAACGACCCCACCTCGAGCGGGCGCGTGACCGTGGACATCCGGAACGCCGGGACGGGTGTGCTGTCGTGGATCGCCCAGCCCTCCGCGAACTTCCTCGTGCTCACGCCACCGGGCGGCACCGCCCTCGGCCCCGGGATCGCATGCACCTCGGGGACGTGTCCTCATGGCACGCTGACGATCGAGATCAACCCGACGCTTCTGCCCTCCAGTTCGGCGAGGGCGACTATCACCGTCCGCTCTCCCAACGGCGGGAGCGGGGCGATCACGATCAACGTGAACGTCATCGCGGAGTTCGAGGTCGGCGCACCGGGCACCAGCCAGGCCCGCTAGCAGTCACTCGTGCTCGACCGGGCGTCGCCGGCCTCGTCCGTATACTCGATTCAGACCCCGATCCCCCGTGAACGGACGGAGACCCGATGTTCCTCCTCAAGATCGTGCGCAACTGGCTCGAAGACGTGCGGCGCAACCACGGCCTCGAGCACGCCACTGTCGCGGTGCTCTTTGCCCGTCAAGGCCCGCAGCGGCTGGCCGGTCGCGCCAGTGGGAACGGGTTCTTCATCCTCGGCAAGGTCGACGCCCAGACGATCGAGTCGTGCGCGCAAGAAGCCCTCACGAGGATCAAGCGCGGCGAGTCCGGCCTCGTCGTCTCGCCGATGTGTGGGACGAACCTCGTGGTGACCGGCGGCCTCTGCGCGATGGCGACGATCATGTCGCTCACCCTCTCGCGCGAGAAGAAGCCGCAGGAACGCCTCGGCGATGCGATCTCCGCCTCCACGATCGGCGCGGTCGCCGCACAGCCGCTCGGCCGCCTCGTGCAGGAGCGCATCACTACCCTCGCCGACCACGCCGACACCGAGGTCGTCGCGGTCCGCCAGTTCACCCCCTGGCTGCTCAAGGTCTACACGAGGCGCGGCTAGTCCGGCGCGCCGTCTGCCACCGACGCCACCATCGAGTTCATGAGTTCGGCTGCCTCGGCAGCAGGTAGCCCGGCGTCGTGCAGCGATAGCCACGCCCGGAAGTCCAGGGCGTGCCTCAGCGCCGCGGAGAGGCGCGTCGCCCGCCGGGCCTCGGCTGGCCAGGGCTCGAGGAGCGTCGAGTGCATCGCCGCGATCTCGGCACCCATGAGCTCGCGAACGAATGGCGGCATCACCTCGATGTCGCGGTAGGAGTTCGCGAGCATCTGCTCGTTCGCCTCGAAGTACGCATAGAGCTCGCGAAGCGCGCGACGTAGGCGCTCGTGCGGATCCTCGATCGCGCCCCAGGGCGCCACCGCGGGCCACGGGTGCGTGGCGAGCCAGTGGCTGGTACACGCCCCGAACAGCGCTGCCTCATCGGGGAAGTGCCGGTAGAGCGTCGAGCGCTGCACGCCGGCGCGTTCCGCCACGGCCGAGAACGTGGTGTTCACCGGCCCCACGCTGCCATGTAGCTCGACCGCCGCATCGACGATCCGGCGTCGAGTCTCCTCGACGTCCTCGCGACGCTTCCGCATCCGGTACGGACGCGGCCCTCGCTCCTCGCTCGTTTCCATGCTTCCAGCATACATCACCGTCCTCCTGATTTCGCTACCACAGCTATGGGGACTGACTGTGAGCGCGACGCCTTCCCCGTACGGAGGGGCCGATCGAGCGCGGCGGCTGTGCTCGCCAAGATTTAACACAACATTACTGTTCAATTGATATTGACAGGCGCACGAACGGAGTCGTAGCCTCTCTTCATCGAACAATACCGTTCTATGAATAGGAGGCGGCCAGACGAAACCACATCCGAACACGGGAGGCTGCGCTGCCTCCCAACACACGAACACCACGTGAACGACACCCAGGAGATTCGACACCGTGAGCTTCATTCCACTGAACCTTGACCAGCCGGTCGTGAGGGCCGACGAGACAAAGACCGGCGCGCTGATCGCTATGGGCGCCCGGCTGGTGATGGACGGCGGCGACGCCGATCGTCACTTCGGACTGATCGAGCACCCCATCGTCCCGCGCGGACTCGCCGCGCCGATGCATCGCCACAGCCGCGAGGACGAGTACTCGTTCATCCTCGAGGGGCGCTGGGGCTTCCAACTGGGCGACGAGGTCGTCTACGGGGAGCCGGGCGACCTGGTCTACAAGCCGCGCGGCGTCTGGCACTCGTTCTGGAACGCCTCGGACGGGCCGGCGCGCCTGCTGGAGATCATTTCGCCGTCGGGGTTCGAGCACTACTTCGACGAGCTCTCCACCCTGCTTGAGCAGCACGGCATGGAGCGCATGGACCTCTTCGAGGAGCTCAACGCCCGCTACGGCCTGGAGATGGACTTCGCGTCCATGGAGGACCTCATCCACACCCACGACCTCGTCGGCCAGGCGACGCGCGAGGAAATCCTCGGCTAGCCAGCGCGAACGAGCGCCACTAGCCGCAGATTCAGACACACCACAGGAGACAGTCATGGTGACCACTGCACAGACCGAGACCATCAAGATCGAGACCGGCGACCTGGTCTACCGCTTCGAGGGCAACCTCGGAGAGCTCTACCCAGTCGGCCTCTTCGCGGAGGGGCTCCGCTTCCACAACCAGTTCGAGGGCCGCGTCGTAGCCGGGCCCTGCGAGGGCGCACGCATCTTTGGCCTCGACCAGTTCATGCTGCGGCCCGACGGAG
>Ga0209024_1001537_pt1 | contig 18278 bp, 24 predicted proteins | sample AutmiccommunBRH5_FD_187380 | JGI IMG/M metagenome (GOLD analysis project Ga0209024, IMG submission 187380) | Deep subsurface microbial communities from Mt. Terri, Switzerland - Autotrophic microbial communities BRH/5 (SPAdes) (version 2) | ecosystem: Environmental > Aquatic > Deep subsurface >...
CGGGCTACGCCCGCCCTCCGCCGCACGCAGCGCAAGGCCATCTTCAACAAACCAGCATCATATTATCTGAAAAGGGGGTCCCTCTTCGACGCCGATCGGGGGTCCCTTTTGAACGCCGTTTGACATGATCAGCGTCGCAGCCTTTGCCGACACCCGCACCGGCGTCATGAGTCGCCCTCAGGATCTCTATCTGTCACAGGCAGCTATCGCCTTTGCTGCCGTGTTCGCCATGGGGCCCGTGCTGATGCAGGGGATGCTGCGCGCGCTTGCTGCGGGGCAAAATTATATAATCAGCTTCATTGCCATCTTCTCGCTGTCGCAATCGGTCGGCGGCCTTGCTGGCATTGCGCTGCTGTCCGCCTTCCACACGGTCCGGCTCAAGACGCATCTGATCGATGCTGGCACGACGCTCGCGATGAGCAATGTCCAGCTCTCTCAAGCTTTCTCGAACACGGCGCAGCGCACCGCGCCATTGCAGCAGGACCCGGCGCTGGTGCAGCAGGCTACCTCGGCCAGTATCTCGGCCCAGATCGGCCGCGAGGCAGCGGTGCTCGCGTTCAACGACGTCTTCTTCCTCATCTGCACGCTCTCGGCGATCACCTTCGTTGCGCTGCTCGTGCCTTGGGTGATCAACAAGATTCGCGGGCGCAATCCGCTCGCCAAGGAACTCGCCTTTATCGAGGCCATGCGCGCAAGGAACGACCCATGACATCCGTCAACCCGCAAGCTGCCGCCACCGAAACATCGGCCGCCGCCAGCACGCCTGCGCCGCCCGAAAAGGGCTGGTCGCCCCAGCTGTCGCGCGAGCGCGTGCTGATTGCTGGCGCGCTGATAGTCATTGGCGTGCTGGTTGCGCTGTTTGCTTGGGGGTTGCCACCCTTTGCCGGAGGCGATCAAACCACCAACAACGCCTATGTGCGCGGGCGCACGACCATCGTCAGCCCGCAGGTCGCAGGCTATCTCGTCGAGGTTCGCGTCGCCGATTTCCAGACAGTGAAAGAGGGCCAGTTGCTCGCGCGGATCGATGCCACGCCATTCCGCCAGAAGGTGCAACAGGGAGCCGCGAACATCGCCGCACAGCAGGCGACACTGGCCAATAGCGAGCAGAGCCTGCGCTCGGCCCAGGCACAGTTGCAGCTCCAGGATGCGGCTGTGGCCAGCGCCCAGGCGGGCTACCAGAAGGCACAGGCAGATATGAACCGCATCAACGAGCTGGTCGATGAAGGCTCGATCTCCTTGCGCGAACGCGATCAGGCGCTGGCGGCGCTGCGTCAATCGCAGGCCGGCGTAAGGCAGGCTGAGGCTCAGCGCGCTATTGCGGCCCAGAATGTCCGATCCGTCCGGGTGGGTCGCGGAGCGCTGGAGGCTCAAGTCCAAGGCGCCGAGGCATCGCGCGATCTGGCCGCCTTCGAGCTGTCGCGGACGGAAATTCGCGCACCGCGATCGGGTCGATTAAGCGAAATCACCGCGCGAGAAGGCCAGCTGGTCAGCGCCGGAACCCAGTTGATGTACATCGTCCCCGATGAACTTTGGGTGGTTGCGAACTTCAAGGAAGCGCAGACGGAGAATATGTCGGTCGGCCAGCGCGCCACACTGGAAATCGATGCGCTCGGCGGGGCACAGCTGACCGGCCGGGTCCAGAGCATCGCGCCTGCGGCCAGCAGCGAATTCAGTATCGTCAAGCCTGACACCGGCGCGGGCAATTTCGTCAAAGTGCCACAGCGGATCGCTGTGCGCATCGTGCTTGATCCTGACCAGAAGATCGCCCGACGGCTTGGCCCCGGCATGTCCGTAGTCGCCACCGTGCATACCGGGGAGTGAAGCCGATGCGCAGCCGCTTCATCGCCACGCTCACCGGCGCCCTGCTGATTTCTGGCTGCGCGCCTGCCTTGCAAGATGCACCCCGGGGTGCGTCGGTGGCTGCGCCGATCGCTTGGCGCACGCAGCTTGGCGTGCCCGCTCCGGTCGAGGCGCAATGGTGGCAACGCTTTGGCGATCCGCAAATGTCTGCACTGGTCGAAAAGGCTCGCGCGAACAATCCGGATGTCCGGATCGCCGCTGCCCGTGTCGAGCAAGCGCGCGCCACGGAGCGTGGATCACGCGGCTTGTTGCTGCCCTCGCTCGGCATAGGCGTCGATGGCGCGGTTCGGCGAGAAGTGTCTCCCTTCGGCCAAGGACTGGAATCAGTCGGTGTGCAACCGGCATTTCGCGCCAGCTACGAGCTTGATCTCTTTGGCAAGAATGCCGCGCAGATCGACGCGGCCAGCGCCGGCGTTGCCGCGAGCGAGGCCAGTGAAGAGGCAGTCAGGCTCTCCGTGACTGCCGCAACCGCAACTGGCTATATCACGCTGCTGGCGCTCGACGCGCGTCTGATGGTGCTCGAAGATACGGTCGTAGCGCGTCAGCAGGCGCTCAAGTTCGCCCGTGACCGCGCCGAAGTCGGCTATACATCGCAGCTCGAACTCCGTCAGGCCGAAGCCGAATATCAGGCGGCGGTCCAGCTGGTGCCACAGCTCCGGGCACAGATTGCGCGGCAGGAAAACGCGCTTGCGGTGCTGAGCGGCGATCTGCCACGAACGGTTGATCGTGGTGGCACGCTTGATAACCTGCGTCAGCCAGCGGCGCCCTCGACTTTACCTTCCGAACTGCTTCGGCGCCGTCCCGACATTGCGGTTGCCGAGTATCGCCTCGCCGCTGCCGATGCGCAGATGCGGGCAGCCCGTGCGCAATTTATGCCATCGATCAACTTGGGCGCGAGCGCTGGCATCGCGATTTCGGATCTGCTCGCCGATCCGATCAGCTTATGGTCGGTAGGCGGCAGCATCCTTGCGCCGATCTTTCAGGGTGGACGTCTTACCGCGCAGCTGGACGCCACAACTGCACAGCGCGATCAGGCCGCTTGGGCCTATCGCTCGGCGGCACTCAACGCGTTCCGCGAGGTAGACGACCGTATGGCGGTGCTCGCCAATCTCACCAAACAAGAGGTCGCGTTGCGGGCCCAGAGAATGGCGGTGGCAGACGCCCTGCGCCATGCTTCAAACCGATATCGAGCCGGCTATACGGCCTATATCGAGCAAATCGACGCTCAGCGCGCGCTTTTGGGAGTCGACCTGTCTTTGATACAGACCAGAACCGATGAACTCACTACCCTAATTGGTCTTTACCAGGCGGTGGGAGGCGCGGCAGATTAGATGGCGCCGCCATTATCAATGCGAAAATAGAAACCAGAGCACTTGGCAGCATATTAAGTCCCCTAAACAAGCGCGATTTCATAATAGTGAACCATGCCGGATTTGTCGAAGGCCCCAACTCTTAAGTAGATGGAGCTGATTACACCTTGGAAATGGCTCGACTGGTTGAGAATGCGCAAAGCCCCGGCACTTTTGCGTCGGGGCTTTGAGTAAGGTGTCTGGCATTGGTTGCGGGAGGGCGATACAACAGAAGCCGACATCCAATATCGTCATTGATATAACGGAAAGTTCTCATTTTATCATTCAAACGTCATATTGCCATAGGTATTCCGTCCGCATGCCGCTCGGCAGTCCGCCAAGGTTCCCATGGATGCTTGATGTGTTTGCTGATGGCTGCCACGCGGGCGATAAGTTGCGGGCCGCCCCGTGGACGAGGGGAAAGTTGGCGGTGGAGATTATCAAGCGCTTCAACATAGTCCGGGTGGATTCTAGATCGAAGTGCGAAATCCTAGGATTTATAGGGGTTTGATCCCTTTTCCAGGAAGGCACATGATGAACGGCTATCAGCATCTGGGTTTGGACGAGCGGCGACAGATTTATCAATTGGCTGTAACCGGACGGTCCGTGCTGCAGATCTCAGCAGCGCTGCAGCGCTGCAGCGCTGCAGCGCTGCAGCGACATCGTTCGACCATCTATCGTGACCTCAAGCGCAACCGGCATCTCGATGACGAGCCAATGTTTCGTGGCTATTTTCCGACCGCCGCACAAACAATGGCCGACAGGCGCCGGGTGCGTGGTGGCAAGATTGCCCGAAAGCCCGAGCTTGCCGCCTATATCGCCGACCGCTTGTCAGCAGCTTCTTCGCCCGAGCAGATTGCGGGATATCTTCGACGCCATCGCGGTATTCGTGAAGCCGTCTGTCATGAGACCATCTACCTGTTCGTCTATGGGCCGGACGGACGACGCCAGGGCCTGTGGCGCCTTCCGCCTGTTGCCCGCCGATCCCGATGGCGACGCTATGCGCGCAAGCCGCGCGGTCTGCATATCCCCTTGGCCAACACCATTGGCAAACGCCCTTCCGAAATCGGTAATCGCAGGAGCTTTGGTCATTGGGAAGGCGCCTGATGACCTTCAGGTTGGAATATGGCAAAGCCAACCTCACCTCGCTGGTCGAGCGCCGCAGCCGGTTTACTGTCGTCGCCCGCAATCCCAGGCGGCTTTCTGCCGGCGTCATGTCGGGAATCCAGCACCACTTGCACATGCTGCCCCTTTCCCTGCGTCAGAGCATCACCTTTGACCGGGGAACGGAATTTTCTGCCTTTGCGACACTTCAGAAGAAACTCGCGATGACGAGCTATTTCTGCGAAGCGGCACCCAATCGAAGCACACCGTTTTGCGCCCGTCAGAAGGGCGGGGAAAATGGAAATTGTCAGCTGTCAGCGAAATCAGCACCTGGCGGGCGCTGCCAAGCTCGCGGAAACGCGAAAAGATGAGGCGGATCGCCTCCTGTACCCGGATATCGGGATCCAGCCCCAGGCCGTATTCGCGGTGCCAGATATAGCCGATCGGAACACTGAGGCGCAGTTCTCCCCGCCTTGCCTTGGCGCGCGCCGCGTCAAGCATGCGTGTTCGCAAAATGCCAAGCTCAAACTCGCTGATGCTGCCCTTCATGCCCAACAACAATCGATCGTTTGGTCGACAGGGATCGTATACCCCGTCGAGATCGATCACGCGCGCTTCAACCAGGCCACACAGCTCCAAAAGGTGGTGCCAGTCCCGGCCATTACGGGAAAGGCGCGATGCTGTAGCGCGACGATTACGGAGTCCGGTCGGCGTCAATTTTGATGGCCGATAGGTGGCCGCGCCGGTTGGTGAATTCTGGCTACCATTTGCTGTTGCGAGGAGCAACCGTCGAGCGACAATTACGACGCTGGGTAATTGTCGCTGGCGCTGGCCGGAAGCGAGGGTTTGAAGCGCATGGGATGGTTGGCATGTAATTGCCGCTGGCGACAATTACCCGTTGCCTCAGCAAGGGTGCTCCCGAGCGCGAAGCCAGCGACAATTATGATGGCCGGTCCGGGGCGCCATTGGGCGGGTCGTAATCGCCGGCGTTGATGCGGGCGACGGCGGAACGCTTGCGGTAGCTTTCGCCGTTCATCTCGATGATGGTCGAGTGGTGCACGAGGCGGTCGATCGCGGCGACAGTCATGGCGGGATCAGGGAAGACGTTGTCCCATGCCGAAAATGGCTAGTTGGCGGTAATGGCGAGCGAGTGGCGTTCGTAGCGGTGGGCGATGAGCTCGAACAAGGCGCTGGTCTCGACCTGGTCCTTGCGGACGTAGGACAGATCGTCGAGCACGATGAGATCGAACTTGTCGAGCTTGTCGAGCATGGCGGGCAGGCTGAGGTCGCGGCGCGCGGACTGGAGCTTCTGGACCATGTCGGTGGTGGAGCAGAACAGGACGCGCCGCCCCGTGTCGATGAGGGCATGGCCAATGGCGGCAACTGCGTGCGTCTTGCCGGTCCCGCTCTGGCCGAACAGCAGCAGGTTGCCGCCGTTCTCGATCCAGTCGTCACCGGCGGCGAGGGACAAGAGGTGCGGTTTGCGGATGCCGGGGGCGGCGTCGAAATCGAAGGTGGCGAAGGTCTTGCCTGCGGGCAAGCCGGACTGGTCGCGATGGCGCTGGATGCGCCGGGAGGAGCGATCAGCCATCTCGATCTCGAGAAGCGAGGCCAGCAGGTTGGCGGCCGGCCAGCCATCGCGATCGGCGGTGTCGGTGAGGCGCTTCCAGTTGCGGTTGATGCTCGGCAGGCGCAAGGCCTTCAGCAGGGTAGGCAGTACGGCGGCGGCCTGATCCTTGGTGCGGGTCATCAGTGCACCTCCCCGCTGGCGATCAGGCTGTTGTAGCTGTGCAGATCGGGTGGCGGGATAGCGACATCGCGCTGCGATCTTGCGGTTGGCAGGAACTCGTCCCTGAGCGCATCGACATCGGGCAAGCGCCCGCTGTCGAGAGCCTCATCGATCCGCCGGGCCAGCACGTCGACACAGTCGCCCCTGGCGGCGATATCGAGCAGCGCGACGGCATCGCGGCAGGCCTGCCGTCCATCGAGTTGGGCATCGAAGGCTTGCCAGGCCCGCCGGTAGGCGTGATCGGGGAAGAGGGCTTCGCGGTAGACGAGGTTGCGCAGTGCACCGCGCTTGCGGCGCAGGTTACCGATCATGTGCCGGAAATCGATGCTATGCCCCCGGTGGGGATGACTGATCCGCACACGCGGCGTGGACATTACCCTGTCCGGACCGAGGAAGAGCTCGATGCGATCGTCAAAGAGATGCGCGTTGAGGCGCCGTCCGACGAGGCGGGAAGGCACCGAATAGGTAACCCGATCGATGGCGACGGTGCCGTTGCGGGTGACATCGACGGTGGCCATGGCGAAATCGGTGGTTCGCCTTGCGGGCAGCGCCTTGAGTACCCTGCGTTCTGCATCGATGCGCGCAGCATGCCGCCGGTTCTGTCTGGCGACCTGCGCCTCAACGAACTCGCGCCAGGCCTCGATGCTGACGAAATCGCGGCTGCCCCGCCGGCGTAAGGCCTGATCGAGCCGTCGCTTGAGATGGGCATGGGGACCTTCGATCGATCCGTTCTCGTGCGCCTCGCCGCGGTTGTTGCGGGTAGCAAGCATGCCGTAATGACGACACAGCTCGTCATAGCTTCGGGTGAAATCCCGCTGCGCATCGGCGTCGAGGTTTTTGTAGGCGGCTGACAGGGAATCGCTGCGGTGTTCGGCCGGCGCACCGCCCAGCTTCCACAACGCATCCTGCAGGTGCTCCGAAAGGGCGGCAAAGCTCTCCCCGCCCAGCACGACAGCCGCATGCTCCCAGCCACTCGCCGCCAAGCGGAAGTGGTAGAGGCGATAGGCCAGGGTCTCGCCGGCAACGGTGACCTTGAGACTGTCGCATACCGTGAAATCCGACAGGCCCTGCCGACCGGGCTCATGATGCTGCGGGAAGAAGATCTCCTTCTCGCCGCCGTGCAGTGCCCGCCAGCGGGCGATCCGGCGTTCCAGTGTTCGTCGTATCGCATCGGGAACAGCATCCTCGCCGAACTCGTCCTGGAGCGTCTCGAAGACCGTGACGGCAATGATACCGTCGATCTGGAGCAACTCCTCTATACGTGGCCAGAATGGCTCGAGCGGATCGGCGCGGGTGCGCCAGTGGCGCTCCTTCTTCTTCTGGGACGGAAGCTGCGGATCGTTCTCGATCCGGCGTGCGCTGCGTTCGCTGATACCGGCCTTGGCAGCCGCGACAGCCTGGGTGTGTTGGCGACGATGGGTCATGAAGAGAAATACCTGCTGATCGGAAATGTGGTGGCCCGGCATCGCAAACCCATCGCTCGTTGTTCGATGAGTGTTCCGATACCACCGCCCGCCACAGCCCCGATCTGCCCCCCGAAAGAAGGGGAAAAAGATCGCCACCGGTTGTCTGGTCCGCTCTCCGGTCGGGGCTGCGCCCCTCCCTACGATCAGACCAGACAACCGATCCTACCGGCCATCATAGTCGCCGCTCAACCGGCCATCGTAGTTGTCGCCGCGCAGATGCGTCCAAGCAAAGCACCGCGCCAACCTTGCCCGTGCACAGGCCGCTGGCCAGTCGTTCGAAACCGGGGCGGTCGACAGTGCCGCTGGCGGTCCGACCAAGGTCATCGTCGATCACCTCGACATCGTGAAATCCCCAGCGTCGCGCAACATCGACAAGCTCATATTGTCGGCGCTGGCTCTCCAGGTTGTTCTGGACCTGACCCGGGGTCGACTGTCGGACATACACCACAGCTTTGCGCTTGAGCACCGTGACTGGAAGGAGATCATTGCCCGTCATCGCTGGCCTCCTTCGCCGCGACGCCGGCTGCGGCCATCAAGAGGGTCGCCAGCCTGGCAACAACGGCGCTTCGCTGCGCCTCGCTCAGGCCTCGCATCTGCGGCGTATCGAGCGGCATGCTCAGCTGCTGGGTCAGCATCGATAGCGACGAGGGTCGTGGTAGTGCCTTCATGGCGCGCCTCCTGGATGGCCGTGAGTCCATCCGTCGAAGTCTGCCTGAAACCGCGATCGGTAAGCAGTCCATGAAGCTCTACAAGCCCAATCACCGCAACGCGCGGTTCGCCCATCTCCATGTCGGCGCACAACGCCCTGTCCAGCATCCACTCTGCGACCTGGATGATCTCACCCGGCCTGATCTCTACCCGGATGATCGCGCCATTGGCCCGGTCCTCGCGGCCTTCATGCCGAAAACGACCGCCGTAATATGGATGCCAGCGATAATGAAACTCTACCATCTGCCCGACATGGGCAGAATGACCCTGCGATGGCCTTGGGCAGAAAATCATGGCTCTTCGCTGGGTCAGACCGCGGGGGTCAACGCACGGCCTTCATGTTGAGCCTCATCGGCACGGCGAAGCTCAACGACATCGATCCCCAGGCCTGGCTCGCCGATGTTCTCACGCAGATCGCAGACATCCCATAAAGTCGTCTCCACGAACTGTTTCCCTGGAATTGGTGCGCCGCCGAAGATCAACGCAAAGCCGCCTGATCCGCGGCCTTCACCGAATGCCTACGCCCTTGCCGGCGAGAACAACGGTGAGGATTGCCATCAACCAGGCAGCATGCGGCGTCCAGCGCGACGACCGCGGAGAGAACCCTGGAGCCCGGCGCGCCCGCTGAAACGCTAAGGATCAGCTGTTGACGGTGGCGATTAGAGAACCCCGTGGACACGGCCCATGCTGGGCGGCGGGCTGATCGAGAGGACTGTTCAAGCATAAATTCTCCACTTGCAGGGGAAGATTCATGCTTACTGTCCCCGCAAAATCCTAATGATGTCACCGACCAGCGGCATCGGGTCGCGCCAGTCCCACACATAATAGCCGGTGCGCGGATGGAGATACTCCACCGCAAAGGCGATGCTCTCCCGCAGACGGCTCGGTGGCCTCTGCCCCGGCACGGACACGGCAGCGGGTGCGCGCAATATCTGTACGAGCCGCTTGGCATCCGGGATCGCGTAGCGGGCGCGGCGATTGCTATAGAGAGGCGGCGCGGCATCGCCAGCTTCGGGCACCGCCGCGCGATACTGTTCCCAGGCGAATTGCGCCCCCGCCTGGCTGGCCAGCGGCAAACTGCCCCAAAAGCGACCGTTGATCTCCATTAGCCAGTAAGTACCCGTCGCAGGATCATGGCGATATTCCACCATCGCTGGCCCTTCCCAACCGATATAACGCAGCAGTGCCTCGGACTTCGCCATCTGTGCGCGATGGTCCGACAGGGGAACGGTTGCGCACAGGGTGGACACGCCGCCGCTCGCGGGAAATTCGCGCAGTCGGCGATGCTGGAAGCGCAGCCGAGCCTCCCCGCCCGCCATCATCAGCATCTGCCCGAAGCCGTAACCGCCGCACCAGCCCTGCACTAGCGGCCACACCGCCAGCGCATCATAGGGTACCAGCTTCGCCAGCAGGTCGGTGGCGTCGGTCGCGTAGGCAATCTTCTCGAACGGCAGGCCCGCCGCATCGAGCGCGGCCCACATCGCGGGCGGATCGCTCCATTTCAGGATGGCAGGATAGGGCAGAGTCGCGGCCTTCGCGGCGAAATCCTCACCCGTCAGCGGCTGCCAGCTTGGCGGGCCGGCGATCCCCACAGCTGCAGCCGCTTCCAGCGTGCGCGTCTTATCGAGCACCACCGCCAGCCGGTCGGCGCGCGGGGTCAGGATGCGGCAGCCTTCGATAACCTCCGGCAGATCAGCGAGCGCGATCAGATCGCCCTCGCTGATCGCCAGCAGCACCGCCGCGCCCGTTTCTCGAATCACCTTGGGCAACCAGTCGGCCAGATCGCGCGCCCTAGGCCGCACGACGAAGCGCGCGGTGTGTCGCGAATAGCGCCCGATCGCCTTTACGCTCCTGCCGATGGCGACAACCGGCACGCCAAGGCGGCCAAGCTCGCGCACGACCGTAAGCCCGATGGCGCTGTCCACGCCCAGAACGATGGCAACGGGCAAGGTCATGCGAACTGCAGCGCATTTTCATAGCGGATTGCCACCCACGCCAGCTGAACCATGCGTGGGTCCGTGCGGACCCGGCTGGGCGCGAGCCGGTCATGCGACAGCATCTCGAAACTATGGGTCGCCACGACGAAGCTATGCTGCCCTTGACTGGCCGCGAACCGCAGGCCTGCGGCCGCCTCCGCCTCGATCAGCGCATTCTGCGCCCTTCCGGTCAGCAACGTCAGACCCTCTAGCGCGAAATCGCCTATATGCCGTCCTAGGCATCCGTCTACGGGCGAGTCGGAAAACCATTCCAGCCGTTCGGTGTGGAAATGCACCTGTACCCCATGCCCACGCGCCATGATCGGCTCGAGCATCCGCGTCACACGATCGGGGCCACGGACGACGCCGGGCATGGGATCGAAGAACATGCTCGTGATCCCGCGCGCTTCCATCCTTTTCATCAGCCAGCCGACTCCATGCTCGCCGGTGACGGACAGCCGCAAATTCTTGTCCGCCGTGATTTCCGTTGCCAGCCGGCTGGCGGGCAATGCCGTGTCGATCGTAGTGGGCGCGCGCGTCATCCGCCGGGCATAGCATCATAGCCTTACCAATTGTTAGCCAATACCAAGGCGCACTGATGTTGAATCACGTTCGGGTGTGCATCGACAAATTCGATAGCCGGTCTGTCCGTCGTCTGATGGGGTGGACGCCCCCCGGCGGCATCTATGTGCCAAGGTAGGTGTTGGAAACACCTATGAGAAGGAGGCGTCCATGGCAGAGGTTATCACGATCGGGTTGGATATCGCGAAGAATGTCTTTCAGGCTCACGCCGCGGATGCTGGGGGCCACCAGGTTTTCAGCCGACGGATTGCACGCGGAAAGGTGCTGGGTTTTTTCGCTGAACAGCCGAAGTGCCTTGTGGCGCTAGAGGCCTGCGGCGGGGCGCATCATTGGGCCCGTGAGTTGATACGCATGGGCCACGAAGTGAAGCTGATCCCACCGGCCTATGTGAAGCCTTTCGTAAAGCGCCAGAAGAACGATGCAGCCGATGCCGAGGCGATTTGCGAGGCAGTGCAGCGGCCTAACATGCGGTTTGTAGCGGTGAAGAGTGAGGAACAGCAGGCCTCAGCGTTGGTATTTCGCACGCGCGACCTGCTGGTTCGCCAGCGCACGCAAACGATCAACGCGATCCGCGGGCACATGACAGAGTACGGGTGGGTGGCACCGAAAGGGCCTTCCTGGGTGACAATGCTAGGCGAGCTGATTGATGACGAGGTCGGGGCATCACTGCCGTATGCGGCGCGGGAGATGTTCCGGGTTATGCTCGACATGCTTGAGAAACTCGATGGTCAGATCGCAGACCTCGACAAGGAAATTGCTCGGCGCGCCCGTGAAGATGAGGTGGCTCGCCGACTGATGACCATTCCAGGCATCGGACCGATTGCGGCGACAGCGATCGCGGCATTGGCACCGGCAGCGCAAACATTCAAACGTGGTCGTGACTTTGCTGCTTGGCTCGGGCTCACACCCCTGCAGAAATCAACGGGTGGAAAGACGAAGCTGGGCCGAACATCCAAGATGGGCGAGCGGACTCTGCGGCGATTGCTGATCATCGGCAGCAGTTCGGTGATCCTGCATGCAAGCAGGCGCGGGGCACCCGAGGGATCATGGCTCGCCGGGATGCTGGCCCGCAAGCCGCGCATGTTGGTGACAGTCGCGCAGGCGAACAAGACGGCGCGCATTGTCTGGGCGCTGCTCATGAAGAGCGAGGATTACAGGGCTCCGGTGACTGCAGCGGCATAAGCCAGGCAGCCATCAGAGGTCGTCGGAGGACGACAAGCGGTCGAAGGAGGGTATGGCGCAACAGTCGGCCCTCCGTGCCAACGACGGTGAGACAAAGCACCGCCGGTAATTTAGCCTTGAGGGCGCGGATGAGATATCACCATGGTTATGCCGCGTATTCCAAACGACGAGACGAACTCCGCCGCCGCAGGCGCTGCCGCCGAGGAAGGCCGCAGGCCGACGCTGGTGGCAGCGCCTGCGGCGGCATCGCCCGAGCTCTCCGACCGGCCACGTCGGCGGAACTTCGGCGCCAGATATAAGCTGCAGATCCTCGACGAGATTGATCGTGCCGCTGGCACTCCCGGGGCGATCGGCGCCATCTTGCGGCGTGAGGGGATCTATTCCTCCTCGATCACGGAGTGGCGGCGGCTGCGCGCGGCCGGGGCGTTTGAGGGCCTGAGCCCCGTGAAACGCGGCCCAAAACCAATGGCGCCCAATCCTCTGTCGGCAGAGCACGCCCAGCTGAAGCGGGACCACAAACGCCTTCAGCAGCGCCTGGAGCGTGCCGAAGCTGTGATAGAAATTCAAAAAAAAGTCGCGCTTTTGATAGGCTTACCGATCGAGGACGACGAGAAGCCGTGATGGATGCGTTGGCTACGCTGGGTACCGGCTCGGGCATCATTGCAGCGGCTTGTGACGCGCTGGGCGTGTCGCGTGCGACCTTCCATCGCCGTCAGGTTGCTGCGGCTCACCTCCCAGCTGCTCGCCGCCGACGGCCAGCGCCGGCGCGTACCATTCTCGGGCCAGAGCGTCAGCATATCATCGATTTGCTGCGAGAGCCGCACTTTGCAGACCTCGCACCTGCGGAGATCTACGCTACGCTGCTCGATCAGGGCATCTACCACTGTTCGATCCGTACGATGTACCGGATCCTCCACGAGCATCAGGAAGTTAGGGAACGCCGTCGGCAACTGCGCCACCCCGTCTATCAGAAACCCGAGCTGCTGGCCGAAGGCCCCAATCAAGTCTGGTCATGGGACATCACCAAGCTCATGGGGCCGAGCAAATGGACCTACTTCTACCTTTATGTAATCATTGATATATTTAGCCGACGCGTCGTTGGATGGCATGTCGCCGACACCGAAAGCGCTGCTCTGTTCAAGCCGCTATTCGAAGATTGCGTCGCCAAACATAACGTCTCCCCAGGCCAGCTCACCCTACACGCCGACCGCGGGCCGTCGATGAAGGCCAAGGCTACCGCGCTCATGCTTGCTGATCTCGGCGTCACCAAATCGCACAGCCGGCCATATACCTCGAACGACAATCCTTTCTCGGAAAGCCACTTCAAGACTTTGAAATATCAGCCGCAGTTCCCGAAACGCTTCGGCTGTGCCCAAGACGCAAAGACGTTCTGCCGGCACTTCTTCGACTGGTACAACCGAGACCATCATCATCTCGGCATCGGGCTGATGACGCCCGACCAGGTGCATTACGGCCAGGCAGATGCAGTCCACGCCGCCCGTCAAACGATCCTCAACAAAGCCTTCCGCTTAAACCCGGAGCGCTTCGTCAATCGACCACCACGACCGCCACAAAAACCAACCGCAGTCTGGATCAACCCACCGGCCAGGGACCGAAAGACGATAGCTTAATCTCCCGACCCGGCTGTCTCACAATCGTTGACACTGTCCGCGGCAAGACGGGATCGGAAAACCAGGAAATGTTCTTGTGCCTTGAGCACGCTCGTCTGATCTGGATCCGATCCGCGAACTCCCATACGGGCCCGCAGCTAATGTTGCTGCATTACGAGGCCGGACAGATGGCAGCATCCGACCTACGCGCAATCATACCCAAATTACCGTTTGCGTTCGTCGGGGCGTCCACAGATGGCGCAACAGTCGGCAAGACGGGATCGGAAAACCAGGAAATGTTCTTGTGCCTTGAGCACGCTCGTCTGATCTGGATCCGATCCGCGAACTCCCATACGGGCCCGCAGCTAATGTTGCTGCATTACGAGGCCGGACAGATGGCAGCATCCGACCTACGCGCAATCATACCCAAATTACCGCTTGCGTTCGTCGGGGCGTCCACAGAAGAACATTTGGTGCAACTCGCGGCGTAAATTAGCGGAGTGCGGGCCTCGTCAGGGGTTGATGTTTAGGCGGCGAGCTTACGGTGCTGCAAGCGCCGATGCTCGAGGGTCTGTCGCTTGATCTGCGTGTTTCGGAAAATCCCGGACAGATATTTCACTAAATCGCGGACAGGGGGCCTTCAGCGACGATTTTTTCAAGGAGGGTTTGGACTTCATCTTCGTTCCTTCGTCATTAAGACGAAGCCCCAACCCTCCTTAATTCACAACCTCAAATCTGTGCCATTGGTGCTGACGGTGGACAACCTATGAGAATCGGCACGCGGCTTTTACAATCAAGCAATCATTCCTAAGCGTCGTTAACTATCCTCTAACGCTTGCGATGCCATTATATGGCAATGCTAAAAATCGCACCGGGGTGAACATGAGCAGCATCTCCATCAACGACCTCTTGGCTATGCGAAGCGCCATCCTCGACAGGAATGCGGCGCTTCGAAATGTAGCAAGCAGCGCGGGTTCTGTTGGTAGCCCCGGGGGTGCGGGAGCAAAATTCGAAGCAGCGATGGATACCGTGCTTGGAAAGGCGGACGGTGCAGACTCGCTTGCAGGCCCTGGCTCAAACCAAAGGATTTTGGGGACTGAACGCACGGAACCAGGCGGCTTTACCTCTACACTGCAAACACAGCTTCAAAAGATTAATGACATCAACGCTCGCGCCGGCCAGTTGACAGTCGCCTATGAGCGCGGCGAAGAGGTCGATATTGCAAAGGTCATGCTCGCGCGGCAGGAGTCGTCGATCGCCTTCGAAGCGACGCTGCAGGTTCGCAATAGGTTGCTTTCCGCGTATAAGGACATCATGAGCATGCCGGTCTAGCGCAAGCTGTCGACCGTATCATTGTAAGCAAGTCAAGCACCGGATCAGCTATGATGGTTCAGCTCGGCATCGAAGGGTATTATGTTATGAGAAGATCGAGGGCGCTTATCGCGGCCATGTTTCTGTTATCCCTAGCCGTAACGGCTTGTGGCAGCAGCGAAAAAACGTCGGACATCTCCGAGGATCAGATGAACCATTATGCCGGCATAGCGGAGCACGATCACCCGACGAACTCTACAAACGCGACAGCGCACTCGCCTACGCCAAATCCAGCGAAGAAGCAGTAGCGGCCACAGACCGATCAGGAGCCTTTCGGCTTGCGACCGCTATTGTGCATGCTGACGATTTTCCAGCTATTTCCCACGCGCGTTAAGACGCTGGTCGCGACGCCAATACGCTCGGCAACGGCTCCGTTCTTGGGTTCGATCCGATAGCGGTAGGTCTCAGTAGCGAGTGCAACCGGTCCCTCAAAGCGAACGCTGACCTTGTAGTCAGAAAATGTGAACGACTTGAACGCCGCCAGCTCTGGCGCAAGATGATGGGCAAGGTATGTTGTGTAGGTTCCCTCGTAGCCACCCGTTTCGAATATCTGCGAGTCGACCGCGAAGAGATCCTCGGTACCCTTTGCGTCGAGCTTCTTGATCGCCGCCTTGTACTGTGACAGCACCGCCTCCACGGCCCCTGTATCCGCGACTCGCTCAGGCTGCGCGGTGACTGCGATCGGCATGGCCAACGCTGTGGCTACTGCTACTCTCAATACCAAAATCATGTTTCCCCCTTTGATACCGCAAGATGGTTGAGGCCACCATTCATAAGGTGCCCTCAGGAATTCTTGTACCGATATCGCTAGTATTATCAAACCAAGCAAATCCTGCTACCTGAACAAGAGAGGTAAGAGAGGTGGCCGGGTTTGTCTGAACAGGGATCGGCAATGGTTAAGTGGATCGTCTGCCGGGTTCCTTGCCTTGCCAATACGGGGCGTCATGCAGGGAGGGCGTAGCCCGATCGGAGTGACGCCCCGTATCGGTTGCCAAATTCATGCTGCCATCATTACCGGCAGGTTGTCAAAATACGCCTGATCCGGCGTCCTGGCGGCGAGGCTCGAATGTGGCCTCCTTCCATTGTAAAAGTTCAGATAACGACCGATCGACGCGCGGGCTTCGCTGACCCGCCGTAGGCCCGGAGGTAAACCTCCTCATATTTGACTGAGCGCCACAGGCGCTCGACAACGACATTGTCGCGCCACGCGCCCCTGCCGTCCATGCTTATGGCGATTTTTTCTCGGAGCAGCACGCTGGTGAAGGCCATGCTCGTGAATTGGCTGCCCTGATCTGTATTGAAAATCTCCGGTTTGCCGAAGCGCGCCAGTGCTTCTTCCAGAGCCTCAACACAAAAATCGGCTTCCATCGTGATCGACACCCGCCAGGCCAGAACGTTGCGGCTGAACCAGTCCACGATGGCAACGAGATATACAAAGCCCCTCGCCATCGGAATGTAACTGATGTCGGTCGCCAAGACTTGGTTGGGACGCACGATCGCCAGCTTGCGCAGCAAATAGGGATAGATCTTGTGCCCCAGCGCGGGCTTCGATGTGCTCGGGCGGCGGTAGATCGCCTCAATCGCCATCGTCTTCATCAGCGTGCCAACATGCTGGCGGCCGATCTTGAAGCCCTCCTGCCGGAGCAGGTCGCGCAGCATCCGGCTCCCGGCGAATGGAAACTCCAGGTGCAGTTCGTCGATCCGCCGCATGATGGCGAGATCGGCAGGCGGCACCGGTCTGGGCAGATAATAAATGCTGCCCCGGCTGATCCCAAGCTCCCGGGCTTGCCGCGCCAACGGCAGTGCGTGCGAACGGTCGATCATCGTTTTGCGCTCGGCAACAGTCCCGCCTTCCCGAGCGCCCCTGACAAAAAATCGTTCACCAACGTCAGTTCACCGATTTTGGCGTGCAGCGTCTTTACGTCGATCACTGGCTCGGCAGCCTCGCTCCGCGTCTCGCTCCCGAATACACCGGCAGCCCCTTCCAGAAGCTGCCCGCGCCATTGCGTGATCTGGTTCGGATGCACGTCAAACTGCTGCGCCAGCTCCGCCAGCGTCTTCTCGCCCTTCACGGCGGCCAATGCCACCTTCGCTTTGAATGCCGGGCTGTGATTCCGGCGTGGTCGTTTGCTCATCTCTACTCCAGTCACGCGGCCATCCTGGCCGCCGGCAGGCAGAAAATCCACTTATCCCGATGTGCAGTTTTGCCAGGCCACCTCTGATCAGTCAAAGGCGCGTCCTCGGTGAAGACGCGCCCTCGGCCGTCCCTGTTCAGAAAACGACCGCTTTATGCGCACAGACGGACCCGTTCAGAATGCCAAGTGGTATAATCCGCCGTGCATGAAGGTTCCGCCAAGGAACCCCTGGATGGAGATAGCGAGCGTCATCAGGCCAAGCACCACCCAGTACAACGTCCGCGACCGCTCGGGAACCTTACCGTGGCGCGCTGCCATCCAAGCCAGCGCGACGCCGAAGACCGCGATCAACGTCCCGAGCCAGCGATGCGTCATCAGGATCGGGTTGCGGTCGGTCAGGTAGAACCCGCCCGCGAACCAGCCCAGGAACGCCGCCGCGATCGCTCCCAGCGCGCCGACCACCAGCATTATATGTGCGACATGCTGATAGTCCCGGTTGCGGCGCCACAACCCGAACAGCTCCACTCCGAACGCACCGATGAACAGTGCGATGGGAAAATGAATGACCATGGTGTGCAGCCGGCCCAGCCAGCTCACAAGCCGTTCACCGAAACTCTTGTTCTTGTTGGCGGTCTCCTCGTGCATGCCGCCCATGCCCATGTCGTCGCCGGCGATGTCGCGGCCGCCCATGTTCATGTCCACGGTCGACATAGAGCCCATGCCCATGTGGCCGTCGCCAGCGTCTGCTCCATCCTTTTTCTGAGTCTCGCCTGCGCTGTTAGCGGCCGGCCCGGGACCGGCCCCGAGCGCATCGTGATCTTCATGAGCCGATGCCGACGTGCTTACTGACATTGCAACCGCAAGGAGCAAAGCGAAGGCCCCGCTTCGTTTACCGCGCATCACCCAACCCCTTGTTTCGTGTTCATCAATTCCCGTTTGCCTCACCCGGCCGAATCCTTTGTGAAACCCATCGCCTGCTCTTCAAGACGAACTGGACCATGGAGCTACACCAGCTGCGGCGACCGCGTTTGCCGCCCCAGCCTGAAAAACCGCCGATCAGCTGCCGTGGCGGGCGAACAGGCGGCGCCCCCCGGGACCGAAGGCGACCACGTCATAGGCCTGTGCCTTGACGCCCGGCACTTCCAT
>Ga0209024_1001543_pt1 | contig 18181 bp, 19 predicted proteins | sample AutmiccommunBRH5_FD_187380 | JGI IMG/M metagenome (GOLD analysis project Ga0209024, IMG submission 187380) | Deep subsurface microbial communities from Mt. Terri, Switzerland - Autotrophic microbial communities BRH/5 (SPAdes) (version 2) | ecosystem: Environmental > Aquatic > Deep subsurface >...
CTCGTCGTGGGTTCTGGAACGGGCGCCGCTTTGGGTTTGCGCCCAAGCCCTATCTTTTTGGCAAGCGCGCGACGCTTTTCAGCATAGCTTGGAGCTACCATCGGGTAATCGGAGGGGAGATTCCATTTGGCGCGATATTCCGCTGGCGTCAGCTGATAGTGCGTCATCAGGTGCCGCTTGAGCATCTTGAGCTTTTTGCCGTCTTCTAGGCAGACGATATAGTCGGGCTTCACCGAAGACCGAATTGACACCGCAGGCTCGAGCTTTGCTTCTGGCGGTGTGTCGGCTTTGCCGAGGCTGCTCAACGCGGCATGCACATTCTGGATCAACGACGGCAAATCACCCAGAGCAACGCTGTTGTTCGTCACGTGTGCAGCCACGATGTCAGCGGTGAGAGTGACAAGCGTGCTGTCATATTCGCTTGCTTCGGTCATGCGTTGCTGGCTTTCCAGGGTGGTCTGGGAGGAACGGCGAGAAGGGTTGGCTAGCCTGTTGCAGAATGCACCGCAACAAGCTCTCGATGACATCTACGTCACTTTACCCGTCACTCGGTAAAGTGACGTAGGCGGCAATAGCGTCTCTGCCACTTTGTATGAGCAATTGGGGGATTCACAAGAGTCCTTGTTTGTGCTTGATTCGTTCCATGTTCCAGCCCGATCTTTTCTCGCCCGCAAATCCTTCTCCGGCGGCGGTCGCAACGACCGGCCTGCCGGACATCGTGCGCGTCATAGCGGAGCATTCCGCCCGGCCGCGCTATACCTTCATGGTGCTCGATCTTATCGCGCGGGTCGCCCGGCCAAATGGGGAAGCGGGGCCGCTTATTCGCGACGGTCATGCCCTCGTCCCGATCCGCGAGTGGCTGGCCGCGACGGTTGCTCTGAGCAGCACCCGACGTCACCAGCGCCGCGACACCGTCGCCAAAGTCCAGGCAAGTCTCGCTGCAGCGGGCGAGCTCCCGGCCGACCCCGCTGAAGCCGAACGCGTCGTGGCAGCGCAAGTCAGCGAACGCATTCGCGATACCGGCATGACAGCCATCAGCCGGGCGGTGTCCGAGTTGGTGTGTGCGGGTCTTATCGAACGCCACTATCAGGGATTCCTGGTGGATCATGAGAACCGCGGGGCGCAGCGCCATGCGGTCTATACGATAACGCCCGCTGTCCGGGCCGCACTTCACCCGAATGTCGCCACCAGCGAGCATCAGCGGGAGTTCTACGTTCGTGGAATGCACGGCCGGCCTCGGGCAGCGGCATCGCGCTAAATGTCCTGCCCATGCTGGGGGAGCGCGCGTTTCTCCTGACGCTCCCAGGTCTCGATCAGGAAAAGCGCCAGTGAACTGGCAGCGTTGATCGCCAGACGCGCGATGCGTGGGTCGATACGCCGGAAACCTTTCTCGCGCCCATGGGCGTCACCGCCATGCGTTCGCAGCGCGCCTATGCCTTTCGCAACCGACGTCAGACCGCTGAGGATCTGGCGGACATCGCCCTCGATTTCAGGAAGCAGGTCGGCGCGGCCCGGTGACAGGTTCAACGGCTCCTGGACGGCGCGGATGAGGCCGTCGATGTCCTTGCGGGCCGGCAGGGGCAACCCGAGCTCGATAAGGATGGAGCGGCACACCGCCTCGATGAGCGAGCAGGCGGCAGTGACAGCATCCTCAGGGTCGTCCTGAAGATTGGGAAGCGCCCGCGCGATCTCCATCTGTACCGTGTCGAAATCGAGCGTCTCGACCTTCTGGATGAAAGGCTCGACGATCGTCCCGGAGCTCTGGCGTCTGGTCAGGACCGCCTTGCCGCCAACGATGACCACCGCCAGCTCGTCGGCGCCGAGCGCCTTGTTCAGATGCTCGCGAACCGCGGTCGCCTTGTCTGGCTCGGTCAGATATTCTCGCGTATCGCAGACCTTCTCGATGATGCGGGTGATGTAGACGCCGCCCTGGCCGTCATGGTGATTGGCGGTCTGGCGCAGAAAATCCGTCGTCGCAGGCACGCGCGAACTCGCGCCGATGCGCATGTCGAGGCCGCAATCGAGGAAAAATTGTTCGATCTTGGGGCCGGAGCGATAGATGCCGATCGCCGGGCTGTTGTCGTTGCCGGCGCCGCCCGTGATCGTGTCGACCAGCGCCTTGATGACGAAGGCAGAGAATTTGCCACTCATGGCTTGGTTGCCAGGAGAGCAAGGACCGATTGCTTTCCGTCCATCCAGGCAGCGGCGACTTGGCGGCGCCAGGCAATCATGTCATGAATCCGCTGATAGTCGGCGGCAATGTTTCGCGTGAATACCGGCTCATGATGCGCGATCCGGTTGCGCAGTAGCCGAATGATACGCAAATCCGCATGTGCTGTGGCGCGGCACTGCGCGATGGTTTGCGCCGTCGGGGCGCCCGGAAAGCAGGCGCGGAAGTGGGCGTTCCAGATGCGGCTGTCCTGCCCCGCGGTGAAGAGCGTTTCCCAGAAAGCGAATTTGAGCTCGGCGATGACCTTGCCTGTCGTGGGCAGGCTACTCGCGCAGGCCTGCAGATCGTTCGCCGGATTGTAGCGGAATCGGCCTTTGGGGCGAGGCAGGCTTCGGATGAAACCGTTGTTCCAAGGCCAATTGGCACCGTGGACGCGTTCGATCGCCTCTGCAACGCCATTGCGGACAGCGACCTCGCATACCTGAAGCGGCACGATCAGGGCCGCGGAAAGGTCGAGATTCCATTCGTAGAGCGCGAGAGCCTTCTCCCGGTCGTTGCCCATCGCCTGTAGATAGGTTGTGAAGCGGGGCGCAGAGATGACAATGGGCAGTTCATGTATCTCGTCCTGGGAGAAGGGCAATTTGGGCTTCCTGTCGGAGGCTATTGACGATCCCGTCAACAACCCTATATAAAGGTGGTCGGCTTTGAGAACGCGGGCTCACGCCCCCCCTCATTGCTTAAGGATATCAAAGGCCCGCCGGAAGGTGGGCCTTTTTCTTTGTGTCGAAGGTCGAACGAAGCGAGCCGAAAGACAAAAGCAACTTAAGCTCAGATAGATTGGCTGTCCATCGGATCAAGAACCGGGCCTGTGGCGCGCGGGATAAGGAAGCCCAATGCTCAAGAGCGTCTTCATTGCGGAATCCGTCGATCCTGAAGACTTTTACGAACGCCGGGTCGATGGTCACGCGGCCAATGAGATCCTCAAAATTCGTGGTCTGTGCACGGAGTACCGCATCGCTCTGACGAAGCCGCTGTTGAAAAGGGCAATCAAAGAGGCCGCAGATGGAAGCTTTCAGGTCTTTCACCTGTCAGCGCATGGGAATGACGAAGGCATCTGTCTTGCCGACGAAACCAGGCTCAGCTGGGCCGAACTTGCGAAGCTGCTGAAACGCATCTCTGGTCCGGAAAGCGCGCTGGTGATGGCGACTTGCGGAGGGGGCGATCGCAACCTCACTGAAGCGTTGCGGGTGGCCGGCGCGACGTTTGGCTGGGTGTTCGGGTCCACAGCCGATAGAGTGAGTTTTTCAGACTCCTGCCTGGCCTGGTCGATCCTCTACAATCGCCTTGCCCGAAAGCGCGGCTTTGGCCGTCCCGCACTCAAGGCGACGCTCACCGCCATCAATGCGGCCATCACGGGCGATTTCGTTTATCGGCGATGGGACGAGGAAAAGGGTCGCTATCTGCGCTATCCAAGCGCCTGAGCAAAACTTCGAAAATGCGCCCTCCCCGCGCGATTTCCCCACTTACCATAATGGGAGCTTATGGTAAGTATAGGGCTGTGAAAACGGCAGGGAAGGGCGTCTGGGCTTGTCGGATGAAGAGAAGGAATCCGGTGTTTTTCCGACCGGAGAAATCATCGTCATTGACGTCGTCGGCGCGGCACTGCCGACGCGATCGCGGACCGCAAAGGATGAAACTGTCGATATGCGGCTCTTGCGCACGATCAGCGAAGTCGTTCCGGCCGATCTCCCGCCGATCAGCAAGCTCGGGATCGAAACGGCGCTGGCGGCCAGTGCCGAGGCGACCAAGTCAGCAGTTTCCTCAGATCTCGATTGCTGGCGTGACTGGTGCCGGGAAGATGGTTGCCCGACCCTGCCCGCCGCGGTCGAAGATCTGGTCAGGTACGTGAACGCGCTCGACGCGCGCGGACTGAAGCCCGCTACGCTTGCGCGCCGGATCGCGAGCATCGCCTCTGTTCACCGTATGGTTGGATTGATCGAAGGCGATGTCGCACCGACAGACGCGCCCATGGTACGTGCGGCGCTCAAGGCCGTTCGCCGGCGTCGAGGCGCCCTACAGCGCCAGGCGGCGCCCCTGCGGCTGGGCAAGGCGCTCGATGCTCAGGTCACGAAGGGTTTCACCCTTGCCGCGCTGCTCGGCGCTTGCGACGGCGACCTGCAGGGGCTGCGGGACGCGGCCCTGCTCTCGCTGGGCTATGATGCCGGCCTCAGGGTCAGCGAGCTCACCGCGGTCGAGGAAAGGCAAATCGATCCCCACGAGGACGGCTCCGGGACGCTGTTCATTCCCTTTTCCAAGACCGACCAGGATGGCGAAGGCGCCTGGGCGTGGCTATCGGCCGAAACCATGCGGCATGTCAGAGCATGGCAAGACGCAAGCGGAATCGCGGAGGGACCGCTGTTCCGCAGGGTCGGCGTCGATCGCAGGCGCGCGCGGGACACCGAGCCGGAACGAGCCCTGGCGCAAACGACCTATACGATCGGGACGGCTCCTCTTAGCCGACAAGGCGTCAATGGTATTTATCGCCGTGTCGCTCTCGCCGCTTACGACAGGGGATTGGTGGCGCTGCCGGCAGGCGATCTGCAAGGCGCGATACAAGCCTTGTCCACCCATTCATTGCGCGTGGGACTCACCCAGGATCTTTTCGCCGCAGGTGAAGATGGTGTCGGCATCGCCCAAGCGCTCCGTTGGAGTTCCCCGGCCACAGCCCTGCGATACGGCCGAAAACTGGCGGTCCGAAGCAATGTCGCGGCCCGAGTGCTCGCGAAGGCCCGCCGCTGAGGGGAAATCTCGCGCCTAGGGTGGGCTCAGCGTAGGCGGCGAGCAATTCAAAAAGTTCGGCGCAGTAGAAAATCGCGATAGGCTTCAGCATTGGCCGGGAGTGGCCCGAACCACCAGCGACGGACCGAGCGGGGCAACCAGCGCAGGCGTGGGAGATACCCGCGGCCAAGTGCGATCGACAGCAATATCGCGATGAAGATTACCGCAACCTTCGAGGTCGGCGTCGCCAGTACCGCGGAATGGTCATCGGAGAATATTGCCCATGTCGTGTCCGCTAGACTGCCGCCCATAAATAGTAAGAAGCACGCGAGGAGAACCTGGCTGGCCCTTGCATTCCATCGCTCGATGCGATCCGCGAACTGTGGGTAATAGCGCTTGCTGATCGTGCGGCCGCCGCCGCGCTCCCAATAATCCCATTCAGGGTCGTCGAAGCGAAGTTCGGGCCATTCGGCCTCTGGCGGCGGAACCTTTTTCCAAATGGTAAACCCAAAGAACGTGCGCTCGCAGGCGAGACGTTTTGCAGTGGGCCAATAGTGATCGTCCCAATACCGGATGCCATAGGTTTCATTGTTTGCACTGAGCCATTGCGCGACGGCTTCCGGCAGGGGCGGATCAGCGACATCGTCAAGCCAGCGAAAGCTCATCCACATCAGACCTATTGCGGCCACAATTACAAAAATGGACGCGAAGGGTGGGAGCGTGGGAAGCGGGAACGGCGTCGAGGGATCGACGGAGCGAAACAACAATGGAACAGCAAGGCTGGCCACACCGATGGCGAAGAAGCAAGGTCCGGCAATGGACGCGCCGCGCTGACGGTTCCATCGCGCAACCTCGGCTCGCTTCTGGGCGAGAATGAGTTTGTCGATCTCCAGAGCACCGGCGGGGGGATCGTCTGGTTGCAGGTGGCGGGCCAACGCCTGGTACGGCGTTTCCTGAATCAGTTTTCCAGATGCTTCGGCGCGTGTCAGCGCCGCGAACAAATCTTCGAGACTATAATGCCGGACAAATTCCCGATCGTCGAGGCAGACCAAGTCGTCGGTGATGCGCTGGACCTGCTGGATCGAGAAATCCTCAACTCCGTCTTTGATGACGATGACTTCGATGATGCGCGGAGCCCGCTCAATGAAACGATCGAGATGCTCGGCAAACCGCTGGCCGTCCATGGCCTCGGCATGGTGCGATTTAATACGCTGTGCGAAGATGTCCGCGATAAACGCCCGGACTGTCGCTTCCTCGTCCTGCTCGCTTTCAATAAGCTCCGCTACACGCGGGGACATTGTATAACCGTGGGCTTCATCGTCTTCGTTGAGGGTCATGATGGAACTCCTGTGCTCACCTGATCGGTGGCCGAAAAGCCGCACCGAGAATGTGTTCAAGGCTCAGGATTCGGCACATATCTGCCTCCCAATGAGCTCGATGTCGGCGGCTCGCGATGGACAGCCAGCCTTGCGGGGATGCCCGGTCAATTCCGTTCGTCCCGCAGAACACCCACAAATCCGGCAATCTCAGAGACCGCAGGCCTCGCCGTTGCCGGTACGCGCAGCGTGCGATATCCCGCTCCCGCAGTCATTTCGTCCCGCTTGCGGTCCTTGTCGGATCTATGTGAACCGTCGTCGACCTCGATCAGAGCCACCACGGTGCCGGTGGCCGGATCCTCGACCACGAAGTCGACGATCTTCTGCGAGAAGGCATTGCGGTCTGCGGGCGTCGATCGTCGACCTGGTCGCGACGGCGCCTTGAGCAATGCGCCCATCGCGACTTGGGCATGGATTCGATACATGGGCAGAACCTTCTCGATCGCCGCGAGCATTGCCCGTTCCCGTCGGGTCATGAACGGTTTCGCGACTGGGGCGGGCGGACCAAGACCACCCGTCCAGCCACGCAAAAGCGAAAGAAGGATCGCCGCCGAAACGGCAAGGCCAAGGACAGGCAGGAGCGAACCCAGGGCGTCCGCCAGGTGCATGGCCGCCACCTTCAACCCCAACCGTCCTGCCGGCCCTCGCCATTGTCGCGCAGCTTTCGGCCGCTGAGGGCCGATCGACGGATGCTGAGCTCGACCTCTCCGCCTTTCCGCGTGATTTGCACGTCGCGAGGATCAAGTTCATTGCGCCGGGCATATTCGTCGGCCGCCTTCTCGCTACCGAACTTCCCGGCCTGTTTAAATTCCCATCCCATCTTCGCTTCCTTCTCTGATCAGTGGTATGAAGCTATTGGCGGAGGCGTGGCCGACCCTGCCCGACATCATGTTTCAACGCCTGCTCAGCACGGCAGCGCAGCACGAGATAGAGTGTCCCCGCATCCCGTTCGGCATCGATCGGGTCGCGTGTCATTGCCGCCCGCAACGCGGCCTTGAGCCAGAAACTCGTCCCTGGGTCTGAAAGCAGTTTCTCCACTGGTGGCAGCCCATCGTCAGCCATTGGCCGCCCCTCCGCTGCATTGCCGGCGCTTCTCATGTGTTCCCCTTGGATGCTCTCGTCGTTCGTGATATGTACCAAGGCAGAGGTAAGGACGATGAGCCGTTTCGATTGGGACACCTATAACGCCACGAAAGACTCCGCAGGTGGAGCGGTGCATGCGACGAGAGTAGACTGGGCTGATTATCTGCCTGACGTCGAAGATGAAGAGGGTGTTTCCGACCCAGCCACTCGCTTGCAGATCGTCTTGGTAGTCGTCTTCGCTGCATGCATTTTGGCTTTCTTCGGTTTCGTATCTTCATTGATTTGAAAGGCCCGTGTTTAGTCACGAAGTTTGGGGTCATTGAAAAACCCGACGTTTTGGCTGTCTGTAACTTCGGACCTCGCTCTTGACCCACCTTGCCGAGTGACACTTCTGCCGACCTGTGCGGAAGAACGTCGTTCATCAATTTCCTTTAGGCCCTCATCGATAATCGCGCCCGCTGTCCCCTGACCGGATCCACCTCCTGACCCCGTTGGAAGCCCGCCGATTCCGCTTGGTCGGTAGTGGCCCCGCACATCGCTTTCGCTTGCGACGTCTGGTCGTTCGATGGTCACAAGGTTGGGATCGTGGAGATCAGACCTGATCTCGTCCCGGATCACGTCGAGCCGGTCGTCCATCCAGCGCTCGATCATCGCGGTACGAGTAGCCCGCTCATGAGCCGACAGATCGGTTGCCCAGAGGTCCGGCACGTTGATCGCAGGATTGCGCGCCTGTTCCGCGCGATACCACTGGGCCAGGTCCTGGCTCAGGTTCTCGCTAAGGTTCAGGCCGTGTGATTCCGCGTAGCTCGCGTCCCGCGTGAGCGACTGTGCGATCTCGTCGAGCTTGTCAGCCGAACGCTGATAGGACTGCGCCAGCGCCAGGCTCTGCTCGGAAATCTGTGCGTCGGACGATGTTACCGATGACCGGCTGAAACTGCCAGAACGCGCATATGTGCCAGACGATTCGCTCGCACTGTCTCCACTCGCGTGATCATCCCGGAAACTGCTCGACGACGAGCTCCGATCCTCGCTCGAAATGCTTCGATTGGTTGAATGGCTGAGATCAGACTGTTGAGTGCCGCGCGCCGATGTGCTGGCACCCAAAGAACCCGACAATAATCCACCACCATTGCTACCCCCGGCAGCACGACCACGCCCACGACCTCCGGGAATCCCGGCACCGGCTGTCCCCTCGACCGATTGCTGGACTATGGCCTGACGTCCCCGATTGTCGGCCACCGAGAAGCGGTCGCTGTCGGAGTTCGACTGCTCGATCCCTTCAGAGGTGTTGGCGGTTCGGCGGTCGAACCTGTCGACCGAGGTTCCCGATTGCGATCCCGATGCGCTCTCGACGCCGGATGTCGTCTCGCTCGACCGCGTATGGACCGACGCATCCCGATCGGTCGCAGTGAGCAGCGAGCTTGCCGTATTGCGATAGGACTCTGCCTGCCGCCGCGCCTCGGATGCCACCTGGCGCATTTCGGCGACGCTTCCGGTCGACATCGTCGGGGTGAACGCGAGGCGCGAGATTGCCCCGGTGGTGTCGATCACCTCTTGGCCATTACCATAGTTGGAGATGATCGCGCCGTTGTCGGTCCGGAAATCCATCCGCGATTCACCGGCCATATAGCTGGGCGCCGTCGACCATTGATCCGACTGGCGCATATTGGCCGAGTTGTTGCCGTAGCTGACATTTCCGTAGGAATAGTTCCCCGTGGTTTGCTCGAGCGCGGCAGCTTCCGCCGCATTCTGAGCCGGCGCAAGCATCGCCATCGAATGGCTCGCAATTCCCATCGCGCCGCGCGCCATGCCCGCAGCCAGGAACGGTACGCTCATCAGCAGGAACCCCGCGATCGTCGCGGTCTCTTCGTTAACTGCACCGATGCCGGAGAATGTGGAAAGGCTTACGCCACCAGAAGCCATCGCCGTTGCCGAGCCCGTCGCACGGCCCATGATGATCATGTGCAGAACGACGTACAACGGGCCCCAGGCCGCGAGATAGAAAAACCCCGCAGTATAGCCCCGCAGCGTCGCTACGCCCGTCTTCGGCAGAAGGAACAAGGGAAATATGACCGGGAACATGGCGAAGAACACCACGGTCAGGACCACATTCAACACCGGCACCCAGCTCATCGCCTGTCGGGCGATCGAACCATAGGTGTTGCGCGCCTGGATATCAGCGCGGGTCATGGCGAAGGTGTCGATCGCCGCCGAACCGGTCCCCCCGGACATCGAGTTGCGGGCCTGCATGAAGGCGTTGATTGCCGTACTCTGGCGCAGGATGCTGGTATGGCTGCCGGCAGCGCCCGTGAACGCCTGGTTGACGACAGGTACGTCATCTCGGAGTTTCTGCGCCGCCAGCGCGTTACTCAGGCGCGGATACAGCGCCTTGCCCCAGATCGGTAGATTCGCCTCGATCATGGGTGTCCACTGGGCATCCAGAGCCGCATAAGCACTGTCGCACGTACGAATATGGCTCTCCACTGCCCCGCCGGACAGCCGGGTGATCCAGATCTGCGAGCGGGCAGGCGAACCGGGCCCGATCGCTGCCCATAAATCGGGAGCGCTCGCGAGGTCGGTCATCGACTTGAAGCCGAGCATCACGTCGTAGAAAGCACAGGCCTTGAAATGCTCCTCTAGATTGGTTGAAAACTCAGCGTCGCGAATTTGCAGATTGCGCGTCGCATCGAATAAACGCGCGCCATAGACCATGCCGTTGGTCGTATAGTTGAGCCCTGTCGGCATGACGAAGACCGTCTCCGCCGTGCGGGTCAGATAGTCCCCCACCTGACTCGTAAAACTCGCGATCACTCCCAGACCTATGGGGACATTGTCGATCGTCGCCGGGGCAAGCGAGGGATTGAGCCGGTCCGTGACCTTGATGCTCACGGTTGGCACCATCAGGCACATGTAGATCGCCGTCGCCTGCAGGAACCAGTTCAGCCAAGCCCGCCAGTCAAGGTTGAACGCCACCACCAGCAGCGAATAGATGAGACCCATCACCATCACGACGCGCAGCATCGAGCGGTAGCCACCCCCACCCGCCCAGGCCGCGACGGCGTTGAAGGTGTTGACGATATACTCGCCGCCGCCGATCGTGAAAACTTCGAGCATGGCCGGCCTTCCTCTTCGTTACTGGAGGCCCTGCGAGCTCAGACCGCGCGAGAAGTTCAGCGCTGCCGACATGCCCGGCGTCATGCTGTTCTGAAGCGTCGATTCCAGCATGATCGACCGGTCGATGATCTGCATGGTCACCTGAAGCTTCTGGTCGAGGCGGACGCCGCGCTGCTGGAACTTCTGTCGGGTCGAGGCGATCTGCTGGCGCCATTGCGCCGCGGTTTCCTGATCGAACGTCTGGTAATGGATCTTCGCCTGCTCGACCCGGTCGAGCATGTTGTCGATCATCGCACCCAGGATATCGACTGACACGATCTCGGCGAGCGTCTGAATCTCACCGTCTGTCAGCGTGTATCGTGCCGCCGACTGGACCGCGAGGATCTTGAACAGCGGTATGCTCGACATGTTGAGCAACTGCTTCTCCGCGGCATTGATGGCGACATCGGTTCGGATCTTTGTGGCAATGCTCTTGATCATCCCCGCGATCCGAGGGCGAAGCGCCGCGCTCTCGGGAACCGAGAGTGTCTGTGTTGTCAGATTCAGGCATTGCGCGTCGTCGTCGCAGCGCAGGATGTTGACCGTTGCGCCGCCAGCGGTGCCGTCCAGCAAGGCGGTGACGACCGCCTCCTCAGCCGGTCCGACCATCGTCACTTGCCCGCCCACGGAAGAATCGGTCGATGGCCGTGTCACGACCGTTCCGACCAGCGTCATGATGTATTCGGAGAATTCCTTGTCGAAGGCGCCGAACTTGTCCGATTTCCTGAGCGCCTCCCAGGTGTAGTTATGCGGTTCGCCAACCAGCTGGTCGGCCATCGCCGGATCGCTGTTCGCCGCGATCGTCGAATCCCGGCGGTTCCCGTTATTGCAGTTCTGGCGAGCGGACGCCCAGTCGGAGAAGATACCCTGGCTGTTACCGACCGCCTCACAGATCGTCGCGCGGGTCGTGTCCATCTGGGGCCAAAGCCCACCGACCAGCGCCTGCGCCGTCTCGCAGCTCGATATGTTCATCTGATTGAGCAGCTGCGCCTTCTGCGCGAACTCATCCATCACCTTGCCGATTTCCGGGCTGATGGAGTCGATCGCCAACTTGAAGGCGAAACCCAGCGCGTTGTTTGCGGTCGCTTTCAGCATCGCGACGATCTCGGCCGTGTTGATGAACGAGAAGCTGCCGGAAAACAGGTCGATGCCGCCACATCCAGCCCGCGCGGAGGGAAGCTGCAGATTGAAGGGCGAGACCGATTTCTGGGGGAAGCGCGTCCACAGGTTGCCAAGCGAGTAGTAACCCGCCGACTGCCCTTCGAACGCGCTTGGCCCCGTGACGTTGGCCGCACCGCCCGCATCGTTGAAAAAGGCGTTCATCTCGCTGGCAACACCGGCATGGGCTGGCAAGGCGGCAAGGTTGAGCGAGGCGACAAGTGCCGCGGCCGATGCGGCCGAACGAACAAGGGCGCGAAGAGGCCGGCGCATCAGAAGTCACTCCCGACTGTGGTGTTGGTGAGCGCGAAGATCCGGTCCATGATCTCGTCGGCCGAAAGGATGCCGTAGCCGACCGGAATCGTGCGCCGGGTGATGGTGTCGTAAAGCACCAGCGCCGGCGTCTCCTTACCCGGAATGCCCATGCGCTCGCGTTGCCCGCTGTCGACCAGATAGTTCGGAAAGTCCTTCGAGGGACCGCCATCCATCGAAACCGCCATCACTGTCAGACGGTGGCTGTCCGCTACCGAGCGCAGGATTGGTCCCGCAACATCGCAAGCGCCGCAGCTCTGCGCGTAGAAGTAGAAAAGCCCGTAGCGTTCGCCCAGGCGCGTGAGCACCACGTCCCGGTCGGCCTTCCGGTTGTCGAGCCAGGCACGCTTGCCCAAGGTCGAAACCGGGCGTTGCAGGGTGTAATCCATGTCGGGATGCTGCCAGAGCGCCCGCTGCCACACGTCTGAAAAGGTCGAGGCGCGATCAAGCTGCTCGCGCTGATAGCGGATATAGGCGACCACATTCTGCTCGCTCGGATCGAGGATCGCCCGCGCCTTGAGCTCATCCAGCGTGACCCGCATCGCAGCAAGCCGCTCGGTAGCGGGCTCCTCCGCGACAGGGGCCGGTGCCTGAGGCTGGCGGCGCGGCCGATCGCAGTAGAACCAGGTGCCAAGGCGCCGTTCCGCGCAGTAGAAGCGGTCTGCCGTCACCGCCTCCCCGCTTTCCTGTGCGGACGCGGGAGCCATACCGAAAGCGCTGGCCGCGCAGGCGATCGCGAGAATTGCCAACCGGGATGAAGGGCGGCGCGCCATGTCAGGGGCCACCCGGATTTGCGGATCGCTCATAATATTCCTCAATCTTGGTCTGGATATCGGACAGGGTCTGCACCTCGTCGGGCAGCTTCGCGGCGTCGATGAACTCGGCATAGACCTCGGTAAAATCCATCTGCGAGAGATCGAGGCGCGCAAACTCGTCGATCGAAAAGCCGCGGCACTGTTCAGTCTTCGGCTTGCCCCAGGGTTTGCCCAGCTGGGCACGGCCCTGCACTTGTAGAATCCGCGACAGCTTGCTCTCAAAGCAGCAATAGGTGGTGCGCTTGGTCTTGCAGATGCCGAGGAAGCTACTCGAGCAGTATGTTCCGACCTTGTGGCAGAACCCCATGCGATCCTTGATATCGAGCATCTTCTCCTGCGTTGAGCAGGCAAACAAGGTCAGAAACGGCGTCGCGATCGCCGCGATCGCTGCTGGCCCACCCGCCAGTGCCGCCGCGCCAGCACCCAGAGTCAACACACCCGATACCTTGCCCGCGCAGCAGTTGATCAGCCCAAATACCGGCTTGTGGCAGGTCTCGCGATCGCCGCTGAATACGGTCAGTTCGTCCGGATTGAACTCTTCTCCGGCCTGTCCGATCGCATGCAGTGCAACAAGCGCGTCCTTGAACTCGGTCGATGCCTCGCGCTCGATCGTCTCGCATTCTCCATTGAGGCAATAGACGTCGTTCCCGCAGATGAACTGCTGATTGCCATCCCCGCCGCCGGAGTCCGGCACCGGGCATCGGTATACCCGCTCCCGCACCTCGCAGGCGCCGGGATTATCTTCATCTTCGAGGCATTCCTCACGCTGAAATGTGCAGCTTGCATTCGATTCAAGTGCCGAACAGTCGTTTCCGGTCGAAACCGTGTGGCACAGATAGCTCCGGTTCCATGCCCAGCATGGCTGCGTCACCGGCACGCCGTCGACAATACGCGTGACCGGATCGCTCGACGTGCAGACCTCTGCCTGCTGCACGCAGCGCGAGTCCGCGGCATAGGCGCTGCATGCCGCCTCGTTACGCACGGCCGTGACGGTGGAGGCTTCTTCTTCGTGGGAGAGCCAGTATTCTCCGGTGTTGATCACGATGCCGGGATGATAGGCGCCGTGCGTGATGCCCTGCGCGGGCGCACTGCACTTGAGCTCGTACGCTGTATGACCGAGCGACCGGCAGTCTCTATGTGCCGTGAACCCGAACGGCCCGAAATTGCCGCAATAGTCGATCGGACGGGTTTCCTGGCAGATCCCGCTGGCTACCTCATCGTCGAAGGCTGCCCTGGCCGGGTAAACGCCGCCGTCATTGGGCATCGTGCTCATCCGACCCGCCCAATAGGTGTAGGTCTCGCGTTTCTCGACCGCGACATTCAGAGGGATGGTGCAAGAGCGCGGCTGCTCATTGAGCTTGCTGCCGACATTGCACGTCGCCTCGAAGAATGAGCCTCCCGTCTGCCCTGCAGGAAGCGGCGTGCACGTGCCTTGTCCGCCGCTGATATTCTGGCCATCAATATAGGCCTGCGGATCTTCCTCGATCGCGCGGCCTCTCGCCATATCCGCCTGGATCTCGGCGCTGTCGAACTTCGGTCGGACCCGGTCTCCCTCGACGACCGTCACATAGCCCTCGTTCGACCCGGTCTGCGCTGACGCTTCGGACACCATTCGATCCGGATCATCGAAATAGGTGGACTGGGGCAGTGTGGTGCCCTGATAGCCGGGCACGTCCCGCGCCTGGCTCTCCGCATCGGGAACCAGCGAGCCGTCCTGGCGAAACTGCTCGGCCATCGCCTTGCCTTCAGCCCGCGCATCGGCGGGCGTCTGCTGCGCCCTTGCCGGCTGTCCCGCCGCCAGCAAGACGACTGACAGGAAGACAAGGGACGGCCTCACTGCCGTCCCTTCCTCAGATTGCCGAGTGCCACGGCCGCGACCCTCGCGCCGGGACCGCCGCCATCGGCGAAGGAGGACAGTGCATATTCGGCCGTCACATTACCCGTCAGGCGGTCGTTGGGCGGGACGGAGGTCTTGCAGCGAAAGCCCTCGCACAGATCGAAATCCGAACTGACCGCGACATAGGTCGGAACCGCCCGGACCTCGAACGCGCGAAACAGCCGCGGGTCGATGCCGATGCTGGCATAGTCAGCCTCGTCCTCGACGATCCGGGCGATCGCGCTCGTAAACGCTTTCATCGAATTGTCCGGGAATCCCCGAAATACGACGACCCCGCCTGCCCGAGAAACGTCCGCGATCATCCGCTTGAGGGAGTCTTCGGGCATCGACAGACTGGCAAACGCAATGAACTGCGGCGCCTGACCACGCGGAGCATCAAGATTGCCGACGGCGCCCGCGACCAGTTCATCGAAATTGACGGTGCCGTCCGGCCCTTTGGGCAGGTCCGCCGGCGACAGGCGCCGCATGTTCGCCATGCCGCCATCGGCCGCCGAGGTCGCTTCTTCCCGCAGCGCATCACCGCGATCGCGCACATGGGTGACGAAGGCTTCCGCGTCCGCCGCCATGGCTTCGGCCCGAGCCTTGATCGCCTGGACATCGAGTTCATCGGTGGTCTGCGCCAGCAGGGCCGCGCCGCCGGCAAGCCCGGCAACGATCCCCAAAATGGTCAGGATCCTGCGCATCGCTCCCCCTTCCCTAAAGAACGCAGCAATTGCGTTTGCGCCAGACCAGATAGCCCATGTCCTCACCCGCGGCGGGATAGGCACGACCAGCATCCGGCGGCATCGTCGATGCCCCGATCGGAGAGCAGGCGTACCGCCCTGACACGGTCGGGATCGGGTTCGTCATCTGGAAGCGGTATTGCTGCTTCCGCATGATCGGCATGAGGTACTTCTTGCACAGGCCCTTGGAGCCCATCGTTCCCCAGGCAAGACCCATGCGATGCATCTTGTAGGCAAAACGCGAGAGGGCGAGCCGCGAGGACTGCACATGGCCGATATGCGAGGGGATGTTGCCGTTGAGAGGATACATCGTGCCCTGGCAGCCCGCGCACCAGAATAGCGAATCCAGAGGTAGCCCGACTGTTCCCGCGACACAGTCGCCCGCGCAGGCCGCAACCGCGAGCGGGTTCGCGAACACCACCGCCTCGGGATTGATGAGCGCGGTCAGCGTATCGTCCTGCCACAGCGGATCGATCTCGGTCATATAGGCGATATCGAAAGAAGCCTGCTCGAAGCAGAGGAAATCGGTCAGGATCTCCATCCAGTAAAGCAAGGGATAGACATACCAGTGGACATGCCATTTGGCGGTGTTCTGGCTCTTGCCACCCACCTGGCTTGGCCCTGCCAGCATGCCCTGGCCGATGTCGAAGCCGGGCGCGATCTTCTTGCCGCCTAGATTGACGAAACACCACGGCTTCATGGTCACGTCCGCGAGACGCACCGGCTCCCAGAAGCCGACGGAGATACCGATGCGTGGCAGCGGATCGGCGCAGGCGCAGATCGGCGAGGCCGGATTGTTCGTGTCCGGACGGCCGCTCGGCCAGATCTTGAGCCCGCCAACCGACATCGGAAACAGGCATGACCAGCACACATCGGTAATCGGATTGACGAACTTGCCGGAGCAGCCGACCGCGTTGGCGCGTGCCGGGAACAACGCGAGCGAACCCATGAGGACCAAGGCCGCGAGCAATAGCCGAAACCGGATCATGCCTCGCCCTCCCCGTCCTTCCGGGCGAGCCAAGCATCATCCGCTGCATTCTTCTCCCGGAAATACAAAATGCCGACGACCACCGCCGCGCAGATCAGAACCGCGCAAGCTATGGGAGCAACTCGGCCGATGATCGCGCGCAGGAAAGGCAGCAGCAGGATCGAGGTTGCCAGCGCAAAGCAGAGGAACTGCCAAAGGTAACGCCGCCGGCGCAGGCCTCTGGTCTCAGGGGCTGCAAGCGGTGTGCGGAGCATATCGAGCCAGGCGGGCATGGTCATTTCTCCCGCCGCGCGAGCACATGTTCCCGCACCTGCATGACTTTGCCCGCCTGGCTTACGACCGCCGGAGTATGGCGAATGCCAAACCGACCGGTCAGCACCCCGTTCTGGTCGAAGTAGAAACGCCGCTGCCGGTTCGTCATCTCCTCGATCGGCGAGCCCGACACGAAGATGATCTTGGCTTCCTCCGCCTTCCAGCGGCCGAGGGCCCATTCCATCTGCCGCGCATCATCGCCGTCAACGAAGACAAGCGCCTGACGCACCGTGATGAAATCGAGCGGATTGACCCGCTGACCGGCTGCCGCGATCATATTGCCCTTCTGGTCACGGACATCGCGCTCGACGATCATGGCGGGGTCGAACTGCCAGCTGCGATCAAGGGTTGCGGCCGTGATCCCCTGCACCGGCGGCGGCCGCCGCACAGTTTCTTCCGCGCGCCGCGCGAACTGCCGGTTCATCTCATCGATCTTGCCCGACGCCTGCAGATTGGCGAGCCGCGCCTCGATCGTCGCCAGGAGGTCAGGCTCGATGACGGGGAAGGACTGACCCAGCGTGCCAAAGTCGCGTGCCTGGCTCGACGCGCCGAGACCCGCCGCAACCAGCAGCCCGGCAATTGCCATTCTGACAGTCGAACCCTTCATAGCAGCGCCTCCCCGGTTCCGAGGATCTGCCGACCGCAGACGAAGCCGATCGCTGCGTAACGGCTGTCGAACCCATCGGCATGCGGCGTCGCGACGAAGAAGCACCCGTCAGGCACAGCTCCGACCGGGCCGGGCTCGAGGCGTTCGCCCCGCCGTGTGAAGCGTTTCATCCGGGCGACGACCTGGCCGGCGACCAGCACCTCAGCACCGCGATGCTCGACAATATCACCCGGCATCCCGAAGATGATCTTGCCGAATACCCCCGGTTTCTCGCCGAAATGAGCGCGCACGAGCGCCGATGGCGGCGGGGTGAAAAACAAATAGTCTCCTCGCCCCGGTATTTTGGTGCGATCGACGGCGAACGCCCAGTTTGGGAGAGACTCCGATGCGTTGATAAGGAGAGCGTGATCGTCCCGCCATGACGACAGTGCCGTTGCCGCCGCCGCGCCTGCGACGATCACACCAACGAGCAGCAAGCGCCTGCTGAAAAAGCGGCGAGGCTCAGTTCCCGCTGGCATCGTGAGTGTTCGCAAATGGCGAGGTCGCCGGAGCGCCCGGAGGAATAGCCGCAGCCTCTGCAGGTGCCCGCGGTGCAACAGTCTGCGGTGGCATTGCCTGAGTTGCTGCAGCGGCTGCCTGCCGCGCCTCAAGCTCCGCCGGCGATGCGGGCCGCGGTATCGCAATCCCACTTGAATAGACCGCTCTGCGTACTTCGTCGGTAATGTCAGGTACGTTGCGGGTCAGCACTGCCTCGGCGACGAGCACGGTCTCTCCCTTCGACGCCCGCTCTGCCATCTGGCCGTCAAGCGA
>Ga0209024_1001544_pt1 | contig 18138 bp, 15 predicted proteins | sample AutmiccommunBRH5_FD_187380 | JGI IMG/M metagenome (GOLD analysis project Ga0209024, IMG submission 187380) | Deep subsurface microbial communities from Mt. Terri, Switzerland - Autotrophic microbial communities BRH/5 (SPAdes) (version 2) | ecosystem: Environmental > Aquatic > Deep subsurface >...
TAGCAAGCCTTGTCTATAGCGGAATAGGAGTCAATAATGCAAGCAACCTGGAGTTTAATTTTCAATGTTCTGTTACTGATTGGGGTGATTATCGCCATTGGTCGCATGATGAAAACCAAGCGTCAAAACGCAATTGCCATGAATTTTCAGCCCACGATAGGCGATCTGGACACACCTAGCCATGATGATATTATTGCGGTGCGTAAAATTAACCGCGAGCCTTACGTGGAGCCACCGGTGATGGAGCCAATCAGTGCTGTTCAGGAAGAGTCGACATCGGTTGATGATCAGGCACCTGTCTCTTCTTTGATGATGTTTTTATTGGCCAAAGATAATCGCCAGCTGGCTGGTTATGAATTGTTACAAACCGTGCTGGCGGCAGGCTTGCGTTTTGGTGAAGGGCATTTGTTTCACCGCCATCAGCACCCAAATGGGCAAGGCCCTATACTGTGCAGTTTAGCGGCAGCCACTGCAAGTGGCGTGTTTGATTTGCAAAATATTGGTGCATTCAGCGTGCATGGATTATGTTTATTTATGCAGGCTTCTGGCAATCCGACGATTGACGCTGAGCGATTTACTATCATGCTGGATACGGCAAAACAATTGAGTGAAGGTTTGGATACGCACCTGCTCGATGATCAACGTAAACCATTAACCGATGCAAGCCTACAACGCTATCATCGAATGCTAAACCTTGGTGAATAATGAACTTATCTGAAATATCGACTTTACTGAACCGCCCTTGCGAGCGAGAGATTACTTTAACCGGTGTATGTATTGATAGTCGCCACGTAAAACCGGGGAATTTATTTATCGCGATTTGCGGGGAACGGTTTGATGGGCATGATTTTATTAAAGAAGCAGTCGCGAAAGGTGCTGCGGCTATTGTCTGTAGTCGGCCGGTAACGGATGATGTTGCTGTAGTGCAGCTACAAGTTTCTGATACGCTACAGGCGCTGACGGCAATTGCCACGCATCATCGCCAAACACTGTCCTGCCAGGTGATAGCGTTAACCGGCAGTAATGGCAAAACAACGGTCAAAGAAATGATTGCGGCGATGTTGCCAAAGCCTGCGCATGCTACTCCAGGCAACTTGAACAATCACATTGGTGTGCCATTAAGTGTGTTGCAATTGCAAGCAGCTCATCGCTATGCGGTGTTTGAATTGGGTGCAAACCACCCGGGTGAAATAGCGCAAACTGTCGCTATTGTAAAACCACGCGTTACGTTAATTAACAATATAGCTCCCGCACACATTGATGGCTTTGGATCGATTGACGGCGTGGCGCACGCGAAAGGTGAAATTCATCAAGGGCTTGCTGCTGATGGCACAGCGATAATCAATGATGATGATGTGTACGCTGATTTTTGGGCACCCTTATTAACCGATAAAAAAACCCTGCGTTTTTCAAAGGTTAAACCGTGTGCAATTCATGCACGCGAATTGACCTTCAATTCGCAAGGTTGTGCTGAATTTATTTTAGTGACCCCTGCAGGCGAGTCAATCATCAAGTTGCAGGTACCAGGCGCGCATAACGTGAGCAATGCCTTGGCCGCTGCTTCCTGCGCGCACGCACTGGGCATTGCCCTGTCTGATATTGGCGCGGCATTATGCCAGTTTTCAGGTGTAGCAGGCCGCATGACGTTTCTTGTTGGAAAAAATAAGTCTATTGTCATTGATGACACCTATAATGCGAATCTACGCTCTGTACTGACAGCGCTTGATGTCCTGGCAACGCATCAAGGTGCGCGAATTTTTGTTTTTGGTGACATGGGTGAGCTGGGCAGCTGGACTAAACAGCATCATCAGGAAGTGGGTATTGCTGCCCGAGAGCATGGTATTCAGACAGTAATGACCTGTGGCGTTTATAGTGAGCTTACCGCTCAGGCCTTTGGGCCGGCAGGCAAGCATTACACCGGTCATGCCGAGTTGATAGAGGATTTGCTGCCGCAATTGGATGCGGATACGATGGTTTTGATTAAAGGTTCACGCGCGGCGGCTATGGAAAAAATTGTGCATCAATTGACTGACATGCGTCATCCGTTAAATAAGGAGTATAACTAAATGCTTTATTGGATAACGCAATTGTTACAAGGTCAATATCATGCGTTTAGGGTGTTCCAATACATCACGTTTCGATCAATATTAGCCGCACTCACCGCGTTGATGGTGGGTCTTTTCTGTGGCCCGGTAACGATCCGTTGGTTGCAAGGCTTGCAAATAGGTCAAATGGTCCGCCAGGATGGGCCGCAGAGTCATTTATCCAAGGCAGGTACGCCGACGATGGGGGGGGTATTAATTTTACTGGCCATTACCGTCAGCACCTTGTTATGGGGTGACTTGCGGCAAGCGAGTTTGTGGTTGGTATTATTGGTTACCATCAGTTTTGGGCTGGTTGGGTGGGTAGATGATTACCGTAAATTAGTACTAAAAAACAGCAAAGGGTTGCCGGGGCGCTGGAAATATTTCTGGCAGTCGGTGATAGCACTGGTTGCGGTTTTTTATCTTTATTTTAATGCCAGTATGCCCATCCATACTCAATTAACCCTGCCTTTTTTTAAAAACTATTTGATTGAATTAGGGTTTTTATTCCCCCTTCTGGCCTATTTTGTTATTGTCGGCAGCAGTAATGCGGTGAATTTAACCGATGGGCTCGATGGCTTGGCAATCATGCCGATTGTGATGGTTGCAGGTGCGTTGGGGGTGTTTGCCTACGTGGCCAGTAATGCGGTGTATGCGCACTACCTGGCTGTGCCTTTCGTACCGAACACTGGCGAGCTAACCATATTTTGCTCGTCGATTGTCGGCGCAGGCCTTGGCTTTCTTTGGTATAACACCTACCCGGCTCAGGTATTTATGGGCGATGTGGGATCATTGGCACTCGGTGCTGCATTAGGGATAGTCGCCATCGTGGTGCGCCAGGAACTGGTCTTGTTTATCATGGGTGGGCTTTTTGTTGTTGAGACGCTATCGGTCATTTTGCAGGTGGGATATTTTAAATATTCTGGCGGTAAACGGTTGTTTCGCATGGCGCCTTTGCATCATCATTTTGAATTAAAAGGCTGGTCAGAGCCAAAAGTTATTGTGCGTTTTTGGATCATCACGGTTATTTTTGTGCTTTGTGGTTTGGCGACGTTAAAACTTAGGTAACTATATGCACTCATCATTCTATCTGGTAGCAGGGTTAGGTAAGACGGGTTATTCTATTGCGCGCTATCTACGTCAGCGAGGCCAACCTTTCGTGGTCTATGATACCCGTACCCAGCCTGCTGGCCTGGCTGAATTCAACGCAGAGTTTCCTGGTGTGGATGTGTTTGCCGGCGAGTTCCCTGAAATACTGTATGAACAATTGACAGCTATCATCAGCAGCCCCGGCATTGCACTTGATGAGCCTTTCATGCAAAAAGCCCGACAATTAAGTATTCCTATCTATGGGGATATTGAATGCCTGGCACGTGAGGTGAACGTGCCTGTTATTGCCATCACGGGTACCAATGGCAAGTCCACAGTCACAACCCTGGTGGGCGAAATGGCCAAGGCCTCGGGCATGACCGTGGCTGTAGCTGGTAATATTGGCTTGCCGGTGCTTGATATCCTTGATGTGGGTGTGCCTTATGATTTATGGGTTTTGGAATTATCCAGTTTTCAGCTGGATTTGACTTATTCATTGGCTCCAGTCGCTGCAACCATTCTGAATATTAGTCCTGATCACCTGGACAGGCATCACTCGTTAGAGGCTTATGTTCAGGCAAAACAACGCGTATATCATCACGCCAAAATACTGTTATACAGCCGTGAAGACAGGCAAACCTTGCCTGAGACAGGGTTTGCAAATGAGGCAATGCTCATCAATTATGGTCTGGATGCACCTAATGCCGGCTGCTGGGGTCTGATAACGGTCGATGAGACTCCTTATCTTGCTCATGGGCAGACGTGTTTGCTGCCAGTGGATGCGTTGCGCATTAAAGGCCAACACAATTGGCAAAACGCATTAGCTGCCTGCGCCCTGGCTGATGCAGTAGGCATTGGGCATCAATACATGGTTGAGGTGCTGAAGCGCTTTGCGGGTTTGCCCCATCGAAGCCAATGGGTTAGAACATTGGATGGGGTGGATTTTGTTAATGATTCGAAAGGGACTAATGTGGGTGCGACAATGTCTGCTATTTCAGGAATAGGAGGTTCCATGCAAGGCAAGATCGTATTAATAGCCGGCGGTCAGGGAAAAGGCGCTGATTTTTCTGAGTTGCGAAAGCCTGTGGCAGATTATGTGCGCACGGTGGTTTTGATAGGTGAAGATGCAACTATTATCGAAAATTCCTTGGCTGATGTGGTTCAAATTGTGCATGCACCATCGCTTGATGCGGCCGTCGTGATGGCAAAATCACAGGCAAAACCTGGTGATGTGGTGTTGTTATCTCCTGCGTGCGCGAGCCTGGACATGTTTCGTGATTTTAATCATCGGGGTGATGACTTTATCGCGGCGGTAAATGGGTTGTGAGTACCATGTGGCCTCGTCACTATACTCAGCGTGGCAAGCCTACGCATAAGCCCCTGGATCTCTATGATAAATGGTTGATAGTCGCTGTAATGGCCTTGCTTATACTCGGACTGATGATGGTGGCTTCAAGCTCGGTGATGATTTCGACCCGGAATTTTCATCAACCCTTCCATTACCTGATTCGCCAGGTATGTTATTTATCAGTAGGGCTTTTCGCGGCAATTATTGTCATGCGTACTGACACCAGTACTTGGGAAAGGCTCAGTGTACCGCTGCTGTTGGTTTGCTTGCTGTTATTGATTCTGGTGTTAATCCCGGGCATTGGGCGTGTGGTGAATGGCAGCAGGCGTTGGCTAGCTTTTGGTCCTGTGCGTATCCAGGTGTCTGAGCTTGTCAAAATGACCATGATTTTTTATTTGTCAGGCTACCTGGTGCGGCAGCAACAAATGGTTAGCCAGAGTATTCTCGGGTTCATCAAACCCATGTTGGTGCTGGTGGTTTTTTCATTGTTATTGCTGTTAGAGCCCGATTTTGGTGCAGCAGTGGTGATCACCGGTACTGTCATGGCGATGCTTTTTTTAACTGGCGTCAAGCTGCGCTATTATTTCGGCTTGTTGCTGGCAGTTGGCGCCAGTCTGGTTATTCTTGCTATTTCGTCACCTTATCGTTTGGCACGTTTAACGGCATTTTTAAATCCCTGGTCTGATCAATTTAACAGCGGCTATCAGTTGACGCAATCCTTGATCGCTTTCGGGCGAGGGGGATGGTTCGGTGTTGGTTTGGGTGAAAGTGTACAAAAATTATTTTATTTGCCCGAAGCACACACTGATTTCTTGTTTGCGGTGCTTGCAGAGGAGCTCGGTTTGTTTGGAATCCTGCTAGTATTGACTTTGTATAGTATACTGGTGTTTAGGGGGCTTGTAATTGGCTTTAATGCCTATTCTCAGCAGCGCTTGTTTGCAGCCTATACAGCTTATGGCATTACTTTTTGGCTGGGGTTGCAAGCGGCAATTAATATGGGCGTGAACGCCGGGTTGCTTCCGACCAAAGGGTTGACTTTACCCTTAATGAGTTATGGCGGCGCCAGCATGGTGGTCTGTGTGTGTGTTGTAGCACTTTTGTTGCGTATAGACCATGAAAATCGATGGCAATCTCTAGGATTGAGAGCCTGATAATATTGAAAGGGGGCAATGTGAACAGTATAAAAAATTTTCTATCACCAAGGATGGGGCGGGTAGAGCATCTACATTTTGTCGGTATTGGTGGCGCAGGCATGTGTGGTATAGCAGAAGTCTTGCATAATGACGGTTATCAGATCACCGGCTCCGATTTAAGTGAAACACGCGCTGTTCAGCGCCTGCAATCCTTAGGCATCAAGGTGCAAATTGGTCATCGAATGGAAAATATTTGTGGTGCTGATGCAGTGGTGCGTTCCACGGCTATTAATGACGACAACCCGGAAATTATCGCAGCCCGTGAGCAAATGATACCGGTTATTCCGCGCGCGATGATGCTCGCTGAATTAATGCGTTTTCGGCATGGGATTGCTATCGCTGGCACGCATGGTAAAACGACTACCACTAGCCTGGTAAGCAGTTTACTGGCCGAAGGCGGTCTTGACCCAAGTTTTGTTATTGGTGGAAAATTAACCAGTTGTGGCAGTAATGCGCAACTTGGAAAATCAGCCTATTTTGTTGCTGAAGCAGATGAAAGTGATGCCTCATTTTTATTTTTAAAACCAATGATGGCGGTGGTTACTAATATTGACGCGGATCACATGGGCACTTATGGCAATGATTTTAATCAGCTGCGTAATACGTTCATCGAATTTTTACATCACTTGCCATTTTATGGCCTGGCAGTGGTTTGCCTGGAGGATGAGGAAGTACGCCGCATTTTGCCAGCAATTCAACGCCCGACAGTGACCTATGGTTTTCGTGAGGGCGCACATTATCGCGCAGAGAACTGGGCTCAAAATGGCTTATTAAGTGAATTTGTGGTTCATCGCCCGACACCGCATAAACCATTAAACATTCAATTTAAATGGCCTGGGCGCCACAACGCCTTGAATGCCTTGGCTGCCATTGCCATTGCAACAGAACTTGGTGTGGATGATGAATCAATTGTGCGTGGTTTGCTGCAGTTTCAAGGCGTAGGGCGACGCTTTCAAATGTTGGGCGAGCGAGTTTTTTCTGGTGGCACCGCGTTGGTTGTTGATGACTATGGCCATCACCCGCAGGAAATTTTGTCTACCATTGAAGCTTTTCGCGGTGTATGGCCGGATCGCCGCATAATTCATGTATTTCAACCACATCGTTATACCCGCACCCAGTCGCTTTTTTCTCAATTTGTGAAGTCATTGAGCTTGGCAGACGAATTATTGTTGCTGGATATTTACTCAGCTGGTGAACCGGCAATTCCTGGCGTCAGCAGTGATGCGCTGGTGCGTGAAATCAGTCTTAATTTTCCTAATGTGAGTTTGGTTACTGAACAAAATCTTGTGCAGACATTGAATAGGTTGGTTTTGGATGAGGATATTATTCTTATGCAAGGTGCCGGTACAATAGGTCAATTGGCCTTGAATTTAATGCAAACATTACGAGAAACAGCGTGAGCAGGCCTGACTTGGCTTTGAGTGAAACCAGTTATCAAGGACAGCTGCTATCAAATGAGCGCCTGGCTGATTACACGACTTGGCGTGTTGGTGGTGTTGCCAAACACATGTATAAACCGGCGGGAATTTCAGATCTTGCCCTGTTTCTTAAGCACCTGCCTGCAAATGAGCCATTACTGTGCCTTGGCTTAGGCAGCAATTCGCTGATTCGGGATACCGGGTTTAACGGCACGGTGATTTTAACCCAGGGCTGTCTAAATGCACTCAGTATGATTGATGCGGAGCTGGTGCGGGTTGAAGCTGGTGTTTCTTGTGCGAAGATGGCAAGGTTTTGTGCACGTAACAACTTGAGCGGTGGTGAATTCTGGGCGGGAATTCCAGGAACCATGGGTGGTGCATTACGCATGAATGCCGGTTGTTTTAATGGCGAAACCTGGCAGTCTGTGGTTGAGGTAGAAACAATTACCCGTGATGGCGAAATCCGCCGTCGCCAGCCTACGGACTTTAATGTCTCTTACCGTCACATCGCGGGTCTTGAAAAAGACGAGTGGTTTGTTGCAGCAACCTGTCGTCTTGTGGCGGGCGAAAAAGAAACCTCCCTGCAACTGATTAAAAGCCTATTGGCGCATCGAGCGGAAACGCAACCGACCAATGAATACAACTGCGGTTCAGTATTTAGAAATCCGCCCGATAATTACGCTGCAAAATTGATTGAGTCCTGCGGGTTAAAAGGCATGCGTTTTGGTGGGGCTGCAGTTTCGGAAAAACATGCCAATTTTATTATTAATCATCAAGGCAGTGCCTCCGCGGGTGACATTGAAGCATTAATTCAACTCGTGAAAAAAACTGTCCATCTAAAAACCGCCATCGAATTAGTTCAAGAAGTGCATATTATTGGAGATGAACCATGTCCAGGCTAATTAATCTGGTATTACTTTATGGGGGTAAATCAGGTGAGCATGAAGTTTCATTGATGTCAGCCGCCTCGGTACTGGCTAACCTTGATGCAACACGTTTTAACATTATTCCTGTTGGCATGGATAAAGACGGCCGCTATTACCTGAACCAGTATGAGGAGTTATTATCTTATCCCAAGGCCTTGCCAGTGCGCACCGAGCATTCACGCCTATTGGATAGTCTGGTAAAAAACGGCAGGTTAGCAATTGATGCCGAGGTGGTTTTTCCCATCGCGCATGGCCCGCTTTATGAAGATGGCTGTTTGCAAGGTATGTTGGCTTTAGCCGATGTTGCTTACGTGGGCTGTGATGTGCTGTCATCTGCAATTGGCATGGATAAGGACATAGCAAGGCGTCTTGCTTGTGTCGATGGCCTAAAAGCTGCCCGTTATCGCCTGCTTTCCTCATGCGCCAGTCCACAAGAAATAGAGCAATTTTGTCAGCAAGTAATCGCAGAACTTGGGTTGCCATTGTTTGTCAAACCCTGTTCTATGGGTTCTAGTGTCGGAATCCATAAAGCTGAAAATAAAACTGCACTTTTAGAGGCTATCAATGATGCGCGTCGTTATGATGTGGAAATTCTGGTTGAGGAGTATATCCAAGGGCGGGAGATTGAGTTGGCGGTGCTGGAAAACACCTCTTCCAGCAGGCAGCCAGAGGTGAGTCTGGCTGGTGAAATTTGCGTGAATCACCCTGATGGGTTTTATTCTTACACAGCTAAATATTTGGAAAGTGAGCAAACCGGATTGCATGTTCCAGCGCAACTTGATGAAAAGCTAGTGCATCGATTGCAGCAGGCAGCAGCTGACATTTTTGTTAATCTCAAATGCAAAGGAATGGCGCGAGTTGATTTTTTTGTGAATACTCAAACGAATGAAATATATTTTAATGAGATTAACACGCTGCCAGGGTTTACCGCCATTAGCATGTACCCTAAATTGTGGCAGGCAAGCGGTTTAGCTTACTCGGCATTGTTGGAGCGGTTGATTGATATTGCACGTATGCATCACCACAATCGCCAACAGCGAGTCACACATTACCAGTGAAATAACGGGATAACTGGATGGTAGCAGATCGGGGCACTTTACGTTTTACAGGTTATCTAACCTTCTTGATCCTCTGCGCGCTGTTATTAACAGCGCGTCTTGTTTATTTATTCCTGGCTGATGCACAACGCTTTCCCATCAATACAGTGAAAATTTCGGCAAGTTATCAACACATAACCCGCAAGCAACTTGAGGGCGTATTATCTCATTACCTTGATGCCAGTTTTTTTACTTTGCCGGTAAAGCGTTTGCATGCTGATCTAGTGACATTGGACTGGGCTCAGCAAATAGATATCGAGCGTATTTGGCCTGACACATTAAAAATAACCCTAGTAGAAAAATTGCCAATTGCTCGATGGAACGATGCCCTGATGACAGCTAATGGAGATTTGTTTAATATTGGTCACGAGCAAACTGATTCATCCCTGCCCAGATTAAGCGGACCTGCTCATCAGCAAACAGACGTCTTACAAATTTATCAAAAATTGAGTAAGCTATTATCAATCTATGGGTTACATGCAGCTTCTCTGCAATTGCGAGATAACCAGGCATGGGAGCTTTCTTTGGTAAATGGCGTACAATTACGTTTGGGAAAGCGGGATTTGGAGCAACGCTTGCAGCGATTCTGCAAAGCCTATCCTGCGATTTTTGCAGATAAACAAGAGCAGCTGTCTAGTGTTGATTTACGTTATGCACGCGGTATGGCGGTGCAATGGAAACAACAAACGGGAAGATAATGGCTAAAAAATCGGAAAAAAATATTATCACAGGCCTGGATATCGGCACATCCAAGGTGGTAGCCCTTGTTGGTGAAGTGACGCCAGAAGGTACGATAGAAATTATCGGTATTGGCCGACATCCATCGCGCGGCTTGAAACGCGGCGTGGTTGTTGATATAGAGGCAACCGTTAATTCTATTCAACGTGCGGTGCAAGAGGCTGAGTTAATGGCCGGTTGTGAGGTGCATGCCGTCTATACCGGCATTGCTGGCAGTCATATCCGCAGCCTTAATTCACATGGGATTGTGGCTATACGTGACCAGGAAGTCTCTCAGGCTGATATCGAGCGTGTCATTGAGGCGGCGAAAGCGGTGGCCATCCCTGCTGATCAGAAAATTTTGCATATTTTGCCCCAAGAATTCATTATTGATAATCAGGGCAGTATTCGCGAGCCAATTGGCATGGCTGGTGTGCGTTTAGAGGCACGCGTACATATTGTAACAGGTGCTGTGAGTGCTGCGCAAAATATTGCCAAATGTGTGCGCCGCTGCGGGCTGGAAGTCAATGACATCATTCTGGAGCAACTCGCTTCAAGTCATGCTGTACTGACAGAAGATGAAAAAGAGCTGGGCGTTTGCCTGGTTGATATAGGCGGCGGCACGACGGACATTGCGATTTTCTCGGAAGGTGCCATTCAATACACGGCTGTTATTCCCATAGCAGGCGATCAAGTGACCAATGATATTGCGGTTGCCCTGCGCACCCCAACCAAAGCGGCTGAGGCTATCAAGCTTACTTACGGTTGTGCAATGCCTGAGCTTGCCAATGCCGGTCAAATGGTTGAGGTATTAAGCGTTAACGAACGTCCGGGCCGTAAAATTTCTGCCAAGGCATTGTCTGATGTAGTTTCAGCACGATATGAAGAATTATTTATTTTGGTGCGCAATGAATTACGGCGTAGCGGTTTTGAGGAATTAATTGCAGCAGGAATTGTGCTCACCGGTGGTGCATCGAATGTTCATGGCGCGCTTGAATTGGCTGAAATGAGCTTTGAAATGCCAGTTCGGCATGGTTGTGCGCAATATATTGCCGGTTTGCAAGAGGCCACAACAAATCCATCTTTAGCGACAGGTGTTGGATTATTGCTCCATGGCTTTCAACAACAATACGAAGGTGGTTATAATGTACCTGTATTGCATGATAGCACCAATGGTATGTGGACACGCATGAAAAAATGGTTTCATGGGAATTTTTAGAACAGGTTAGTGAACGAAAAACGTTTCTTCACGATCGTATAGTTAAGCGCAATCAACTTGGACCACGAGAGGTATTGTAATGTCAGAATTTATGGAGAACCAGCAAGACAATGCTGTAATTAAAGTCGTTGGTGTCGGTGGCGGTGGCGGTAATGCTGTCGAGCACATGGTTGTTGAAAACATCGACGGTGTTGAGTTTATTTGCGCCAACACAGATGCTCAGGCACTTAAAAACTCCAGTGCCAAAATACATATTCAATTGGGTGATGAGCTTACCAAAGGCTTAGGCGCTGGTGCAAATCCTGCTATTGGTCGTGAAGCTGCCGAAGAAGACCGTGCACGCATCAAAGAGGTGTTACAAGGTGCTGACATGGTATTTATAACCGCAGGTATGGGCGGCGGCACAGGCACTGGGGCAGCTCCTGTTTTTGCTGAAATTGCCAAAGAAATGGATATCCTTACTGTAGCAGTAGTGACTAAGCCCTTTTCCTTCGAAGGCAAACAACGTGCGCTGGCAGCTGATGAAGGCATACGCCGCCTGGCAGAACATGTTGATTCATTAATTACGATTCCTAATAACAAGTTACTGAGCGTCCTCGGTAAAAACATCAGCTTGTTAAATGCCTTTAAAGCCGCAAATAATGTGTTGTTAGGCGCGGTGAAGGGTATTTCTGACCTAATTATCCGCCCTGGTTTGATTAATGTGGATTTTGCAGACGTGCGTACCGTGATGTCAGAAATGGGCATGGCCATGATGGGAACGGGCACGGCCAAGGGCGAGCAACGTGCGCGTCAGGCAGCTGAGGCAGCCATTGCCTCCCCTTTGCTTGAAGACGTGAATTTTTCTGGTGCTCGCGGTATTTTAGTCAACATTACAGCCGGATTGGATATGTCAATCGGTGAGTTTGAAGAAGTAGGCGATGTAGTTAAAGAATTTATTTCAGATGATGCAACCGTGGTGGTGGGTACGGTGATTGATCCGGACATGACCGAAGAAATGCGAGTTACAGTGATTGTAACAGGGCTTGGTGATGCAAGGCAGCGTCAAAATCAACACCAGGCAGGTAAAGCGCGCCTGGTTGAAACAAGACGAGGTGATGGTTCGCTTGATTACCAGCAGTTGGAGCGTCCAGCAGTTATACGCAAGCAAGCTGCAGCCGCTAGTGCATCAAAGCAAGGTAATGAGGCGACATCAGACGTTGATTACCTGGATATACCTGCTTTCTTGCGGAGGCAAGAAGAAGTTTAATACCTGCATAAATCTGACTGAAAAATCATTTTTATGCAGAAAAATGAAAAAAAATTAGACTAATCACTAAATTGTTGGTAAGATTTTGGGGGTTTTTGCACGCAAGAATGATTGGCTTAAAGGTGAGCACTGAATGATAAAACAACGAACTCCTAAGAAGGTGATTCAGGCAACAGGTGTCGGTTTGCATTCCGGTGATAAAGTGCTTCTTACCTTGCGCCCAGCACCGATTAATACAGGAATTGTTTTCCGGCGAACCGATCTTTCTCCCATGGTTGAAATACCGGCTTCCTATGAGCATGTCAGCGACACGATGTTGTGCACATCATTACAACATCAAGGTGTTAAAATAGCCACGGTTGAACATTTGTTATCCGCGTTGGCCGGACTAGGTATTGATAATGCGTATGTTGATATCAATGCCGCTGAAATTCCTATCATGGATGGCAGTGCTGCACCGTTTGTTTTCCTGATTCAATCAGCCGGCATTCGTGAACAAAGTGCCGCCAAGCGATTTATTCGTATTTTGAAGCCAGTTCGGGTGGAAGAAAATGGAAAATACGTGCAATTTCTTCCTTATAATGGTTATAAAGTGTCGTTTACGATCGATTTTGAGCACCCGGTTTTTAATGATAAGCCCCAAACCGCAATATTTGATTTTTCTACAACCTCGTATGTAAAAGAAGTTTGTCGTGCAAGAACCTTCGGCTTTCTTTCTGATTATGAGAAATTACGTGAAAATGATTTAGCCAAGGGTGGTAGTTTGGATAATGCCATTGTTGTTGATGATTATCGTGTACTGAATGAAGATGGCCTACGCTTCGAAGATGAATTTGTTAAACATAAAGTACTGGATGCCATTGGCGATCTTTATCTATTAGGCTCAGGTTTAATCGGGGCCTTTGAAGGGTATAAATCAGGACACGAGCTGAATAACAAATTGCTGCGCGAGCTGATGGTTCATCAAGAAGCATGGGAATACACCTATTTCGATGCAGAAAATTACCTTCCTTTATTCCAGACCAGTTTACTGCCGGTAGAAGCGTAACAGATCTCTACCCAACCCAATCTAAGGCGTCTCTTCTGGCTCAGGCTGATGATCGGCCAAATGATGCAGGGCTTGCCTTAATGGAAGGTAGTTGCATTGATCAGCTTGAGAGATAATAGTATCCCGTGCTGTGGCTGAAAGAGGTGAAATGGGTTGTTTTTTCACCGGCGCTGCCGGTTTTTCCATCGCAACCGCTACTTTAATTGAAACAAGTTGGTAAAGACCTGCGCCTGATCTTAATTTATCTCGCAGATCGGGCAGACTGTAGCGTAGCTGTGATGCCCAAACCGAATCGTTAGTAATTAAAACCAGACAACCTCGGGTGAAACTTCCTACGTGGCATTGCTCACGTAACGGATCAGGCAGGTATTTGTGTAAATGCGAGTTTAGCTCTTCCAGCTGGACAACCCGCTGGCATATTTCCATTACTTTAACATTCAGACAGCGATTAATACGTCGCATGGACGTCTCCAATATGTATACTGCACGCGGGCATTTGATTCATCTGAACGGTTGCATAGAATACAGGGCAACCGCACGTGTGCTTAAAAAATACCATGTAGGGTGGGCAAAGCAAAGCGTGCCCACCAGTACTTCGTAACCTGGTGGGCACGTCGCTCACGCTTCTTTGTCCACCCTACCTATTTTTTGCATTATGATTACACGAAGATATGTATAGCCTTTTTTATGGCACAGGTGCGGTTGCCCTAGTATAGAATAGCAAATTTATGTCATCTGCAATATTATATACGTCGTATCTAATAGTTAAATTGGTAATAGTACAGTGCCTGGCCCCAATATGGCAGAGATAAACAAGGATCATTGATGACTGATACTAACATCGTATACCAGGCACGCCTCAACTGGGTGATTTTCTTTTGGCCCGCCGCACTGCTGTGTGCAATGGCATATTTGGCCATGGAATATCAACAGTTTCGCCAACCGTCAGTTTTTATTATTTGTTTTGCATTGGCCTGGTTGTTTGTTATCTGGATGACGTATCAATTTTCGTCATTAACCATCAAAAAAAGACAGGTTATTCTGCGCACTGGCATCCTGGTGCGACAAACGATTGATATTCCCATAAACAAAATAGAAAGCATTGATATCCGCCAATCATTGCTTGGCAGTTTATTCCGTTATGGCTCATTAGTGATTACCGGCACGGGCGGTACACGGCAAATGGTTAATTACCTTAATAACCCATTAACCTGCCGACGTCACATTGAGCAATTAATGCATGGTTGATTTACCCCTATTGTATTTTTCAATCCATTAATCCTCACTTTGTAATTGACAATCAAAAAATCTACTTTAAGATATCCGCCTATGGAGCAGGAACACTATTGCTGTAAAGCACATCACATGTGCGGAAATATCGCTTTGTTACTTTAGTACCAACGGAACTTAAATGGAATTTTTATCATGATGAGTCATTTATTAGAACAACCATTGCGCGTTATCATCCTATTTTATCAATTCGTTGCATCCCAATTAACCAGCTTTGTATTCATTAACTACCCAAATCAAGAGCATATAGTTCTGCGTAAAAAAAATCAGGTGATGCAGGTAGTGGCTTTATTAGTGATGTTTTTATTTCATGCTACAGTGCATGCTGCAGAAGCACTGCGAGTGGGTAGTATGACATTTACCGGGCCATCAGTTGTAAGCATGTATCCGGGAGAGACAGTCAAATTACCTTTAAGGGCGAGGAAGGAAGGTTTGTTGGGTACTACTATGCTCACATGCTTGTTATGGTCGCAATATATTCGATTCGAAGCAGGCAGTGATAATTGTCCTTCGGTGCCTAAATTTGACGATGTCAGGTATGCTAATGGTGCTTGTTTAATGAATCTTGTGATTACGGGCACAAAGGCAGGGCAGGTAATCCAGGGACGTTTACATTTACATTTATTGATAATGTATAGTAGTCATCATATCTATTCTCCTGTCTTTGCGGCAACTGTCATCCCCCACCCTATCAGCATGCTCTCTCCAGGCAAAGCGCGGGCAATCGCTGGCAAGCCGTTTAATTTTAGTTTCAAAAATTACATCCGCTTTTTTGACGAGAACGTTCAGGGGGGGGCAACGCCACAAGGCATCGTTTCGCCTCAGAAAAATAACGGTTTATATTTTAATCCCGCCACCTACGCCATTGTCGGTACCCCTGAACACATAGGCACCACCACCTTTAGTATTGCCGCTAAAAATAATAATGGCACGGCAGCAGCAGTTGAATTGGTTATCGACGTTGGTTTAAATAAAGAAAACAAGCCTAAATTTAAGCCATCAGTTGAACTGGCAGCAGTCAATCCTGGTAAGCCTTATCAATTGGCATTAATGGATTTGGTCGATATGAAGCAATTAGCAGCAGGCGACCAGCTGCATTTCCGCCTGGAACCGCATCAAAATGACAGCGATTTATTTAAAATAGACCCTGCGAATGATCAGTTGCTGATAGGCCATGTTCCACTAACCGCAGCAGGTCAGACCTTGCAAGTCACAGTAGTCGCGCACTCCAACACCGGGGGTGATTCTGAACCGCTAACATTAACCATCTCAGTGGCTTTTGACCCCGCCTTAAGGCCATCGATAAAGCCTGTGACATTATTTGCGAGCCGTTATGATTATTTTTATCAAGATATTGCCTCATTAATTGACGACCCATCAGGTGATGGCAGCTTGAAATTAATATTAGAAAAAGTCGAGCCAGCAGCCCCATGGTTAGGCCTTTCGATGCACGTCTCAACTGCGCTTGAAGGACTAATACCTGCGGAGACAACCGGCATGCATTACACCCTATATTTGCGCGCCACGACCATGTCAGGGGGATCATCTGAGCTGGTGAAAGGCAGTTTAACGATGAAAATAAATCCTAATCTTACACCTCAGTTTAAGTCATCCAAGCCCATCCTGCCTATATTGCAGCCAGGAACGGCTTATAAATATTGCATTGATGAGCATCGCGATGTTTGGCCAGAATACGAGGATCACCCCTATACGCTTGAGTTGGCTGAAGGGTCGGATAGCCCAGACTGGCTGGAAATTAAAGATAATTGCATCGAGGCCCAAGAAGTACCACTAACGCTAGCTAACATACCGCTTATTTGGGTTGTTTTACGCAATATTCCGGGCGGGGCAGCAGATCCTATGCCTCTTGAGCTGCCCGTAGCGGGGTTGATGTAAACAAAATCACCTAGGCAACTCATAAAACACCAGCATAAAACGCATTCAGGACGAGACGACAACATGACACAGGTATTCACTGGCGAGGGGTTAGGCATCCATGGTTCTTCAATGGATAAACTGGGCACACGAGGTTCAATGGGTGCATCTGGTTTAGGTCAGGGGAACCATGCGGTTTATGTGAATGCGGCCAATGGCAATTTGGTGATGCGTGCTGAGGATGGTTTTCTGGCGGGTTGCGGTTTGGGTTATAACACGTTATCCACGTATAACTCGCTCGGTGAAGGCGGTAGTGCGTTGATGCTGAACAGTCAAAGCACGCTTTGTTTAAAGGGGGCATTAAACACGGCTGGCTCATCGATTGAGCGGGTGGATGAGGATGGCCATGTCAGCCAGTTGGTATTTGACAGCACGTTGCGTGCCTACCGTGATGCCCACGGCGGCAAGGCGGAGGTTACGGCCGATAGCGAGGGGTTTCATTATCGAGAAGGCAGTGCGCGCGCGCAGGTTGACTATGACTTGCAGGGGCGGTTGCTACGCATTGTCGACCAGGACGGCCATCATTGGGATTTTCATTACCAAGATGGCGTATTAAGTACCATCACGGACAGTAAGGCGCGCCAGACCATTGAATGGACGTTCGAGAACGACCGATTAACTGACCTCACGGCCCGCAGTGACGGTAACACCGTGCATCATGTGCATTTTTCTTATGATGATTTAGGCCGCCTGCGGCGTGAAGAGATGGATTTAAGCGCTGGCAAATCATTCTGGACCGCGTATGACTACCAGGGTGATTCTAATCGCATCACGGCCATTCGCCAGTCAGACGGGATCAGTCTTCAGATTGAATACGACGCGAGCGGCCGTGTCAGCTTGCTGCAAGATGGCGAGGGTGGACTGACCCAGTTTAGTTATGAGACGAATCGCACCGTAGTCTGCGATGGGCAGGGCGTGCGCTGGGTGTATGAGTATGATGCTTCGTCGCGCTTAACCCGGCTTGAAGGTGCTGAAGGCAAGTGCGTTACGTTTGCGTATCAGGGGCAATACCTGTCTGATGTCCTGGAGGGCAGTCAACGCTGGCATTATGAATACAATGAAGCAGGTGATTGCGTTTTACTGAGCGCGCCGGATGGTGTGGTGACTTACCGGGCATTTGATGCAGCGCACCACCTGTTGTCTGAGCAGCGGGTGGGGCGCGGTGAGGCAAGGGCGTCTACCCCGTCGGCGCATTACCTTTATGATGCGCGCGGGCATTTGCGATTTAAATGCACCACAGAGGGGGTGGTGACAGCGTATGGCTATGATGCGAACGGGCTGCTTACCAGCGAGCGCACCTACCTGGCCAACCGCTACCCTGTAAATCAACCAGCGCCTGATAATGCCGTACTTCAGGCCTGGATTAACGCCCAGGATGCGAGCCAAACCGCACTGACGGCTTATGACTATGACTGGCGAGGCCAGCTGCAAAGCAAGACGTGCTTTGCACAAAGCCACGCGGACGGTGCCGGCGTGCCTGATGAGGCCGTGACCACCTGGTATCGGCATGATGCCACCGGCCGCC
>Ga0209024_1001545_pt1 | contig 18120 bp, 22 predicted proteins | sample AutmiccommunBRH5_FD_187380 | JGI IMG/M metagenome (GOLD analysis project Ga0209024, IMG submission 187380) | Deep subsurface microbial communities from Mt. Terri, Switzerland - Autotrophic microbial communities BRH/5 (SPAdes) (version 2) | ecosystem: Environmental > Aquatic > Deep subsurface >...
GCAGACCCGGAGATGCGGTACACGGCCAACGGCAGTGCCGTGACCACGTTCCGTGTCGCATCGAGCCGTACATTCAACGACTCCAGCGGTGAGCGCCGCGAAGAGACCGAGTGGTTCCGGGTCGTGACCTGGAACCGGCTCGCAGAGATCTGCGCGCAATACCTCACCAAGGGCCGCCTGGTGTACGTCGAGGGGCGGCTTCAGACCCGCGCCTGGGACGACCAGCAGGGCCAGAAGCGATACACCACCGAGCTGATCGCGCAGGAAGTGAAGTTCCTGGGCGGCGGCCGCGATGGTGACAGCGGTGGCGCCGGTGCTGGCTTCTCCAGCCCCGGTTTCGCGACCGGACCCGACAACGAAGGTGACATCGATCCGGACGACCTGCCCTTCTAGGCAGCCCCTCGGATCTGCGGAGGATTCCCCATGACCAGTGAACGAGGCGACCGAGACCGTGGCGATCGCGGAGGTGATCGCGGCGACCGAGGCGGCGACCGCGACCGGGGTGGCGACCGCGGCGACCGGCGCGGTGGCGGCGGTGGTGGTGGCGGCCGGTTCCGCCGTCCCCGCGGCTGTGAGTTCTGCCGCAGCAAGGTGGACGTGGCCGACTACAAGGACACGCAGATGGTCCGCCGCTACATCACCGAGTCCGGCAAGATGGAGCCCCGCCGCAAGGTGGGCACCTGCTCCAAGCACCAGCGAATGGTGTCGCAGGCCGTGAAGCGTGCCCGTCACCTCGCCCTCATCCCCTACACCTCCGGGCACGTGCGGCTGTCCGGCGGGATGGGCCGCCGCTAGCGGTCGTCAGCTCCGAGGGCCTGACGCTCAACTCTGAATAGAGGAGGACGCCGTCGTATCAAGCGACGGCGTCTGTCGGAAGGAACGCAGACCGTGGCGGGCTCCGGGACCAGTGGACGCCGGCGTGATCGCTCTCACGAGGATCGCCAGCAGCGCCTGATCTACCTCATCGCCGGGGGCGTCCTCGCCGCGGTGCTGATCATCGTCGCCGTCGGCGTCGTCCTCACGGTCGTCCTTCCACCGCGAGCCAATGTCCTGGCAGTGGGTAGCGAGAGCTTCACAGCGCGCGAGGTGGCCGACCGCGCGATCTATCTCGTGACCAGCGGGAACGGGAACGCGCAGCAGAACCCCGCCGAGGAGGGCATCGAGTCCATCGTCGGCCAGGAAGTCCTGTTCCAGGTGGGCGCCGACCTCGTCGAGCCCGTCACCGAGGAGGACATCCGGGACGCCATCGCCCAGCGCCTCGGCCTCAACCCGCGCAACGCCGAGGAGCCTGAGGCAACTCCTGAGGCCACTCCCGCCGCAACGACCGACTCGACGCCCGAAGGCACGACCGAGGGAACGCCAGAAGCCACGCCCGAGGCCACTCCGCTGCCCGGCTACACGGACGAGGAGTACGCGGACGCCCTCGCGGCGTTCCTGCGCGAGGCGCCCATCAGCCGCCGCCAACTCGAGGACATCGTGCGCGCCGGGATCATTGAGGATCGCCTCGAGGAGATGTTCCGCGCCGAGCTGCCGGAGACCGGCGACCAGTTCCTCCTCTGGGCCGTGCCCACGAACGACCGCGCTGCCGCCCAGCAGTTGATCGACCTCGTGCGGGGCGGGGCGAGCTTCCGCGGGGCGGCCGTCGAGGCCGGGATCATCGAGGACCCCGAGGAAGGCGTCCAGGAGCTCGGTTGGTTCGCGCCGACCAGCATCAACGAGCGCGTCCAGCCGTTTGTGCAGGACCTGCAGGCAGGCGAGATCTCCGAGGTCGTGGACGACGCAAACAACATTGGCTTCGAGGTCTACTACATCGCCGAGCGGTCCTCTGACCTTCCGTACCAGGAAGAAGTGAAGGACCAGCTAGCGCGCCGCGCCTTCAACGAGTGGCAGGACGAGCAGGCAATCGAACTCGCCGTCGCCCGTGACCTCTCCGAGGGCGAGGACGACTGGATCCGTGAGCAGGTCCTCGACTACGTGCGGGAGCGCACCGGTGGCTAGCACGATCGGGATCTCGCTCCTCGGCGCGGGGAACATCGGCGGCGCGGTCGTCGCGGCGATCCAGCACGCGGGGGAGCGGTACGCCGCCCGCGTTGGCGCGCCGCTCGAGATCCGCCGCGTGCTCGTACGCGACACCTCGAAGAAGCGTCCCGGCATCGATCCCTCGCAGATCACGGACTCGATCGACGATGTGCTCGCGGACGAGGGCACCTCGATCGTGGTCGAGTTCATGGGCGGCGAGGAGCCCGCGCGCGCCTACATCGAGGCGGCGCTCCGCTCTGGCCGTCACGTCGTCACCGCGAACAAAGAAGTGATGGCGAAGCACGGCGCCAGCCTCCTGCAGCTGGCCTACGACAACGGCGTCCGGCTGCTCTACGAGGCCTCGGTCGGGGGTGGCATCCCCGTGATCGCCCCGCTCTCGCGCGACCTCCTCGCGAACGAGGTCACCGCCGTCACGGCGATCATCAACGGGACCACGAACTACATGCTGACCGCCATGACCCAGCAGGGCGCGACCTACGAGGACATCCTCGCGGAGGCGCAGCGCCTCGGGTACGCCGAGCCTGACCCGAGCGCGGACGTCGAGGGCATCGACGCCGCGTTCAAGATCGCGGTCCTCTGCGGCCTCGCGTTCAACGTCGACGTCGCACCGAACGAGGTCGACCGACGCGGCATCTCCACGATCACCTCGCGCGACATCGCCTACGCGGCGCAGCTCGGCTACGTCGTCAAGCTCCTCGCGCGCGCTCGCATCGTGGGTGGCGAGATCGAAGCCACGGTCCGCCCGACGCTGGTCGGCGCGATGGAACCGCTCGCGAAGGTCGATGGCGTCCTGAACGCCGTGCAGTTCGAGGGCGACCTCGTGGGGCGCGTCATGTTCGAGGGGCCGGGCGCCGGCCAGGGGCCGACGGCGTCCTCGATCCTCGCGGACGTGCTCGACGTAGGGCAGGACGTGGCGCGCGACCGCAAGCCGCTCGCGTTCATCCCGCGCCGCAAGCTGCGCGTCCGCCCGCCTGAGGAGCACACGTCCCGCGCCTACCTGCGCATCGGCGTCAAAGACCAGCCCGGCGTCCTCGCCGCGATCGCGACCGCGCTCGGTGACGAGGGTGTCTCGATCTCCTCGGTGCTCCAGTACGACCCCGAGTTCACCGGCGGCGATCCGGGCACGGCGGAGCTCGTCCTCACCACGCACAGCGCGCCGGGCCGAGCGTTCAACGCCGCCCTCGACGTCATCCGAGAGTTGGACGCGGCCCTGGAGATCGGGAACGTCCTGCCGATGGAGGGCTAGCGATGGCCACCGGGGATCAGCGCGATGCGGGACTGGACGACGGCCTGCTGCGCGATCGTCCGGATGACCCACTGCGCGGGACCTGGGTGTCCGACAAGGTCCAACACGCCCTCGCCCGCGTCGACTCCCTCACCCGCGAACTCGAGCACGTAGAGACCGCCCTGCGAGCGCAGGCCGAAGACGTCTCCCGCCTCCATGACTCGCTCCAGGTCGTCGAGGGGCGGACGACTCGCCATGACGTCGGCCAGGAGCAGACCCGCGAGGTCCGCCAGGAGGTCGCGGAGCTGGAGGAGCGACTGGCGCAGGAGTCCGCGCTCCGGCGCGACCTGACCGCGCAGGTCGAGCGCTTCCGCGGCCGCGACTCCGAGAACCAGCAGGAGTTGTTCCGCGCGCTGCAGTCCATCGCCGCCCGCCTCGACGAGCTCGATGGGCGCGCGACCGCTGAACAGCTGCGCCAGCGTCACATCGCCAGTGAGATCGCCGAGATCGACCACGAGGGCGAGGGTGTCGAAGCACGCATCGAGGCGATCGAGCGTCGCATCGCCGCTGAGTACGAGGCCGGCCGGCACGTGGGCGCGGAGGTCGCGAAGCTCGCCTCCAGCATCACGCAACTCATGTCAGCGGTGGATGCCCTCGAAGCGCGCTCCCGGGCCGTGGTCAGCGATCAACACCGCATCAGCGAAGAGATCGCCACGCTCCGCGCGATTCCGGACCGCGAGGGCGAACTGCGCGAGGTGCTCGAGCAGCAACGCGCCACGCGCGCACGCCTCGAAGAGCGCATGTCGCAGGCGGAGGAACTCATCGCCCAACTGAGCCGGGCGGTGGCTGACGCGCCTGATGCGCGCGCGCTCCTGCAACGCCAGATCGCCGGGGAGGCCGAGCAACGCCGGGCCCTCGCGGACCGACTTGAAGCGCAGCGCGACACGTTCATCGAGCACATGCGCCGGCAGGCCCGTGCGCAGGAGGAGAGCCACCGCCGCATGATCGAGGACATGGAGCGCGACATCCGCATCTCGCGCCAACTCCTCGTGCGGCTGTCTGAACAGACCGACGAGTCGGAGCAGGAACAACCCCTATGAGGGAGAACACCGTGACAGGTTCCGTGACCACCTCCGCCGTCTCACGCTTCATCATGGAGCGCTATCGGGGCCGCCTCCCCGTGACCGACCAGACACCGCTCATCACCCTCGGCGAGGGCGGTACGCCGCTGCTCCGCTCGCGCCACATTGAGTCGCTCCTCGGCCTCAAGGAGCTGTACTTCAAACTCGAGTACGTGAACCCGACCGGGTCGTTCAAGGACCGCGGGATGGTCATGGCCGTAGCCAAGGCCGCCGAGGCGGGCGCGAAGGCGGTCATCTGCGCGTCGACCGGGAACACCTCGGCGTCCGCAGCGGCATACGCGGCGCGCCACCGGCTCGCCTGCTACGTGGTGGTGCCGGCCGGCAAGATCGCGATGGGCAAACTCGCGCAGGCCGTCATCCACGGCGCCGAGATCGTCCAGATCGACGGGTCGTTCGACGACGCGCTGAACATCGTGCGCGAACTCTCGGAGAACCGCGATGTCGCCGTCGTGAACTCGGTGAACCCCGACCGGATCGAGGGCCAGAAGACCGGCGCCTTCGAGATCGTCGACGAGCTTGGCGACGCGCCCGACCTGCTCTGCATCCCCGTCGGGAATGCTGGCAACATCACCGCCTACTGGCGTGGGTTCGTCGAGTACTACCAGGCCGAGAAGTCCACGCAGCAGCCGAAGATGTGGGGCTTCCAGGCCGAGGGCGCAGCACCCCTCGTGAGCGGCGCGCCGGTGGCGAAGCCGGAGACGATCGCGACCGCGATCCGGATCGGCAACCCGGCCTCGTGGGACGGTGCGATCGAGGCGCGGGACGCCTCGGAGGGCGCCATCACGGCCGTGACTGACGACGAGATCCTCGAGGCGTACCGGCTGCTCGCGAGCCACGAGGGCGTGTTCTGCGAGCCGGCCTCGGCTGCCTCGGTTGCCGGTCTGATGCGACGCCACCGCGAGGGCGCTGACCTCGCGGGGCAGGTCGCGGTCTGCATCATCACGGGCCACGGGCTGAAGGACTCGGACACCGCGCTGCAGGTGGAGGCGATCAAGCACGAGGCTCCCGCGCAGGTAGAGGCCGTCGCGCGCGTCCTCGGTTGGGCGTAACATTCACTTACCCGCAGTAATTACTACTGCGGACGTAGCGGCGGTCGCGACACACCAAATCTGGATGGCACGGTCGAACGGTACAGACGGCTCCGCGGCACGGAGCGGGCGCACCTATGGTGTGCTCAGGACGTGGGAGACCCCTGCTTGGAGCAGCACGCAATGACAGTCGAAGTCCAGCGAGAACCTGACCGCGAAGCCTTGAAGGCCGCCGTCGAGCAGATGATCGACGCCCTCGGCCTCGACACGACGTCCGAGGGGCTCGTGGACACGCCTCGCCGGATCGCCGATATGTACCTCGAACTCTTCGAGGGGCTCTGGCTCGACCCGCATGAGCCGCTCTCGGTGCAGTTCACCGAGGCCCACAGCGAGATGGTGATCCTCAAGGACATCCCCTTCTACTCGATGTGCGAACACCACTTTCTGCCGTTCCACGGGATCGCCCACGTCGGCTACCTGCCGGCCGGGCGCATCGTGGGGCTCTCGAAGTTGGCGCGCGCCGTGGAGATCTACGCACGGAGGCCGCAGGTGCAGGAGCGCCTGACGAGTCAGATCGCGGACTGCCTCGAAGAGGTGATCGGCGCCAAGGGCGCCGGAGTCGTGATCGAGGCGGAACACCTCTGCATGACCTCGCGAGGCATTCGTAAGCCCGGCAGTGCCATGGTCACCTCAGCCATGCGCGGACGGTTCCGCGACGATGAGAACACTCGCCAGGAGTTCCTCCGGCTGATCGGGCACTAGCGCTGATGAGCACCCACCCCCAGGCCAGCGCGGAACGCCCTCGACACCCCGGGCGTCCTCGGCGGGTCGCCATGATCTCGCTCCACACCTCGCCGCTGGCCGCGCTGGGTGGGCGCGAGACCGGGGGCATGAACGTCTACGTGCGGGAGATCGCGACGCAGCTCGGCGCGAGCGGCGTCGAGGTGGACGTGTTCACGCGTCGCTGCGATCCAGAACTGCCCGCGGTTACCTCGATCGCGCCGCGCGCACGGCTGATCCAGGTCGACGCCGGCCCCGCCTCGCTCGTCGAGAAGGAAGAGCTCCACGCCTTCGTCACCCCATTTGCCGACGGCGTTGAGGCGTTCCGCACCGCCGAGGGCATCGAGTACGACCTCATTCACTCGCACTACTGGCTCTCCGCCGATGCAGGGGACGACCTCGCCGCGCGGTGGGACGTCCCGCACGCCGCGATGTTCCACACGCTGGGCGATGTGAAGCTGCGTGCCCGCGCGTCTGAACGGGAGTCCGAGGTGCGCCTCGAGACCGAGCGCCGCCTCGTCCACGCCCTCGACCGGGTCGTCGCCGCGACCGAGCACGAGCGCCAGCTCCTGCGGCAGATCTACCGTGTGCCATTCTCGCGCATCGCCGTGATCCCGCTCGGCGTCGACCTCGACCAGTTCTCGCCGATCCCCCACGAGGATCGCGCCGCCGTCAGACAGCGCCTCGGACTGCCCGAAGACGAGCGGATTGTGCTGGCGATCGGTCGCATCGAGCCGCTCAAGGGCCTCGACGTCCTGATCCAGTCGCTGAGCGCGATGAGCGACCGCGACCGCGTGGGGCTCTACATCATCGGCGGCGACGAGCGCGCCCGTCCGGAACTCGACCGCCTCGCCGCGATCGCGCGCACCTTCGGCGTGCAGGACCACGTCCACTTCCTCGGCGCACGGCCGCACGAGGATCTCCCGGACTACTACCGCGCGGCCGACGTCGTGGCCGTGCCCTCGTTCTACGAGTCGTTTGGCCTCGTGGCGGTGGAGGCGATGGCCTCTGGCGTCCCGGTCGTCGCGAGCCGCGTTGGCGGCCTGGCCTCGACGGTCGTCGATGGCCGCACGGGCTACCTCATCGCGTGGCGCTGCCCGGAGCCGTTCGCCGAGAAGTTCGACCTGCTCTTCGCCAACGAGGAACTCCGCCGCGCCCTCGGCGCCTCCGCGCGTCGGCGCATGGAGGAGTCGTACTCCTGGTCCGGCGTCGCCGACTCGGTCGCCGCACTGTACGAGGACCTCCTCGACGAGCACGCCCGCCCCGCCGAGGCGAGCGCCGCCTCCTAGTCGCCGCCCTCGATCTCCGCATCTCGCCGCGAGCCCTTGGGCAGTCGGCGTGCGATGAGGTAGAGCATCAGCGCGAGCAGAGCGTACCGGGAGAACTCCATCGCACCACCCGCGATCATGAACGTGAGGCCAGAGTCACCCTCGTTGGCCCCGTCGCGGGACGCGACGCCGTAGACCATGAAGCCGAGCAGGACTGGCGCCCCGGCGATCGACGCGAAGGCGAGCGCGGGAAACCAGCGTCCACCGACGAGGCTCGCGGCGGTAAAACCTGCATAGGTGAACCACACGACCGCAAAGAGCAGCATGCCGATCACGATCAACTGGATCATGCTGTGGTTCGCAAGATAGCGCGCTCCCGAACGAGCCTCGCGGTTCGCACGACGACGGCTGCATAGAGCAGCCACTGCCCGATGGTGAGAGCGGTAGAGGCAAGTCCCCAGAGCTCGCGAGACTCGACCAGCGAGCCACGGAACGGCCGGATCACGTCGTGCCCAACCTCCGGAAGGATCAGCCCCACCGCGGCGAGCGCGGGGATGCGCCAGTCTCCGAGTCGCCGCCCGAGGTAGATCGAGACCCCGAGGAACAGCAAGTAGCCAGCCCAAATGATCACGAGGCGGGCGAAGAACGCGGTCGGGTCGAATCCGTTGGGCGAGAAGTCGAACAACACTAGTCCTTAGTCACACACGCAGCCTACCAGCCCGCGTCGACGCCTCTCGCGTCGCTCGTCTATCGTCACGCGACCATCGAGGGGTACCGACCGAGGGAGCGTCGCCGTGGTCCAGGACAAGATGCGAGTTCGCGCCGAGGATGCTGTCCTCGTGGACGCCTCGACGTTGCGGGAGCAGGTGGCGGCGGTCTTCATCGCGCGCGGCGCTCCCGAGGAGCACGCGCGGATCGTCGCGGACATCCTCGTCACGGCGGACCTCCGAGGCGTGGACTCGCATGGGGCGCTGAACACGGTGCGCTACGTGGGTGACATCGATAGCGGCAACTACACGGTGCCCCAGACGCTCGAGGTGGTGAACGAGACGCCCGCGACCGCCGTGCTGGACAACGGCAACGGGTTCGGGTTCGTCGGGGCGCACCGCGCGATGAGCATGGCGATCGAGAAGGCGCGCGAGGTGGGCATCGGCCAGGTGGTGCTGCGGCACGGGCACCACATCGGCATGGCGGCGTACTACCCGATGATGGCGCTGGAGCACGACATGATCGGCATGGCGGTGACGAACAGCACGCCGCACATGCGACCGGTCGGGGGCCTCGGCGCGAAGGTGGGGACGAACCCGATCGCCTTCGCCGCCCCCGCCGGACGTGAGCGCCCGTTCGTGCTCGACATGGCGACGACCACCGTGGCGAACGGCAAGATCCGCCTCGCGCACCGGCTCGGACTCCCGCTGCCCGAGGGCTGGGCCGTCACCACCGAGGACGGCACGCCGATCACGGAAGCGCCCGACAAGGCCGCCGAGTGGTGGACGCTCGAGCCCCTCGGCGGCACGTTGCCCCTCGGTGGGCACAAGGGCTACGGGCTGGGCGTGATGGTGGACATCCTCGCGGGGGTGCTCTCCGGCGGCGGATTCAGCCGCGAGCTTCCGACGGGCCACAACCAGGCGTGGTTCATGGCGATCGACATCGGCCGCTTCCGCCCGATCGAGGACTTCAAGGCGCACATGGACGCGATGATCGCCGAGCTACACTCGACGCCCCCGGCGCCCGGCAGCGACCGCGTCCTCGTCGCCGGCGACCCCGAGGCGGAGATCCTCGAACGCCGCACCCGCGAGGGCATCCCGCTCCAGCGCTCCCTCGTCGAGGAGATCCGTGCGAAGGCGACGGAGCTGGGTGCGCCGATCCTGATTTAGCGGCGGCGACGAACCACAGTGGCGGTACACTCCCGCGCATGGTGAACCAGCGACAGTCCCCCGTGAGCGTGCCGCCTCGACCTCGACGGTCGGGGCAGACTGAGATCGATCCGGAGAAGGACCTCATCCAGCAGGTGGGGCGGAAGTTCGGGAAGCGCGCGCTCTGCATCTTCGCGCACCCGGACGACCTCGAGTTCACCTCGGGCGGGACGGTCGCGAAGCTCTGTGCCGAGGGCTGGCACGTGGACATCATCGTCACGACCAGCGGCAACAAGGGTACGAAGGACCCGACCGTCACCGGGCAGATGCTCGCCGGCGAGCGCGAGGAAGAAGCGCGGAACGCCGCGGCCATCCTCGGCGCCACGGAGCCCGTGTTCCTCGGCTTCCACGATGGAGGCACGACGAACGACGACGAATTGCGCGCGCTCATCGTGCGGCACATTCGCCGAAGCCGTCCCGAGTTGGTGATCACCTGGGACGGGTTCCGCCCAGGGTTCAACCACCGCGACCACCGCGTCGCGGGTCAGGCGACGTACGACGCGATCTACCCGTCCTCCGACGACCACCTCTACTACCCGCTCGACAAGGAGGAGGGGCTTGAGCCGCACCGGCCGGCCGCGATGCTCCTCGCGGGGGGCGGGATGGGCCCGAGCGCTCCCGACTACCACATCGACATCGAGCCGCACTTCCGCACGAAGATCCGCGCGATCCTCGCTCACACCTCCCAGATGGGCGGCCGGAGCGAGTCAGATATGGTGAAGATGTACGAGGAGCGGCGCGCACAGGCGGTCGCCAGTGGCGAGGATGCGGGACTGCCGCCGCTTCGGGAGTCGTTCACCAAGGTGATCTTCCGGCGGTAGCAGCGCGATCGGCCTCGTCGGGGGCCGCTACGCACGGGAGGCAAGCGCATGAACGGGATCATCAACCTTTTCACCTATATCGGCGTCGGCGTGGTGATCGGCCTGATCGTCGGATTTGTGATCAGCGTCGTTGATGAGGGCACCCACGCCGTGGTCACCGGCATGATCGTGGGCGCGGTGACCGGGATCGCGATCCTCTTCCTGCCGAAGCCGGACAGGCGCCCCGAACTCTAGTCGTTCCTCCGCTGTCCGCCCTCGTCGCGCCTCGTGCCGCCGTGCCCGGGTGCACATAAGGACAGCCGCGCTATGCTCGTCAGGTTCGCATCGAGCGGGCTGCGCTCCCACTTGCGGCGGGAGTGCCTGACGTCTCCGTCGCCCTGCAATAGGGGTTTGACACTGTCGTCTACTAGCCTCAGACTCAATCCTTGCGCCTCTTAAAACAGGTGCACCGGATCACCCGCGAATCGGTCGTGTGACCGCCAGGGGTCGAATACCGCCGGCATCCAAGACGAGTCATCGTCTGCCGAGCAGGTTCGAAACCAGGTCATTCGGCCGTTGTTGTTGCCATTTTGCGACCCCCGATCTGCCAACACTCGCATGGGCGGAGTGAGCATCAGGTCCGGGGCATGGGTAGGGAGTCGGCGTGCCGACGATCAACCAGCTGGTCCGCCACCCGCGGACCCAGGTGAACAAGAAGACGAAGGCGCCTGCGCTGCGCTTCCGCTTCAACACGTTGAAGAACCGGATGGTCCGCAGTCCGAAGGGTTCGCCGCAGAAGCGCGGCGTCTGTACCCAGGTGCGCACCGTCACCCCGAAGAAGCCGAACTCGGCCCTCCGCAAGGTGGCCCGCGTCCGTCTCTCGAACAACATCGAGGTCACCGCGTACATCCCTGGTGAAGGTCACAACCTCCAGGAGCACTCGGTCGTCCTCATCCGTGGTGGTCGTGTGAAGGACCTCCCCGGCGTCCGATACCACATCGTCCGTGGCGCGCTGGACGCGCAGGGCGTGAAGAACCGCAAGCGCGGTCGTTCCAAGTACGGCACGCGCAAGGGCGCATAGTCGCCTCGTAGTCCCGAGAGAATCTGAGAGAACCAGATGCGACGTAACCGCGCCCCCGTTCGCCCCACCCACCCGGATCCCCGGTTCGGTTCTCGAACCGTGACCAAGCTGATCAACATGCTCATGTTGAGCGGCAAGAAGGGCACCTCCGAGAAGGTGGTGTACGGGGCGTTCGACCGCATCGAGGAAGTGACGGGCCGCCGAGGGGTCGACATCTTCGACCAGGCGCTCCGCAACGTGACGCCGGTCATCGAGGTCAAGCCTCGACGTGTCGGTGGCGCGACGTACCAGGTGCCGATCGACATCCGTGGCGAGCGCCGCCAGACCCTGGCGCTGCGCTGGTTGCGGGAGTCGGCTCGTCGCCGCTCCGGCCACTCAATGATGGAAAAGCTCGCCGCCGAGCTGCTCGACGCTGCCAACAACCAGGGCAACGCCGTGCGCCGCAAGGAAGAGACGCACCGGATGGCTGAGGCCAACCGGGCGTTCGTGCACTACCGCTGGTAGCACTCGACCCCTAGAGGGTGGGCCGGCAACGGCAGGGTGGAACGACCACCCGGGTAGCTACTGAGTTTCGAGGAATACGACATGCCCCGGACAGTCCCGGTCAAAGACATGCGCAACATTGGGATTATCGCGCACATCGATGCGGGTAAGACCACTGTGACCGAGCGCATCCTGTTCTACACCGGCCGTACTCACAAGATTGGTGAGACCCACGAGGGCACGGCGGTCATGGACTGGATGGAGCAGGAGCGCGAGCGCGGGATCACGATCACGTCCGCCGCGACGACTGCTTCGTGGAACGGCAAGACGATCAACATCATCGACACCCCTGGCCACGTCGACTTCACCGTCGAGGTGGAGCGGTCGCTGCGCGTCCTGGACGGCGGCGTCGTGGTCTTCGATGGCGTCGCCGGCGTGGAACCCCAGTCGGAGACGGTGTGGCGCCAGGCTGACAAGTACTCCGTGCCGCGCATGTGCTTCGTCAACAAGATGGACCGCATGGGCGCCAACTACGAGCGCTGCGTCGAGATGATCAAGGACCGCCTGGGCGCCACGCCCGTGCCGATCCAGATCCCGATCGGTGCCGAAGACACCTTCGAGGGCATGATCGACGTCATCGCCATGAAGGAACTGACCTTCACCGGCGAGCGCGGCCGCGAGGCCTCCGTCGGTGAGATCCGCGACAGCCTCAAGGAGGCCGCGCAGGCCGCCCGCGAGGTCATGTGCGAGCGCGTCGCCGAGAACGACGACGAGGCGATGCAGGTCTACCTGGAGGGCGAGACGCTCTCCAACGAGCTCCTGAACGCTGCGATCCGTCGGGCGACCATCGCCGGCAAGATCACCCCGGTCCTCTGTGGCTCCGCCCTGAAGGACAAGGGCCTGCAGCCGCTGCTGGACGCCGTGGTCGCGTACCTTCCCTCGCCGGAGGACGTCCCGCCGGTCGTGGCGCACGACGTCAACGACGCCGAGATCCTCATCGAGCGTCACCCGAACGACGAGGACCCGCTGACGGCGATCGCATTCAAGGTGGTCGCGGACCCGTTCGTCGGCCGCCTCGTGTTCTTCCGCGTCTACTCGGGCGTGGTGCGCACCGGTGACCAGATCCAGAACTCCACGCGCGGCAAGCGCGAGCGCTTCGGCCGCATCGTGAAGATGCACGCCGTGAGCCGCGAGGAAGTCGACGAGGTATTCGCGGGCGACATCGCCGCCGCGATCGGCCTCAAGGACACATTCACGGGTGACACGCTCTGCGACCGGGAGAACCCGGTGCTGCTCGAGTCGATCACCTTCCCCGAGCCGGTCATCACCATCGCCGTCGAGCCGAAGACGCGCGAAGACCAGGCGAAGATGGGCGAGGCGCTGCAGAAGCTGGGTGAGGAAGACCCGACGTTCCGCGTGCGGAACGACCCGGAGACCAACCAGACGGTCATCTCCGGCATGGGTGAGCTCCACCTGGAGGTCATCGTTGACCGCATGCGCCGCGAGTACAAAGTCGAGGCGAACACCGGCAAGCCGCAGGTGTCGTACCGCGAGACCGTGACGCGACCGGCGCGGGCGGAGGGCAAGTTCGTCCGCCAGACCGGTGGTCGTGGTCAGTACGGCCACGCGGTGCTCGAGGTCGAGCCGCGCGAGCCGGGCGAGGGCTTCCTCTTCGAGGACAAGACCGTCGGTGGTTCGATTCCTCGCGAGTACGTCGGCGCGGTGCGCCGCGGCGTCGAGGGCGCCCTCGGGTCTGGCGTGCGCGCCGGATACCCGGTGGTGGACGTGAAGGTCGCCGTCGTGGACGGCTCCTACCACGAGGTCGACTCGAACGAGATGGCGTTCGAGACCGCCGGTTCCATGGGCATGCGCGAGGCGCTGGCCGCGGCCGGTTCGGTGCTCCTCGAGCCCATCATGAAGGTTGAGATCACCACGCCGGAGGATTACTTCGGCGACGTGCTGGGTGACATCTCCGGACGCCGTGGACTGGTCCAGGGTTCGGAGACGGTGGCGAACACGCGCATCATCAAGGCGTTCGTCCCGCTGTCCGAGATGTTTGGTTACACCACTGACCTGCGGTCCATGACCCAGGGTCGGGCAACGTCCTCCATGGAGTTCGACCACTACCAGCAGGTGCCGTCGAACATCGCGGACGAAATCAGCAAGGCGAAGGCGTCCTAACCGGACCCCAGACTCGAGACACGTTCTCAGGAGATAGGTAGACAGCAATGGCCAAGGGCGTATTCGAGCGGACGAAGCCCCACCTGAACGTGGGCACGATCGGTCACGTCGACCACGGCAAGACGTCGTTGACGGCGGCGATCACGAAGACGCTGGCGCTGAAGGGGTTCGCGGACTTCTCGAAGTTCGAGGACATCGACAACGCTCCCGAGGAGCGTGCGCGCGGCATCACGATCGCGATCAGCCACATCGAGTACCAGACGGAGAAGCGTCACTACGCGCACGTCGACTGCCCGGGCCACGCCGACTACATCAAGAACATGATCACCGGCGCCGCCCAGATGGACGGCGCGATCCTCGTGGTCGCCGCCCCGGACGGCCCGATGCCGCAGACGCGTGAGCACCTGCTCCTGGCCCGCCAGGTGGAAGTGCCGCGGATGGTGGTCTTCCTCAACAAGTGCGACATGATGGACGACGAAGAGCTCTTGGAGCTCGTCGAGCTGGAGCTCCGCGAACTGCTCGAGTCCAACGGCTTCGACGGCGACAACACGCCGATCGTGCGCGGCTCCGCGCTCAAGGCGCTCGAGTCCACCTCGACCGACCCGGACGCCGAGGAGTACAAGCCGATCTGGGAGTTGATGGGCGCCGTGGACACGTGGATCCCGGACCCGGAGCGCCCGGTCGACCAGCCGTTCCTGATGGCCGTGGAAGACGTCTTCGGCATCAAGGGCCGCGGCACCGTGGTCACGGGCCGCATCGAGCGCGGGATCGTCAAGGTGGGCGACACGATCGAGATCATCGGCATCAAGCCGACGGTCACGACCACGGTCACCGGCGTCGAGATGTTCTCGAAGACCCTGAACGAGGGCCAGGCCGGCGACAACGTCGGCTGCCTGGTGCGCGGCATCGAGCGCACCGACATCCAGCGCGGGCAGGTGCTCGCGGCGCCGAAGAGCATCACCCCGCACAAGCACTTCAAGGGTGAGGTGTACGTGCTCAGCAAGGAAGAAGGCGGCCGTCACACGCCGTTCTTCAACGGGTACCGTCCGCAGTTCTACGTCCGCACGACGGACGTGACGGGGACCATCAACCTGCCCGAGGGCATGGAGATGGCGATGCCCGGCGACAACGTGCAGATGGACATCGAGCTCATCTACCCGATCGCGATCGAGGACGGCCTCCGCTTCGCCATCCGCGAGGGTGGCCGCACGGTAGGCGCCGGCGTCGTCACCGAGATCATCGAGTAATACGCGGATCTGACCAGGGTTTGGTCAGTCCGTGAGATAGGTAAAACGACGATGGCGAAAAAGGGCGAAGACCGAGATCACATTACGCTGGCGTGCACGGAGTGCCGCGAGCGGAATTACACGACCAAGAAGAACAAGCGGAATGACCCGGAGCGGCTGGAGCTGAGCAAGTTCTGCCCTCGCTGCCGGGTCCACCGCTCGCACCGGGAGACGCGGTAACCCCGACCGTCTCGCGGCCATCCCACGCCCGTAGCGGGCACCCGACGCACGCACCGCGTTAGCGGGAGTCAGGACAGGTTTCATGGGCCGAGAACAACGGCGCCAACAGCAGCGCGCCGAACGACGCCAGCAGCGGACGGCGGGACGACAGACCTCGTCCCGCCCCGCCGGGCCGTCAATGTCCACCAGCAGCCCGAGCGAGCCGCCTCGCAAGGGCTCGCTCCTCAAGCCCCGCTGGGCGATGGACATCATCTCCGAACTGCGGAAGGTCACCTGGCCGTCGCGACGAGAGGTCATGAACCTCACCGTCGTCGTTCTCGTCGTCTCGTTGCTCCTGGGCGCCGTCCTCGGGGTCGCGGACCTCGGCTTCGGCTGGTTCGTCGAAGAGACCATCCTCCGCTAGCACCAACGCACGGATAGACCCACCCGTGCCCGACACGTTCGGGACGAAGGGACCACCACCATGGCTGAAGCACGCACCGATGAAGAGATGACCGCGACCGGCGCAGCCGGTGGCGATCAGGACGGTGCCGCCGAGGCCCCTGACGACGGGCGCGCCTGGTACATCGTCCAGACCTACTCCGGCTACGAGAACAAGGTGAAGACCTCCCTCGAGCAGCGGATCAAGGCGATGGACCTGGGCGGACAGATCTTCGAGGTCTTCATCCCCACGGTTGAAGAGATCGAGATCAAGAACGGCCAGCGCAAGCAGGTCTCACACAAGAAGTTCCCCGGCTATGTCTTCGTCCAGATGATCATGTCGGAGAACGGCTGGCACGTCGTCCGGAACACCCCGGGCGTCACCGGCTTCGCCTCCACCACCTCCGAGCAAAAGGAGCGCCCGACGCCCATGCCGGACGCCGAGGTGGAGCAGATGATCCGCGACGTCGCGCAGGCGCAGCCGCGGGTCAACATCGGCTTCGAGATCGGGGAGTCCGTGCTGGTCACGGACGGCCCGTTCAGCGACATGATCGGCGTCGTCGATTCCATCGACATGGAGCGTGGCCGCGTCCGCGTCCTCGTGTCGATGTTCGGTCGCGAGACGCCCGTCGAACTGGACTTCCTCCAGGTGGAGAAGCAGTAGGCCGACGAATAGTCGTCGGTCAGCAACAGGTTCAAGCAGCTACCTCGGAACGAGGGAGCACCGGACGGCCTCGACCACGTACTCGCGAGGCAGGCGACAGCCCGGTGCGATAGGAGACAGCACAGATGGCGAAGAAAGTTCGTCGCGTGGTGACCCTGCAGATCAAGGCAGGCACCGCCAACCCGGCCCCACCGGTCGGTACGGCCCTGGGCCCCCTGGGCATCAACATCATGGACTTCTGCAAGGCCTACAACGAGCAGACCAAGGGCATGGACGGCATCGTCCCCGCGAAGATCACCGTCTTCGAGGACCGCTCGTTCAACTTTGTCCTGAAGACGGCGCCGGTCTCTGACCTGCTGCGCCGCGCCGCGGGCATCCAGAAGGGCTCTGCGAAGAACAAGACGGAGAAGGCCGGCAGCGTCAGCGTCGCGCAAATCCGTCAGATCGCCGAGCAGAAGCTCGTGGACCTCAACACCACGGACGTCACCCAGGCCATGAAGATCGTGGAGGGCTCCGCGCGCTCCATGGGTATCGAGGTCAAGTAGCCATGCCCAAGGTCTCCAAGCGCATCTCCGCCCTCCGCGAGAAGGTGGACCCCCTCAAGACCTACCCCGTCGACGAGGCCATCGGGCTCGTCAAGGAGTTGGCCACCGCCAAGTTCGACGAGACCGTCGAGCTCCACATCCGCACCGGCCTGGACGGCCGCCACGCTGAGCAGCAGCTCCGTGGCTCCGTCGTCCTCCCGCACGGCATCGGCAAGGAAGTCACCGTCGCCGTCTTCGCCGAGGGCGAAGCGGCCACGGCCGCGCAGAACGCCGGCGCCGACATCGTCGGTGGTGATGACCTCATCGCCCGCGTCGCCGGTGGCTTCACGGACTTCGACGTCGCGATCTCCCAGCGAGAGCTCATGGGCAAGGTCGGCGCGCTCGGCCGCGTGCTCGGCCCCCGCGGCCTCATGCCGAACCCGCGCAACAACACCGTCCTCGGCGCCGAGGACATGGCGCATGGGGTCGAGGAGGCCAAGGCTGGCCGCGTCGACTTCCGCATCGACCGCAGCAACCTGATCCACGTGATCCTCGGCAAGGTGTCGTTCACCCCGGATCAGCTTCGGGACAACCTCCGCGCCATGGTCACCGAGATCGAGCGCAACCGGCCGTCCGGCGCCAAGGGCGAGCTCATCCGCGGTGTCTCCATCACCTCGACGATGGGCCCCGGCATCAACCTGGACCTTCAGGCGCTGAAGGCCGCGGCCGCCGCGAGCTCCTAGTCCGCGACTCACGGGTAGTCAGGGACTCTCCCGGGGACGGTCGCTAGACCCAACCGGGGGAGCACCCCATACTGAACAACGTTGACCTCCTCGGAGGTCGCGCCAGAGACCATGGGTCCCACCTCTCACGACAGCTCCTCACGGGGCGCTCGTCACAGGGCACAGGGATAACGGCTGAAGCCAGCCACCCATGCAGGCGAGGGCATACGCACACCTCGGTCGCACATCGCGATCGCCGTCGCGTCCTCACCTCTGGCGGTGCAGGGCGCGTTTCTGTTTCCGACCGGAGACAGACGCGGCAGGAAACAGAGGAGGAGCGGATGCCCACACCTCGCAAGGTGGAGCAGGTCGCTGCGCTG
>Ga0209024_1001546_pt1 | contig 18101 bp, 11 predicted proteins | sample AutmiccommunBRH5_FD_187380 | JGI IMG/M metagenome (GOLD analysis project Ga0209024, IMG submission 187380) | Deep subsurface microbial communities from Mt. Terri, Switzerland - Autotrophic microbial communities BRH/5 (SPAdes) (version 2) | ecosystem: Environmental > Aquatic > Deep subsurface >...
GGGCCGGCGGGCCCAACCGGCCCGGCCGGGGCGACTGGTGCCACGGGACCGGCCGGTCCCGCAGGCCCGGCGGGGAGCGGCCTCGGCCTTGGCAGCGCGGGCGCTCTCGCGGTCGGCGGCCTCGTCGGCCCCGGCGGCGTCGCCGGCACCGGACTGCTCGCCAACACCGGCGATCCCGCCAGCACCAATCCGGTGATCGGCAATGTGCTCGTCAAAACGGGCGGGCTCGTCAATGTCATCGCCGACAAGGGGCTGCTGCTCGCCAGCGCGGTCGACGGCAAGGTGCCCGGCAACAGCAATCTCGTCGGCACCGTCGTCGGCGTCGTCAAAAGCACCGGCGTCGCGCTCGTCCAGACCGGCAGCGGCCAGCAATATCTGGTCGATGGCCTCGCTGCCGCCCCCGGCCAGCTGATCACCGCGACGATCGGCAAGGCGACCGCGATCGGCAGCCCGGCCGCCTCGCCGCTGATCGGCGCGAGCATCCTGTCGCCCGGACAGCAGAACGGCAGTCTGCTGACCGTCGGCGTCGGGTCGGCGGGCCAGCTCGTCACGCTTCAGCCTGGCGCGGGCGGCAATCTGCTCGGCGGCGCCACTGGCGGGCTGACCGGCGGCACGACGGGCAACCCCAGCGGGACGCCCGTCACGCTCGTCAGTAATGTTGTCAGCACCGCGACCGGCGCGCTCGCGCAAGTCGGCGGCGGCGTCACTGGCAGCACCGGCGGCACGCCGGGCGGCGGCGCGGCGGTCGCCCCCGTCACCGGCCTCGTCACCGGGGTCACCGGCACCGTCGGGGGTGTCCTCGGCGGCCTCAAACCGAAACGCGGCGACTGAGGCCGCACCCGATGCGCAAGCTGCGCTGTGCCCGTGCCGCGGCGGCGGCAGGAGCCATGCTCCTCCCCTCCGCGGCGCTTGCATTCCAACCCGCTGCATCGCCGCTCGACGGCCGCCCGCCCCTCGCGCCCGATCGCAGCCGCGACCCGCTGCCCGATCCCGAAGCCAAACCGCTCGCGCTCGGCAAGGTCGAACTCGGCGCGCGGCCCGACGTCTCCATCCGCGAAATCCGCTTCGTCGGCGCGGGCGTGCCCGCCAATGTGGGCCGCGCGGCACAGCGTTTCGTCGGCAAGCCCGCCTCGGCCGACAATCTCGCGAAACTCGCCGCGGCGCTAACGCGCGCCTATAATCGCTCGAGCGTCGCGCTCTTCACGCTCGTCATCCCCGAACAGGATCTGTCGGGCGGCATCGTCACTGTCGCCTCGGCTGAGGGCTATATCGGGTCGGTCACGCTGAGCGGCGAGCGCGAGAGCGGACCCGCGCCGCTCGTCACCAAAATGGCTGCGGACCTTCCCGGGCAGCGCCCGCTTACCCGCGCGCGCTTCGAACGCGCACTCGGCAATATCGCCGACATTCCGGGTCTTACCGTCACCCCGTCGCTGGCGCTCGGCGGCGAACAGGGAGCGGTCGCGCTCGACCTCGCGCTCGATGCCAAAAAGCCCACTATCGGCCTTGGCTTCACCACCCGCACCAGCCAGTTCGTCAATGACGGTATCGTCGAGGCGAATGCGCGCGGCTCCAGCCTGCTGCGCAGCGGCGACGAAACACGCCTCACCGGCGCCGCGGCGGTCAACCTTAAATCCCTGCTCTACATGGCGGCGAGCCATTCGACCCCGATCGGCGCGGGCGGCATGCGCGCCGAACTCTCGGGCGCGGCGCTGCGTACCCGGCCGAAAGGCCTCGCGGTCGACGGGGAGGCGTGGAGCGCCGGCTTCGGCGTGACCCATCCGCTGATCCGCGCGACACGGCGCAATCTGGTCGCAGCAGCCCGCATCGATTATCTCGATTCCAAAAATGCCCTTTTCGGCTCGACGATCGCCGCCGAAAAGACCTGGACCGCCAGCGGCAGCCTCGCCTTTCGCCTCAGCGAAGACCGCACCGTCGTCGGCGCACGGATCGGCGGCGCCAAAGGTCTCGACATCGCCGGCGCGCGCGTCGATCCGGGCGTCGGCGAAGCCGGCTTCCTCTATGCCGACGCCAGCATCGAGGCCAACCAGGCGATCGGAAAGGCGCTGGTCATCCGCGCCGCCGCGTCGGGGCGCTGGACGCGCGACCGCCTGCCCGCCGCGCAGCGCTTCAGCGTCGGCGGCGCGACCTTCGGGCGCGCGTTCGACGACGGGCTGGTCAATGGCGATCGAGGCTATGCGAGTTTCGGCGAGGTCGCACTCCGCCCCTTACGGAACGGCAAGCTGTCGAAAAGCGAGATCTACAGCTTCGTCGATTATGCCGACGTCACCTTGCTCGCGCGCACCGCGATCCCGAAAACAAATTTCCGCCTCGGCAGCTGGGGCGGCGGCGTGCGCCTTGCCTACGCCGAAAACGCCACCATCGGCCTCGAAATTGCCGATGCGTGGCGACAGCCGGTGCCGGGTTTCGACCAGGACTGGCGCGTCGCGCTCAGCTGGAAACTTTCGATCCGTCCATGACCGGCGCGCCAACCGCGGCGCCCGACGCGTAGAGCGTTTCGGCCAGCGGATAAAGCTCGCGCTCCTCGCGCTCGACGCGCATCGCGAGCAGGTCGAAGACGCTCTTCGTGTCGCTGCAGAAGCCGGACCAGTCGGCCGCGACCCGTTCGCCAGTCCATTTTTCGTCATAAGCGACGAATTCGGCCGCAAGACCGCCCATCTCGATCTCGAATTCGCGCGTGATCCGCATGAGTGCGGCATCGCCGGTGGACATCAGCCGCGGATACAGGATCCAGTCCTCGCATTTCAGATGCCGGACCAGCGCTTCGCGAAGCTGCTCGCGCGCGACCGCCAGCTTGTCGACATCCGACGGATGCCGCGCTTCGGTCATAGTAAGGATGATCCGCGACAGGGTGACGAGCGCCGCATGTTCGGCGCGCAAACGCTGCATCTCGCGGCTCGAGGGCATAGTTGCTCCAGTGGTGCGAGTGGTCCCTCAAGCCCCACCATAGCCAGCGCATCGTGAAAAGAAAGTGAATTGGTATTTCATCATTTGGAGGGTGCGGGGCCGCGGCGTCGCGCATGATTTCCCACGGCGTGCGCCGTGGACCGCCCCGCCGCGTGGCCCGAATGATGGCATAGCTGGCCCGACAGATGGAATGCTGCTCGCGAATCCGGTTGTCAATCGGGGGCGCACGCCATAGGGCGCTATTGATTATTCCTCGCAATAGCGGCAGCCTCTCGCCATGCAACGCACGACCATCCGGACCTGGTTCCTGATCCACAAATGGACGAGCATCGTCTGCACCGCTTTCCTGCTGATGCTGTGCGTCACCGGCCTGCCGCTGATCTTTCACCATGAGATCGACGAACTGACCGAGGCGCCGCCGCAATATGGCATGCCCGGCGTCGGATCGTCGGGCGAGGCGTCGGGCCTCAAACCGCTCGACGCGATGCTCGCGAAGGCGCTCGCCGCACGCCCCGGCGAAGTGCCGGTGTTCATGGCGTTCGACAATGATCAACCGTCGATGACGATCACCACCGCGCCGCGCCCGGACTCGCCCGCCGAGGATATGACGATCCAGCTATTCGACCGCTCGACGGGCGAAAAAACCGGCGCGGTCGACGAGAGCGGGGTGATGCACTTCCTGCTCCAGCTCCACACCGACATGTTCCTCGGCCTGCCCGGCATGCTCTTCCTCGGGCTGATGGGGCTGTTCTTCGTGATCGCGATCGTGTCGGGCGTCGTGCTCTACGCGCCCTTTATGAAAAAGCTCGACTTCGGCACGCTGCGCACCTCGCGCAGCCGCCGCGTCAAATGGCTCGACTATCACAACCTCCTCGGCATCGTCGCGCTCGCTTGGATGACCGTTGTCGGCGCGACCGGAGTGATCAACGCGCTCGCGACCCCAATCTTCCAATATTGGCAGATGACCGAGCTTGCCGAGATGACGCGCGCCTATGCGGGCAAGGGCGCGGTGGCCCCCGCGGATTACGGCTCGATCGACAAGGCGATGGCGGCGGCGCGCCGCGAAATCCCCGGCAATAATCCGCAGTTCGTCGCCTTCCCCGGCGGAGCTTTTTCCAGCAAGCATCATTATGCCGTCTTTTTCCAGGGCGACACGCCGCTCACCGAACGGCTGCTCACCTCGGCGCTGATCGATGCCGAGACGGGCGAGTTCACCGACGCGCGCCCGATGCCCTGGTATGTGAAGGCACTCGCGCTGTCGCAACCGCTCCACTTCGGCGACTATGGCGGGCTCCCGCTCAAGCTGCTCTGGGCGATCCTCACCCTCTTTACGATGATCGTCCTCGGCTCGGGCCTCTATCTCTGGCTCAGCAAGCGCCGCTCGGGCACCGACGCACTCGTCCGCGAGGTCGAGAGCGGCGGCGAGATGGTGCCCGCCGAATGAAGCGGCGGAACGGCCTTCGCGCGATCTTCGCCCTCCCGTTGCTGCTCGCGCTTGTCAGCATCGTCGGGCTCGTCGTCGCGCTCACCGGCGACGGGCTGCGCGACGCCGCATCGTGGGTCGCGCTCGCCATACCTGTTTGTGCCGTCGGCTGGGCGATGCGCGCCCGCCGCACCTGATTTTTTTCGCGCGGTGTGGGCCGCGCATCAAGGGGAATGAATATGACCAGATCGACCTTTCGCGCCGCGCTCGGCCTCTCCGCCGCGACCGCCGTGCTCGCCGCCGCTACGCCCCTCATGGCGCAAGACGCGACCGGCGCGGACGAGATACTTGTCACCGCGCTGCGCAACAACCAGACCAAGGTGACGGCCGGAGGCAATGTCGGCGTTTTCGGCACCAAGGCAGCCGAGGACATCCCGTTCAATATCCGCAGCTATAACGAAGCGCTGATCCTCAACCAGCAGCCCGATTCGCTGGGCGAAGTGCTGGAGAACGACCCGACCGTTCGCACCGCGCTCGGCTTCGGCATCGCCGGTGAAGTCTTCGTCATTCGCGGCTTCGACCTCTCGTCGGACGACGTCGGCTTCGACGGCCTCTACGGCATTACCCCGCGCCAGATCGTCGCGCCCGAACTCGCGTCATCGGTGCAGGTCATCAATGGCGCCAGCGCCTTCCTGAACGGCGCAGCCCCAGGCGGGAGCGGCATCGGCGGCAGCGTCAACATCCTCCCCAAAAAGGCCGAGCGCGACATGATCCGCGCGACGCTCGGCTATACCTCCGCCGCGCACATCTCGGGCGCGGTCGACGTCGCGCGCCGCTTTGGTGCCAATGACGAATGGGGTCTTCGTATCAACGGGTCGGCCCGCCGCGGCGATATCGCGATCGATGACGAGTTTCACTCGAGCTACGTCGTCGGCGCGACGCTCGATTACAACAACGGTCCGCTGCGCGCCGCGCTCAACCTCAACTATCAGCGGCTGAACCAGACATATTGGCGCGGCCAGGTCGGCATCGGCGCGGCCGTCCCGCGCGTGCCCGATGCCGACACCAATTATTCGCAGCCATGGAGCCAGATCCTGACGAAGGATTATTTCGGCACCTTCAGCCTCGAATATGACCTCTCCGAAGCGGCGATGCTCTACGCCAGGGTCGGCGCCCGCGACGGCCGCGAGGATCAGACGACTGCGAGTATCACCGTGAGCAATCCGGTGACCGGTGCCGCCACGGGCGCCGGCTCCTACGTCCCGCGCGAGGACAATAATGAATCGGCCACCGCCGGCATCCGCATCAAGCTGGAAGGCGGCGGCGTCAGCCACGAAATCAACGCCGGCGCCGCAGTGAGCTGGCAGGTCAACCGCAACGCCTATGACTTCGACCTCGTCGGCTATGCCACCAACATCTACGATCCGGTCGTCGCACCGCCCCCTGCCCCGGGCCAGTTCGTCGGCGGCGACCTCGACAATGTGTTCCCGATCGGCCGCAACCGCCTGTCGAGCGTCTTCGTTTCCGATACGCTGGGTTTCTGGGACGACCGCATCCTGATCACCGGCGGCCTGCGCTTGCAGGAGATCAAGACGACCTCTTACTCCGATGCCGATGGCGCGCGCACCGGCGGCTACAAGGAATCGGCAGCGACCCCGGTACTCGGCGTCGTCGTCAAACCGGCCCCCGGCCTGTCGCTCTATGGCAACCGGATCGAGGGGCTGGTGGCGGGCTCGCTCGCGCCGCCGACCTATGACGACGACGGCCTCGCGGCCACCCCTCCGCTGCTCGTCGTCAACGGCGGCCAGGCGCTGCCCCCGGTCAAGTCGAAGCAATATGAAGTCGGCGGCAAGCTGAACTTCGGCCGTTTCAACGCCGGTGTCGCGCTGTTTCAGATCGACAAACCCAACAGCTTCGTCGATCCGGCCACGTTGATCTATGGCAATTATGGCACCCAGCGGAACCGCGGTATCGAGATCACGCTCGATGGCGAGCCGGTTAACGGCCTCCGCGTCATCTCGGGCCTGACCTTCAACGACGCCAAGCTGCGCCGCACGGCGGGCGGATTGAACGAAGGCAAGGATGCGGTCGGCGTCCCCGACGTGCTCGCCAACGCCAATGTCGAATGGGATCTTCCCTTCGCGCCCGCGCTGACCCTGGTCGGACGCGTGGTCTATACGGGCAAGCAGGCCGTGGACGCCGCCAACACGCTCGAACTGGACAGCTGGACCCGCTTCGATCTGGGCGCGCGCTATGTCGCCTTGCTCGGCGACACCCCGCTGACGCTGCGCTTCAACGTCGATAATGTCGCGAACAAGCGCTATTGGGCGTCGGCCTACAACGCCTTCAGCGCCTTCGGCTCGCGGCTGCTGCAGGGCGGCCCGCGCACCTTCAAGGCCTCGGCCTCGATCGAATTCTGATGTGGAGAATCCTCCCCGTGGCGGAGCCATGGGGAGGAGGCAGCGCGCTTCGACTGCCTTACAGGCCCTCAGGATAAACTGCGCCGGAGGCGCAGCGCTGACGGAGGGGCTTTTGGCGCGATGTCGTCACCCTCCACCAGGCTTCGGATGGTCCCCCTCCCCACCGCTACGCGGCAGGGAGGATCATGGACGCCGCCTTGGGAACCGCTCGCCATCCCGATCATTTGGACTCGGGACAGCGAAAGGGAATGCCATGGCCGCACGCGCATATTGGAAGGGTCAGATCCGGCTCGCTTTGGTCTCGATCCCGGTCGAAATCTATTCGGCGACCAAATCGGGCGCCGCGGTGACCTTTCGCCAGATTCACGAACCCAGCGGCAAGCCGGTCAAATATGAAAAGGTTGTTCCGGGCATTGGCGCGATCGACCATGACGACATCGTCAAGGGCTTCGAGCTGTCGAAAGGCAATTATGTGCTGCTCGACGAGGAAGAGATTGAGGCGGTCAAGCTCGAAAGCAAGCGCACATTGGAGCTCGTCCAGTTCGTCGATACCGATGCTATCGACGTCCTCTATTACACCAAACCCTATTATGTCGTACCCGCCGACGAGCTGGCCGAGGAAGCCTATATCGTCCTTCGCGAAGCATTGAAGCGCACGAAAAAAGTCGGGCTCGGCCAATTGTCGCTGCGCGGGCAGGAACAGCTTGTGGCCTTGCGCCCCTGCGGCAAGGGCCTCGTCCTCGAAGTGCTGCGCTACGCCGACGAGGTGAACAAGGCGGCGAATTATTTCCGCGACGTGGGCAACGCCAAACCCGACGCCGATCTGCTCGACCTTGCCGAAACATTGATCGACAAGAAAAGCGGCGCGTTCCACGCGAGCGACTATCACAATCATTATGTCGACGCGTTGAAACGCGTGATCGCGAAGAAAGCGAAAGCCAAGGGCAAGCGCGTGCTCGAAGATGTCGAGGAGCCCGCTGACACCGGCCGCGGCTCGAACGTCATCGACCTGATGGCGGCGCTCAAAGCCTCGGTGGACGGCAAGAAAAAAGCGCCCGCCAAGGAAGCTCCGGCAAAGAAGGCCCCCGCCAAGAAGCCCGCCGCCCGCAAGCGCGCCTGACATGGCCAAGCGCGCCGACCCGCTCGCGCAATATAACGCCAAGCGTGATTTCGCGCTCACTCCCGAGCCCGCGGGCAAGGTCGCAAAAGGTGTGGGCAATCGTTTCATCGTCCAGAAGCACGACGCGACGCGGCTCCATTTCGACTTCCGGCTTGAGGTCGACGGCGTGCTCAAAAGCTGGGCGGTAACCAAGGGGCCCAGCGCCGATCCCGCCGACAAGCGGCTCGCGGTGCGCACCGAAGACCATCCGATGAGCTATGCCGACTTTGAGGGCGTGATCCCCAAGGGCGAATATGGCGGCGGCAGCGTAATGCTCTGGGACCGCGGCACCTGGGCGCCGATTGCAGGCAAAAGCGCGAAGGATATCGACAAGGGCCATCTCCACTTCATCCTCGATGGCGAGCGGATGAAGGGCGAATGGCTGCTCGTCCGCATGAAGCCGCGCCCCGGCGAGAAGCGCGAAAACTGGCTGCTGCGCAAGGTCGACGATGCCCATGCCGGCGGCACCGACGATCTGGTCGGGCGCCAGCTGACGAGCGCGCTCACCGGCCGCACGATGGCCGAGATCGCGGGCGACGCGGGCGGCGAGCAATCGCTGAAGGGCGCCAAGGGCGCAGCCTTCACAAAAAAGATGCAGGCCGCCGCCGCGCACAACAAACAGGTTGCGAAGCCCAAGACCAAGGGCAAGCCGCCCAAATTCCGCCCACTCCAGCTCGCGACGCTCGTCGATGCGGTGCCGGTCGGCAACGGCTGGTTTCACGAGATCAAATATGACGGCTACCGCGCCGAAATCGCCGCGGTCGGGTCGGATGTGCGCGTCTACACCCGCAACGGCCTCGACTGGACCGACAAATTCGCCCCGCTCGTCCGCCATATCGCCGCGCTGGGTCTGCCGCCCTGCCTGATCGACGGCGAGATCGTCGCTTATGGCAAGGACGGCAATCCCGACTTCTCCTCGCTCCAGGCCGTGCTCAAACGCGGCCATGGCGCGCAGGACGAGGGCACCGACCTCCATTTCTTCGCCTTCGACCTCATCGAACAGGACGGAAAGTCGCTCGCCAAGCTCGGCAATCTCGAACGCAAGGAACGCCTCGAAGCCCTGCTCCGCGACGCGGCGCCCCCGATCGCGGTCGCCGATCATATCATCGGCGCGGGCGAAAAACTTTACGGCGCGATGTGCCGCGCGGGGCAGGAAGGCATTATTTCGAAACGCGCTGACGCCGCTTACTCGGGCCGTCGCTCGAAAAATTGGCTGAAGGTCAAATGCACCCGGCGGCAGGAATTCATTATCGTTGGCTGGAACCCGTCATCGGCGAAGGGCCGCCCCTTCGCCTCGCTGCTCCTCGCACAGCGCGAGAAAGGCGACCTCGTCCACAAGGGCAATGTCGGCACCGGCTTCGACACCGCCACCATGGCGGGCCTCGCCAGAACATTCGCGCGGCTGGAACGCAAGACCGCCCCGCTCGACGTCGACGCCGCCGCGGCCCGGAACGTCCATTGGCTCAAACCCGATCTCGTCGCCGAAATCGCCTTCGCCGAATTCACCGCGAGCGGATCGGTGCGCCACGCGAGCTTCCTCGGCCTGCGCCACGACAAGGCGGCAAAGGACGTGACCCCCGAAAGCAAACAGCCCGCCCCCGCACCGGCGAGCAACGTCACGATCAGCAGCCGCGACCGCGTCATCTTCCCCGAAGCGAAAGCGACCAAGGGCGACCTCGCCGACTATTATGCCGCGATCGCCCCGCTGATGCTCCCCCACACCGCGCGCCGCCCGATCAGCCTCGTTCGCTGCCCGCAGGGGCGCGGCAAGAAATGCTTTTTCCAGAAACATGACTCGGGTTCGTTCGGCGACCATGTCCACCACGTCCCGATCAAGGAGAAGGACGGCGGGCATGAGGATTATCTGTATGTCGAGGACGCCGACGGCATCCTCGCCTGCGTCCAGATGGGGACGATCGAATTCCACGGCTGGGGCAGCCATGTCGAAACGCTCGAACAGCCCGACCGCATGGTCTTCGACCTCGATCCCGACGAAGGGCTGGGCTTTGCCGACGTCAAAAAGGCGGCGACCGACATCCGCCGCCAGCTCGCCGACATCGGCCTCGTCAGCTTCGCGATGCTGTCGGGCGGCAAGGGCGTGCATGTCGTCGTCCCGGTGGGTCCGGGGCACGGCTGGGACGCGCACAAGGATTTCTCGAAACGCTTTGCCGAGGCGCTGAGCCTCGCCGAGCCCGACCGATATGTCGCGACGATGAGCAAGGCGAAACGCAAGGGCAAGATCTTCATCGATTACCTCCGCAACCAGCGCGGCAGCACCGCGGTACTGCCCTATTCGGTCCGCGCGCGCGAAAACGCCCCCGTCGCCGTCCCGATCGGCTGGGACGCGCTCGCCGACGCCCGAACGGCCGGCGCCTGGACGATCAAGGACGCCGACGAACTGCTCGAACGCGCGGCGGGTGCCGAACTCAAAGGCTGGGGTTTTGCGAGCCAGAAGCTGCCCGACTTCTGAAGGATCAATTCCCCTTCGCCGTCCGCGCCTGCCGCCACGACGGGCGCTTCTTAACTTCGGCCACCCCGTCCGGCGGCACCGCGGGCGTCGCCTCCCCCCGCGCCTCGGCCGCCTCGATCCACTCGCGATAACCCTCCGGAATGTCGCCCCCCGCCGACACCCAATCGGCCTCGCCCGCGATCCGCAGCACCGGCTCGGCATCGGGCGGCCCCTCGCCCATCTGCAGCGGCCCGTAATAAGGCGCGTCATGCTCGCGCAGCTGCACCAGCGGCACTCCGGGATCGTCGATCTGCAGCGCGACCGCATCGGGCGCGCCCTCGCCCACCGCCGCATCGATCGCCCGTTGCCGCTCGGCGAGCGCGAGCAGCGCCGCGCCGATCTCCGCCTCGGCCTGCGCGTCGAGCGCCGCCCCCTCGAACCCTTCGAGCAGCCCGGCGGCCGCATCCTGCGTCCCTGCCGGATCGAGCCCACCCCCGCCATCGCCATGGATCACCGTCCGCACCGTCGTTGTCGAAGCTTCGGCCACCGCGCCAGCCGCGTTCACCCCACTTTCTATTCCGTTCGTGTCGAGCCCCTCGACTGCCTTGGCAGGCGCTCGGGATAAACTTCCACCGATGGTGGAAGTCGAGACACCCATCGCGCCAGCACCCCCGCCCGAAGCCACGGCCCCCGCACTCGCCCGCGTCGAGAAATAGTTGATCGTCGTCCGCTTGCCGCCCGCATCCTGCCCATAATGGCGCAGGCAAAACATCAGCAGCGCGTCATTATGCCGCCGCCGGAACCCCATCAGCTTGCCCGCGACAAAGACGGGCACCAGATAGCCGTCGATCGCGCGTTCGAACGCGATATCTTTCAGCCGCGCGACCCCGAAATCGAGCGCCGCCGCCCACGCCCGCCGAAAGCTGTCCGCCCCCGGCGCGCGCCGCAGCGTATAGCAATTCACCTGCGCCATATTGACCATCGCCGCGGCGCGCGTGACCGAGCCGGTATCGGCGAGCGCCGCGATAAACGCCTTCTGCCGCTCGGGCGTCCACCCGTCGTGCCGGTACTTGCGCGGCACCGGCGTAAACTCGGGAAGCGGCGGCCGAGCCTCCGCCGCGATCGGTGTCCGGTTCTGCATGATATGCCCTCCTGTCTGCCAAACCGGACAGGATATGACGTGGCGGAGGAATGTAGGAAAGGGGTTTGTTTATGGTTTGTTCTGTTTGACTGACGCCGACTTCGCGGCCGATTGGGGCCATAGAGGATGCCGCCCGTCTAATCCTGAAAGCGGCCGCCCGCCTCAGGCACGTTATTACAAGGCGCCACTTCCTGTCATTTAATCTGCCGGCCTGGGCGCTTCACGCGCGGTTTTCCTCAAGACGCTAGTAGGGGGTTACCTGTGGCAGTTGATCGTAAGTATTGATGTTCGTTGTCTGTTCCTTCATGGTGCCCGCCAGACGTACGTATCAAGATCGACATGCGAGGGGCGGTTACACATGAAGCTGAAGAATTTCAGGGTTCGCGAGTTTCGTAGCATCTGGGATTCTGGTCCCATTGATGTCGACCCTCAGACGACCTGCTTCGTCGGAAAGAATGAGGCTGGCAAAACGACGCTTCTCAACGCCTTGTACCGCACCAACCCAATCCGAAATGGTGACGCGGTATTTGATGAGACCTTTGACTACCCCAAGAGGGAAGTGGAGGACTATCGGTTCGCCGTCGAGAACGAGGACCGCGAGCGTGCGGTAGTGGTAGAGTGCATCTACGAACTTGAGGCTAGCGACTATGCCGCAATTGCAAAGGTCTTCGGTCCCAAGGCCTTCACCGATGCAACTTTTACTCGCCAATCCTACTACGGCCAAGCCGAGAGCATGGCCTACCTGAATTGCGATGAAGCTGCTGCGCGCGCGTTTCTCGCAGACAATCCCGGGCTATCAGAAGAGCTGAAGGCGAAGCTCTCTGACGCGTCCGATTGGAAGGCATTCTCCATCGCCCTTGATGATGCTGAGCCTACCGAGGCGGTCGGTACTTTGAAGGCCCTCGTCGCGAAGGTAGTAGAGAAGGGAAGCGCTCGCTCTTACATCTATCATATATTGATCTGGCCGCGTGCACCGAAATTTTTGTACTTCGATGAATACTATCAGATGGAGGGCCAGGCCAACCTCGATGCGCTCATCGAGCGAGAAGACAACGACGAGCTTGAAGACTCGGACTATCCGCTGATTGGCCTTATCAATTTGGCGAGACTGGATCATCGTAAGCTCGTAGCCTCGAAGAACACGACCGAACTGAAGAATAAGCTTGAGGGTGCGGGCAACCATCTGACCCAGCGCATAGTGAAATACTGGTCCCAGAACCGGCACATTCAGATGCGGTTCGACGTGCGAGATGCGCGCGCTGGCGACCCGGAGGGCATGCGCACGGGGGTGAATGTCTGGGGTGAGGTGTATGACACGGTGCACTGGGCCACGACCGCGCTGCGTAACCGCTCCCGCGGCTTCGTGTGGTTCTTCTCGTTCCTAGCATGGTATGAGGACGTCAAGCGGCAGAAGCAAAACGTTATACTGCTCTTAGACGAGCCTGGCTTGTCGTTACACGGTCGAGCCCAGGCCGACCTACTCCGCTACTTCGACGCCGAGCTCGCTAGCCACCAACTCTTGTACACCACGCACTCGCCGTTCATGATCGACCCAACCAAGTTCGAACGGGTTCGGATCGTGCAGGACCTAGGCATCGACGCGGTGGAGGCTCTCCCAAAAGACGAGGATGGCACAAAGGTGCTAGCCAACGTCTTTGATGCGACAGATGACAGCCTGTTTCCCTTGCAGGGAGCGCTCGGCTACGAGATTCAGCAGACCCTCTTTGTCGGCCCAAACTCACTCATCGTAGAGGGGGTCGCGGACATGCTCTACCTACGTGCCGTATCAGCTCAGCTAGAGCGCGAGGGGCGGGTCGGACTGTCTGAGGATTGGGTAATCACTCCGGTCGGCGGGAGTGGTAAGGTTCCCACGTTTGTCGCTCTGCTCGGCTCCCAGAAGGGAATCAACGTCGCGACCTTGCTGGATGTTCAGAACAACGAGAAGCAACTCATCGAAGACCTGTACAAGAAAAAGCTTCTCACAAAGAAGCAGGTTTCGACCTACGCGGATTTCACCGGCGGTTCCGAGGCGGACGTCGAGGACATGTTCGATCGCGACCTATACATTGAGATCGTGAACGCCGAGTTCGGTGGACAGCTCCAGACGAAGATCACGAAGACCAAGCTTAACGCCAAGGAGCCAAGAACACTGCGGGCTATCGAGGCTTGGCTGGCTGAGCATCCCCTTAAGTCCGGCTCGTTCGGACACTACCGGCCAGCTCGCTACTTCTCCGAGAACCTGAGCAAACTATGGCCCAAGGTGTCAGAGGGAACGAAAGACCGCTTCGAGGCAGCTTTCAAGCATCTCAACGCACTGTTAGGCTAGAGTTGGCCGGCCCAGCGGCGCTTGTCATGCCAGATTTCGCGAATCGCCAGCTCTTACCTGTCAATCAGGCGTCGGCAATCTGTCAGGCTATCCCTTACCCAACCTCCCGCCACGCCCCCAACGCCAACTCCCCAATCTCCCACCCCCCGATCCGCCACCTTACCAGCCGCAGCGTCGGATAGCCGACCGCGGCGGTCATGCGGCGGACCTGGCGGTTGCGGCCTTCGGTGATCGTCAGTTCGATCCAGCTGTCGGGCACGCTCTTGCGGTATCGCACCGGCGGGTCGCGGTCCCACAGCGGGGGCGGGTCGATGCGGCGGACCGTTGCGGGGCGGGTCATGCCGTCGTTCAGCATCACCCCGGCGCGCAGGCGGTCGAGCGCCGCGACGTCGGGCTCGCCCTCGACCTGCGCCAGATAGGTTTTGGGGGTCTTGTGCTTAGGCGACGAAATGCGCGCCTGCAGCGCGCCGTCGTCGGTCAGGATCAGCAGGCCCTCGCTGTCGCGGTCGAGCCGCCCCGCCGGATAAACGCCGGGGACGTCGATATAATCGGACAGCGTCGCGCGCGGGCCGTCGGCGCCTGCGGTCATACTCTTGTCGGTGAACTGGCTGAGTACGCCCCACGGCTTGTTGAACAGGATCAGCGTCACGGCATCAGGCTCCGCGCCACCGCCTCGGCGACCTTGATGCCGTCGACCGCCGCCGACAATATGCCCCCGGCATAGCCCGCGCCCTCGCCCGCGGGGAACAGGCCCGCGGTGTTCAGGCTCTGAAAATCGTCGCCACGGGTAAAGCGCACGGGCGAGGACGTGCGCGTCTCGACCCCCGTCATCACCACGTCGGGATGATCATATCCCGCGATCTGGCGCCCGAACACCGGGATCGCCTCGCGCATCGCCTCGACCGCGAAATCGGGCAGGCACGCCGCAAGATCGGTAGGGGTCACGCCGGGGCGATACGACGGCACCACGCTGCCCAGCGCGGTCGACGGGCGCCCCGCGAGGAAATCGCCGACGCGCTGCGCGGGCGCTTTGTAATTCGATCCGCCCGCGACAAAGGCGAGCGATTCCCAGTGCCGCTGGAACGCGAGGCCCGCGAGCGGGTCGCCGGGATAGTCGCGTTCGGGGTCGATCGCGACGACGAAGCCCGAATTGGCGTTGCGCTCGTTGCGCGAATATTGGCTCATGCCGTTGGTCGCGACGCGCCCCTCTTCGGAGGTCGCGGCGACGACGGTGCCGCCGGGGCACATGCAGAAACTATAGACGGTGCGGCCGTTCTTGCAGTGGTGCGAGATATGATATTCGGCGGCGCCGAGGATCGGATTGCCCGCATCGGCGCCAAAGCGCGAGGTGTCGATCCACGATTGCGGATGTTCGATGCGGACGCCGATCGAAAAGGGCTTCGCCTCGACATGGACCCCCGCCGCATGCAGCATCGCAAAGGTGTCGCGCGCGCTGTGGCCGACGGCGAGGATGACGCGGTCGGCCTCGATATAATCGCCATTGCTCAGGTGCAGCCCCTCGACACGGCGCTCGCCGGCGCCGTCGGTGGCAATGTCCAGCCCGTCGACCTTGTGCTGCCAGCGATATTCGCCGCCCAGCCCCTCGATCGTCTCGCGCAGGCTTTCCACCATCGTCACCAGCCGGAAGGTGCCGATATGCGGATGCGCTTCGGTCAATATTTCGGGCGGCGCGCCCGCCTTGACGAATTCGGTCAGCACCTTGCGGTCGAGATGCCGCGGGTCCTTGATCCGGCTGTAGAGCTTGCCGTCGGAAAAGGTGCCCGCGCCCCCCTCGCCGAACTGGACGTTCGATTCGGGGTGGAGCACGCCGCGCCGCCACAAATCCCATGTGTCCTTGGTGCGTTCGCGGACGACTTTGCCGCGGTCGAGGATGATCGGGCGGAACCCCATTTGCGCGAGGATCAGCCCGACAAACAGCCCGCACGGCCCCGCGCCGACGACGACCGGACGTTTGACGCCCTTTGGCGCCTGCGTGATGAATTTATAGGCGGTGTTCGGGGTCTGCTGGACATTGCGGTCCTTGCGAAAGCGCGCGAGCACCGCGCCCTCGTCCTTCACATTGACGTCGACCGAATAGATCAGCTTGATATTGCTCTTGTCGCGCGCGTCGTGCGCGCGGCGCGCGACGACGTGGCGCACCAGGTCGCGCGGGGTGATGCGCAGCCGCTTGCAGATCGCCGCGGGCAATTCTTCGTCTGCGTGGTGCAGCGGCAGCGTGAGTTCGGTCAGGCGAAGCATGGGACGCCTAAATCAATTTGCCGGGAATCAATCACTCCGTATCCCCGAGCGAAGACGAGGGGCTCTGCCGAGCGAAGTCGAGGTTCCGACGGTGATTGGTTCTCGCTACGCTCGAACGAGCCCCTCGTCTTCGCTCGGGGATGCGGTTCATATTTCAGGCTCGACGCGCTGGCTTGCAAAGGGCGGTGACGGCCAGCGCTGGCCGCCCCCTTGATCCTTATGCGGCTTCCTTCTTGCGCGACGCCTTCTTGCGCTCGTGCGGGTCGAGCAGCGTCTTGCGGATGCGGATATTCTTCGGGGTCACTTCGACCATCTCGTCGTCGTCGATATAGGCGATCGCCTGTTCCAGCGTCATCCGCTTCGGCGGGGTCAGGCGGATCGCATCATCCTTGCCCGTCGAACGGAAGTTGGTGAGCTGCTTCGACTTCATCGGGTTGACCTCAAGGTCGTCGGGCTTCGCATTTTCGCCGATGATCATGCCCTCATACAGCGCCTCGCCGGGCGAGACGAAGAGGATACCGCGCTCTTCGAGCGGGCCAAGGGCATAGGCAACCGCTTCGCCATTGCCGTTCGAGATGAGGACGCCGTTCTGGCGGCCCGCGATCTGGCCCTTATGCGGGCCATATTTTTCGAACAGGCGGTTCATGATCCCGGTGCCGCGCGTGTCGGACAGGAATTCGCCGTGATAGCCGATCAGGCCGCGCGACGGGCCGCTGAAGGTGATGCGCGTCTTGCCGCCACCCGACGGACGCATGTCGGTCAGGTCGGCCTTGCGGACCTGCATCTTCTCGACGACCGTGCCCGAATGTTCGTCGTCGACGTCGATGACGACGGTTTCATAGGGTTCGGTGCGCTTGCCATTTTCGTCCTCGCCATACAGCACGCGCGGGCGACTGATGCCGAGTTCAAAGCCTTCGCGGCGCATCGTTTCGATCAGCACGCCAAGCTGCAACTCGCCGCGGCCCGCGACTTCGAAACTGTCCTTGTCGGCGCTTTCGGTGATGCGGATCGCGACATTGGTTTCGGCTTCGCGGAACAGGCGGTCGCGGATCATGCGGCTCGTGACCTTGCTGCCCTCGCGGCCCGCCATCGGCGAATCGTTCACCGCAAAACGCATCGACAGCGTCGGCGGATCGATCGGCTGCGCGGCAATCGGCTCGGTCACGCTGGTGTCGGCGATGGTGTTCGCGACGGTCGCCTGCGCCAGCCCCGCAATGGCCACGATATCGCCCGCGCGCGCTTCCTCGACGGGAACGCGCTCGAGCCCGCGGAACGCGAGCAGTTTCGACGCGCGGCCGGTTTCGATCACCTTGCCGTCCATGTCGATCGCGTGGATCGGCTGGTTGACCTTGATCGTCCCCGACTGGACGCGGCCGGTCAGGATGCGGCCGATGAAATTGTCGCGGTCGAGCAGCGTCGCGAGGAAGGTGAAGGGACCGTCCTCGGGCAGGCCCGGCGTCGGCACATGGCTGACGATCGTCTGGAACAGCGGCTCCAACGTGCCCTCGCGCGCTTCGGGATCGGGCGAGGCATAGCCGCCGCGGCCCGAGGCATAAAGGATCGGGAAATCAAGCTGTTCGTCATTGGCTTCGAGCGTCAGGAACAGTTCGAACACTTCGTCGAGCACCTCGGCGGCGCGCGCGTCGCTGCGATCGATCTTGTTGACGACGACGATGGGCTTCAGGCCCAGCGCGAGCGCCTTGCCGGTGACGAACTTGGTCTGCGGCATCGGGCCTTCGGCGGCGTCGACGAGCAGGATGACGCCGTCGACCATGCTCAGGATACGCTCGACCTCACCGCCGAAGTCGGCGTGGCCCGGGGTGTCGACGATGTTGATGCGCGTCAGGTCGGCGCCTTCGCCCCACTCGACGCTGGTGCACTTCGCCAGGATGGTGATCCCGCGTTCCTTTTCCAAGTCATTGGAATCCATCGCGCGTTCTTCGACGCGCTGATTGTCGCGGAAGGTCCCCGACTGACGGAACAGCTGGTCGACGAGAGT
>Ga0209024_1001548_pt1 | contig 18088 bp, 13 predicted proteins | sample AutmiccommunBRH5_FD_187380 | JGI IMG/M metagenome (GOLD analysis project Ga0209024, IMG submission 187380) | Deep subsurface microbial communities from Mt. Terri, Switzerland - Autotrophic microbial communities BRH/5 (SPAdes) (version 2) | ecosystem: Environmental > Aquatic > Deep subsurface >...
GCCCCCTTCTGGGCATAGCAGTGACGTGCTCGAAGCAGCCGTTCAATCGTCTTCCCCACGGGCTCATTCATGCGCCGCGCGGCGACAATGTCGGCCTCGGTCACCGGCTCCATCTCACAGCGCGCCTCTGCCGCGTGCGCGTTCGCAGCCTCCGCCAGTTCCGCGAGGCTGAAGTTCCCCTCCTCGAAGTCCCGGTCGAACAGAGTCCAGCCCGCCGGCAGAAGACCCTGCTTGACGAAACGCAGCAGTTGCCGCGGCCGATCCGGGTCATTGTCTCCGTCGATCGTGAGGACGACAAAGACCTCCTCGTCTCGGCTGACCTCCAGGAGAGTCTGTCCTCGGCCCTTTGGTTTGAGATCCCCGATATTGACCTCGATGAGTTCGATCCCCGCACGGTCGAGATCTACCCGGAGCAATTCCGCCCACCGGCGGATGAAGCCATTCTCAGTCGCCCCTTCGATCAGCCAGCGGACACGAGGCTGGGGATCGACGCCGAACTGCCGGGCGACGTTGCGGAAAACGGAGCGGTCACCGTCGGTTGTGGTCCTCTTCCCGTAATACTCCTCCTTGAATCGCTCCACCTGTGGTCCCGAACGAACGCGATCTTCGTCCGGCAAATCCTCGACTCCATGATGCCCGGCGAGGTAGCGGCGGATCACCTCGGCCATGTAGTAGCCGTCCTCGGCGAGCAAGGCATCTCCGCGGAAACGGAGTCGCATATCTCGTGGCGCGTAGCGAACGAGGACGCGCCAGGCAGCCACCGGGTCTTTCAAGTCGGCCCAGCCAGCAAGGTGTTCATGCCAGCGGCGGAGCAGTTCGACCCCGGCGCGTGTGGCCCCCAGGAGGGCGTCCGGATCGAACTGCGAGCGCCATCCGTCGTATCTGCCGAGCGATTCCTCTCCCGGCGTACTGTGGAGACTGATTCGCCCGGTGATGTCGAGGGATACCAGCGGCTCAACTGCCACGAGCACCGAGAGGACGGTCTCGAACTCCTTCCAGGCGGGGCCCTCCACCAAGCCGCGCAACCTGGCCGCTGGCTGGTGCGCACGAATGCTTCTCGACGCGAACCGGCCATAGGTAGGCGGGCCCCTGAGAACCGTGATCGGATTGATCCTGACGGGCTGGTGAAGCACCTCCATGACCCGTTCGACCTGCCACACCTGAAACGGGTGCCAGAGCAGTTCGTGGTCATATCGGCTGTCCTTGGGCCACCGTCGGAGGTCGGCGACGCGAACCTGGCCGCCCCGATCCCCGTAGAGCCGCCAGCGAGAAGTGGTCGCAATCGGTGGGTATCGACGCGAACGCAGCGGCGACTGCGATCGCACTGCAACCGGCAGCAGGACGCCGCAGCGAGCGAAGTGGTGAAGATGATCGCTCTGGAGGTTGATCCCGCGATTCTTCAGGAACGAGACGAAGCGGTGCGTCGCAAGCACCTCCGTCTGGCGGAACGGATCTACAACACTGTGCCGGCCCAGCCAGATCGCCTGTTCTCGGGTACGCAACGCCTACTTCCTCATGTTCCGTCGGTCGAGGAAATCCATCCACGAGGGCTGTGTCCCTGTCAGGGTGAATGAGGCGTCACCCATCATGCTGATCGCGAGTTCACGACCGCCTTCCAGAAGGACAGTGGCCTCTTCATCGCTGCCGAAGGCTAGCGACTGTGGCACCTCGCGGTAGAACCAGAAGGTGCCCCTTACGAGCCCTCGCTCGGTGGTTACGTCATGTTCCTCGACGACCACTGCTCGACCTTCATACCTGCCGCCGTCACTCAGGATGAGGGTGGCGGGGACGGCAAAGGTGTCATCCAAGTGCTCCATGCTCGGTTCCTGTGCCTCCTGGCACCGGATGGTAGATGAACCGACGCAGGCGAACGTGGGTGGAGGTTGCTTACCGGCGACCAGATCGACGCGCCCCTCGACGACCATCGTGGTGGGTGCGATGAGGAGCGAGCCTCAAAGCGATTAACGAAGAGGCAGATGATGGTTCGAGACGCTCGTGGCTGGCTGGTTCAGGCGATGGCGGGAGGCTCCGAAGCCCGAGGCCGACGGGAATTGACGCATGTGTACTCGTCGCGCCGAATGCTGCCTCTGAAGGCGAGGATGGGGAACCGAGCGGGCGCGAGGGCATACCGCTATGCCCTCGGGTAGGATGCCGAGGCTTCCTGGCGAGCGAACAGCGGGGGATTCGATGATCAAGGCACTCACATCCGCGACCGACCTGGCCGCGGCTCAGACGGTGTTCCGTGAAGAGTTCTATGCGGGAGCAACGCTCCTTACGCATACCGTCGGGTTTCCCGGTGGGAGCACGACTGTGGAGACTGCCTGGCACCAGGAGAGCGGCCTCTGGGGGTACATCGACGACGTGGAGTCGGCGAACGGTCCTGATGGGGCTGGAGGCCGCTACTGGAATGCCTTCGGCCTCCAGGACCCGACGGTGAGCGGCAGCAGTCTTTCGATCACGGTCGAGGTGAATCCACCCCTCCAGGGCACGAACGCCCGTGTGGGCGGGCTCTTCGGTCGTGAGAAGGACGGGCCTCTCGTCCTCCTTCACCGCGGCAAGATTGGCGGCGGCACCGCAGGGGTTGGTAAGGAACTCTTCTGGCGCGAGTTCCGAGGCCGGCCCAAGTTCGTGAATGATGGTGAGGAGATGGTGGACTGCGCGGTCGTTGCCACCCTCGGGGAGGCGACGCTTGTCGCAGACCTGCGCCGGTTCGCCGATGATGTCGCTCGGATGAAAGCGTCAGTGCGGAGCCGATGATGGAACGCGCTCCACAGCCTCCGCTTGGCTGCGCGGTCGACACCACCTGAATCGGACCGTCACGGCACGCAACCTTAGGGAGGGGCTCTGCTGGAGGCGCGATCACCAAGGCGGCGGGCTATCCTGACCGCGCGTGGAGGAGGTCCACTTGGCAGAGACAGTTGAGGTCCGGCTTGATGACGAGCTCGCGGTCTGGCTCCGCGAGGAAGCCGATTATCAGGGGCGTCCCGTTGACGAACTGATCGTGGCACTCGTGAGAGCGTCCCGCCCCCTCGATCCGCTCTGGTATCAGTTGCGCGAGGAGGCTGGTGTGCCGGCCGAGTAGTAGACCCCCTACTGCTGCTTCGGGCGGAGTCGATCTGCGGGCTGGAGCGACCGAGGGACGCCCTGCTGCCCAGTCCGCCGCGAGTCTGAGGGCTCTAGTTGCTTCCGGTGCGTGGCTAGTGGAGGAACTGATGTTGGTCGAAGTGCTGCAGAAGGCCCGAGGCGAGTTCGTCGCCACGATCTTCACCCTTCCCGACGGGCGAGTGATCGTCACCGATAGCACCGGACCCGGGGCGCATCTGTTTGCTTCGGAACGCCACTGGGAGATCGCGCAGAGTCCCATCGACGCGATGGAGGAGTATGACTCTGTGACCGACGCGTTTCTGGACGTCCTGCCCGCTCCTCAACCGATCTCGTAAGGTTCGCGTTTCCAGTTTCGAGTGTGACCGCCCTTCTCGTGCCTTTGCGATCGAGGCGGAGTGGGCGAGCCCGGCTGAGTCTGGCCTGGGCCCACGCCTTAGTTGATGGACCGACCCGATGGATCGAGTGCGATGGGGCTGAAGATCCTTCAGTAGTCCCGGTCCATCAGCGCCCGTGCCGCTGTGCCGTCACGTGTAGCCCAGACGGAAACGCCCTCCTTTGACTCAATCGGCTCCCGATCATCGCCGTTTGTGTCCGAATTGCGGAGGCGGGAGTGCCCTCGTACATCGCTAAAGGCCCTAATAAGGGAATCTGGGATAGAGCAACGATCTTCCTTTCCCGACGCACCTGAGTGACCGTGCGGCGGTGGTGTGTCCGAGGAGCAACTGGAACTCCGCATGGAGGAGTCCGGCACTGGCCAACCGCGTCGAGCCCGGTTCTGGCCGCCCTGCCTACCGTCGCACTCACGGGTACTCAGTGCCTCGAATAGTCTTGTTGATGGAACGGTGACGGCCTCGGTTCCCACGCGTTACTCTCCGCGACATGTCGGCACAGATTCCGGTCCTTGATCTCTTCGCTGGTCCCGGCGGGCTTGGCGAAGGCTTTTCGGCAGATTCGGGTGGGAACCCATCACCCTTCCGTATCGCGCTCTCCGTGGAGATGGAGCCCAGTGCACACGCGACACTGACGCTCAGAACCTTCATGCGGACCTTCCGCGCGGGGCGCATGCCTGACGAGGTGTACGCGCGTCTTCGGGGATCGATCTCGACTGCTGAACTCGCTGCCTCACATCCCAGAGAGTGGGCCGAGGCAGAGCGTGAGGCGTGGCAGGCCACACTTGGACCGGACCTCGACTACAGGGAAGTGCGACGCCGGGCGGACGCGGCTCTCCAGACATCCTCTAGGTCTGGCGACCTCGTCCTGATCGGTGGCCCTCCGTGCCAGGCATACTCACTGGTGGGCAGATCGAGAATGCGATCCACCAGGGGTGATGAGTTCGACGACGACCACCGACACGTGCTGTATCGCGAGTATCTGAAGATCCTCGCGGACTATCAGCCACTCGTCTTCGTGATGGAGAACGTGAAGGGGCTCCTTTCCGCCAGCGTACGTGGAGCCCCGATCTTCGAGCGGATACTCCGTGACCTGGAGCGGCCCGGCCGAGCCTTGGACGGTTATCCCGTCAGGTACCGGAACGTCGAATACACGCTTCATCCCGTGGTGCAGCCCGATGATGGGACCCGGCCGAGCGGACCCTCAGCCGCCGCAGACTTCGTGGTTCGGTCGGAACTCCTTGGACTGCCGCAGGCACGGCACCGGGTGATCATCCTCGGCATTAGGAAAGACCTCGGAGGCTTGGCCCCAGGCTTGATGCTCGTTCCCGGCCGGAAGGCAACGTCGGTTCGGGACGTCATCGAGGATCTCCCGCACCTCCGATCCGGCTCGTCGAGGAACGACTCTCCCGACCTTTGGCTCAATGTCGTCAAGTCCGCCTTGGTCGACCTCCGCAAGGACCGGAGTCTTGGCGACCTGAGGCATACGCTCGACAGTGTTGAGGCCGGCCTGGCCCTGCCGGACGATGATCGTGGCGGGGCCTTCGTGAAGCAGGCGGATGGGGCGGAACCGTCCGCGTACGGGCCGTGGTACAAGCGGGCGCAACTCGATGGCGTTCCTAACCATCATGCACGCGGACACATGCCCGCGGACCTGGCGCGTTACCTGTTCTGTTCAGTGTTCGCGATGGCGAAGTGCGTCTCCCCCCGCCTCGCCGACATGCCCCCCCGGCTGCTCCCAGATCATGCGAACGTTCAACGGGCGCTGGCCGGAAGCATGTTCTCGGATCGGTTTCGAGTACAGCGGTGGGATCAGCCCGCCACAACCATCACGTCCCACATCTCGAAGGACGGGCACTACTTCATACATCCAGATCCCACCCAGTGCCGCAGCCTCACCGTCCGCGAGGCTGCCCGGCTCCAGACGTTCCCCGACGACTACTTCTTCGAGGGGCCCCGCACGGCCCAATACGTTCAGGTCGGGAACGCGGTCCCACCGCTTCTGGCGCAACGCATCGCGGGCGTGGTCGCGGCACTCCTCGGAGCCGGGTGTACTCCTCCGGATGCTCCCTCATGAGGATGATTCCCTCGGCACCCGGCCCGACCAGCAGCAGTGCTGAACTTCGCCTCTTTGAGCGCCTGGCAGCCTCGAAGACAGATGCGATCTGCCTTCATAGCCTTCGGCTGGCGGAGCATGAGTACAAGGCCGAAGGCGAGATCGACTTCCTCGTGCTCCTTCCCAACGGGCTTCTGGTGGTGGAAGTGAAGGGTGGCGGAGTCACCAGGTCCGATGACGGAATCTGGACGTACACCGATCGCTATGGTCAGAGACACCACTCCTCAGAGGGCCCCATGCGACAGGCCGCCTCGGCGATGTGGTCCCTCAGGCGCTACCTCCTTGAACACATGCCCGACATCGGACGCTCCGGTTATACCTTCGGGTGGGTGGTGGCCTTTCCGGACGCCACGTTCAAGGAGGTGTCTCCTGAGTGGTCCCAGGAGACAGTCCTTGATATCGACGCGGTCGGAGTGGATGCAGAACCGGGCGCGTCATTAGCGACGGCCATGGAGCACTGGCGGGCACAGGTTGGTCACGCCACGCTTCCGGACCGGCGTACCCGTGAGCGTGTTCTCGGCCTCCTTCGACCCCGATTCGACCGCGCGCCAACCCTTGCGACCCGCTCGCGTGAGGTCGCGCAGATCACGGCCCGCCTGACAGACGAACAGTACGAGCGGCTGGACATTGTCTCGGCGAGCCCCCGCATCGTCTGCAGTGGTGGTGCAGGCACCGGAAAGACCTTCCTTGCGCTGGAGATCGCGCGCCGTCATGCGGCGCTGGGGGATAGGGTCACGTTGCTCTGTCCCCGTCCTGTGCTGGCCGCCTTCGCTCGATCCAGACTCGGGACCGGGCCTGAAGCCGAACGGATAACCGTGATCGATGAATCGGGAGCGGCTCAGGCTGCTGCCGGTGACATGCTGATCGTGGATGAGGCTCAGGACATCCTCGACGAGTCCGGCCTGGACATGCTCGATTCGCTGGTCACGGGGGGGCTGGCAATGGGCCGTTGGCGGATCTTTCTCGATCACAATGTCCAAGCGGGACTGCTCGGACGTTTCGACCAGGCCGCCCTCGCGCTGCTCGTCGAGCAAGCGGAGCCTCGGATGGTGCTGCCGCTCACGAGGAATTGCCGCAACACCTCCCCAATTGTCACCCAGGTGCAACTGCTCACCGGCGCTGACATCGGAATCCCTACCGCTGGGGAAGGGCCTCGCGTCGAAATCGTCTCTTATGAGGACGAACGTGAGGCGATGCAACATTTGCGACGCCGGTTGGACAACCTCATGCGCGAAGAGGATGTGCCGCTCTCGGAGATCACGGTCCTCTCTCCGCTCCCTTGGGAGCATTCGGCGGCCCGGCTTCTCCCGCAGCATTACCTGCAGCACATCATTCGGCTCGATCCCTCCACCGCAGCCTTGCTCCCCGTCGAGAGCATCACGTTCTCGACAATCGTCGACTTCAAGGGGCTCGAAAACTCGTTCGTGCTCCTCATCGACGTGGACCGGGCAACGGGCTCGGCCGATAGTGTGGCATCCCTCTACGTGGGCATGACTCGTCCACGAACGTCGCTATGGATCGCCGTTTCGAAGGATGCTGAGGCCGACCTGATGACGGCGGTCAGGGAGCGGATGCAAGACGCGGAAGTAGCCCCTTCATGATTCCAACCAGTCGTGACTCCCGCTCAACGGTCGTCGATTTTCTGCGCCGTCACCTCTTCGGTCCGCTGGAGGGGCCGCAGGAGACGGTGGAGCGCGACTCCCCATCCTTCCGGTACACGGTGGGAGTTCTCTTCCCGAAGGATCTGGGGACGGAGAGTGTTCTCGACGAGGAATCCGTCGATGAAGGAAGTGGGGCCACCGGGGATCTCCTGACGGACGACCCCGTCACGCTGGCAAACCAGAAACTGCCAGCGTCAGTCGGCCTCTCCTTTGTTGTGAAGGGCACGGACAGCGTGCAGTGCCATGTCCACGCTGCGACCTACGTCAGGGACGGAGCCCGTTGGACCAGGAACCCTGTCTCGACTCCAAGTGATCCCGAGATCGTCTCGCTCTCGCCGGCCGAACCCGGCAAGCCCTGCCTCGGCGGACGCGCCACTCTGACCTCAGTCTGGCGTCCCCTCCCGGACGGATGGCTCGTCACGGTCGCATTGGTCAATGCCGCAACCGCCGGCCAACGGCAATCGGTGCACGACGCAGCGGAATGCCTGTTCCAGGTCGGACTCGAAATCAGGCTGACTTCAGGGACGTTCCACGCGTATCCCAGCATCGGTCGGAGTTTCAGCGACGAGGATCAGGAGATTCAACTCCAGTACCGCGGCAAGGTGATCTATGGGATCGGGCATGGGAGTGCAGCCGACTGGGGACCAGAGCGTCCCGATGGCACGCCTGAGGCCGTGCGCGTCGACTTCCTGCCCGCAGTGGACGTGCCGCCGGTTGTCCGCCACAGCGGCGATGATGAGTGTCTGATCCTCGCGCGTCTGGCGGATTCCGGATGGTCGGCCCTGATCCCGTCGCTCAGGGCATTTGCTGATCGATACGCGGCGTGGATAGCCACACAGGATGAAACGGCTCGCTCACTTCCGAGGGGGTACGGGCAGGCACCGGATCGAATCTTGGCTCGTCTCCGCGCGGCTCATTCTCGTATCCACGCCGGGATCGATCTCCTGGAGCGCGATGCGGACGCCCGCCGTGCGTTCAGACTCGCCAACCTCGCGATGCTGATGCAAATGAGACACGGGGAGCCGGATCTGGGCGGAACGGATCGGACTCCTGCGAGTCGGGTTCGGTTCCCGGGTCCCGAGGACTACCTCGAAATGGACAAGTACCGCTGGTACCCCTTCCAACTCGCCTTCATTCTTCTCTCGGTCACGTCCCTCATGGAGAAGAGTTCTGAGCCGACGGCGAATGACCGGGACCTCGTCGATCTCATTTGGTTTCCAACCGGCGGGGGCAAGACCGAGGCCTATCTGGCCGTTGCGGCGATGCAGATCGCGCTCCGAAGGATGCACACGGGGGATCGCAGCGGCGGGACTGCGGTCATCAGCCGCTACACGCTGCGACTTCTTACCTCTCAGCAGTATCGGCGCACAGCCGCGCTGGCATGTGCACTGGAATGGCTGAGGATCGACGGTCGCCAGGAACTGACAGGCGACCCCATCACGGTCGGTCTCTGGATCGGTGAAGGCACGCCTTGGCGGTGCGATGAGGCAAGGGAGACCCTGGAGGCGCTCCGGGAAGACCGGTCACCGGTCAGTCCCTTCCAGTTGGAACGCTGCCCGTGGTGTGGTACGAGGCTCGTCCCGAAGTCCCGATCGGACGATCCCGACTCGTACGGATTTCATGCGACGAACTCGGAGTTCCGGATTCGCTGCGTGCGGACAGCCTGCCCCTTCAACGAGCGGCTTCCGGTGCAAATCGTCGATGAGATGCTCTATCGGGAACCCCCCACCATCCTTATCGGCACCGTTGACAAGTTTGCTCGTCTGGCGTGGGTGGCCGAGGCCGGGGCGCTGCTTGGGGGCGAGCAGCACGACCCCCCGTCCCTCATCATCCAAGACGAAATGCACCTGCTTGGCGGCCCCTTGGGGACCACTTTCGGCGTGTACGAAACGGCGATCGATGTTGCGTGTCGGCTTCGCGGGGGGCGACCGAAGATCATCGCCTCGACCGCCACGATTCGCGGCCTCGCGCATCAGGCCAGCGGGCTCTTTGGACGAGAGGCACGCGTCTTTCCGCCGCCAGGGCTGGATGCTGCCGATAGTTACTACGCTCGGGTGGATAGCGATGCGCCGGGCCGGATGTACCTGGGTGTTCTCTCGCCTCATCACACGCCGACGACGACGCTGATTCGGACCTCTGCGCTGCTGGCGCTCGCTCCGGTCGAGGTCGAACTCGATGACGCTTCCGCAGACGCGTACTGGACGCAAGTCGTCTACCACAACTCGCTGCGCGAACTGGGTCACTTCATCACCCAAGCCCGGGATGACGTTCCGGGCTGGATAGGCGTGATCGCAGCAGATGAAAGTCGCGCCCGGAGCATCTCGGATCACGAGGTCATCGAACTGTCGTCCAATGTGTCCCGGTTGGACGGGCCATCTCCGCTGACACGGCTGGAGCGACCGCGCGGTCACGAAGACGCTGTCTCGATTGCTGCCAGCACGAACATGTTTTCCGTCGGCGTCGATGTACCCCGGCTTGGCCTGATGCTCGTGAACGGTCAGCCGAAGACCACGTCGGAGTACATCCAGGCGACCAGCCGGGTCGGTCGAGGTGATGTCCCGGGCCTTGTGGTGACACACCTTTCCGGTTCGAAGCCGCGCGACCGCTCTCACTATGAAGGCTTCCGCGGTTATCACGAGGCGCTGTACCGGCATGTTGAGCCGACGAGCGTTTCCCCCTTTGCGATCCCGTCACGCCTGCGCGCACTCCACGCGGCCCTGGTCATCGTCGTTCGCCATGGACTGGGTCTGCGTGGGAACGAGCAGGCCGATCAGTTCGACGCTTCTAAGCCGGAGCATGAGGCAGCGGTCAGCCTCCTCGCCGAGCGCGCGGCGAGGGCTGACCCGGACGAGAAGGAGGCGACTCGCCGGTATCTCGTACGACTGACCGAGTCTTGGCGAGAGCAGGCGGAACACGCAGGGGATCGACGATCGGTCCTTCACTACAACACCCAGTCCACGTTGCCTTCCCTGATCCGGAACTTTGGGGAACCCGGCAAGGGTTGGGAGACTCTCCAGTCGATGCGGAACGTGGATCGTCAGTGCGACATCGAGATCATCGGGACGGGCATGCCCCTATGAGTCCTCAACGCACCATTCGCCTCTCGCAGACGATTTCGCCGTTCGGGGTCGGTGCGATCTATGACACCCAGGGTGAGTCCCTCATCGCTCCGGACACTGCTTCCTGGTCTGGACGAGGGCGGCCCCTTCGGCTGGATCGCCTGGCAGATGCCCTCGGCGTCGCCGAGTTCAGGGCTGCACCGTCGAAGGCAACCCTGTTCGGATCATCTCCGCAGGGGGCGTTGCCGTTTCACCGATTCCCGCGTTGGCTCTTTTGCACCAGTTGCCGCCGCATGCATCGCCAGACGCGCTCGCAGGATGAGTCAGGGGACGTGCCACTCTGCAACTGCCTGCCGAAGCAACGACAGGCACGACTGGTGCCCATGCGCTTCGTTGTGGCATGCAAGGGAGGGCATCTTTCCGATGTTCCGTGGCTCGCGTGGGCTCACTCGCAGCCCCTGAACGACGATCAGCGGCAGTGCCGAGCGGACGCGCTCCAGTACAGAACCCTTGCGGGGGTCGGTGGTGGCCTTCGGTCGCTGGAGGTGCGCTGCGTACAGTGCGCCGCCCGCCGCAGCCTGGATCGGATTACGGCCCCGAATGCCTTGCGGCAGATCGGCCAGTACTGTGCGGGGGGGCAGCCTTGGCAGTCCCGACGCGATCACAGCCGCTGTGATGAGGACCCTCGTGTCGAACAGCGAGGTAGCGGCAACCTCTACTTTCCGCTGGTCGAGTCGGCTATCGATATTCCTCCAGACTCGGATCACGATGCCCAATCAGACCTCATCGAGCGGGTCACGAACGACTCGTTGTTCGGGGCGATCGTGAGTGGAGAGGGGGCGATCCAGGGAATGCTCATCTCGACACTGGCGAGGAAACTCGAAGTCGACGAGTCCACCGTCAAGCACATCGCAGACCAAGAAGCGGCACGCCGCGCCGGCACGATGACCGGTTCCCTCTCGGTCGCGCCCGGCGATGGTGGGGGGGCCGGCCTCCTGAAGGCGGAATGGTCCGCTTTCACCACCCCACGAGACCGGTTCGACGAACGAGACCGGTTCGTCGTCCGTCACGTGGACTCACGGACGGCGGCGCCGGATACCGCGGCCGGAAAGGCGTTCGGTTCAGTCATCGAGCAGATCGTGCTCGCCGATCGTCTCCGGGAGGTCCGTGCTCTGCGAGCGTTCACTCGGTTGTCCCCGCCTGCCGAGGGTGTATCCGAGGTCAAGGTCGATCTCGGCAAGGGCCTGGACTGGCTTCCGGCGGTCGAGGTCTTCGGGGAGGGCATCTTCATCTCGCTCACCGAGGCCATGCTCGCGAAGTGGGAGGCAGATGCGGAGGTCCTTGCGATCGGCAAGTCGATCACCGCCGCGACCAGTCAGAGCGGAGTCCACTGGCTTCCAGAAGCAACGCCTCGACTCGTGCTCCTGCACACGCTCGCTCATGTCCTCATCCGGCGTCTCTCTTTCGAGTGTGGCTACTCCTCGTCGAGCCTTCGTGAACGGATCTACGCCGACCGCGGCAGCAGTCCCATGGCTGGAATCCTCATTTACACCGCAGCCGGGGACTCGGAGGGGAGCCTAGGCGGCCTCGTCCGCCAAGGAGAGCCCAACCGCCTTCTCTCCACCCTTCTCGCCGCGCTTCAGGGCGCAGCATGGTGCTCCCAAGACCCCGTGTGTCGCGAGATCCGGTCAGGCCGTGGTGGCCTCAACCGTGGTGCATGTCACGCGTGTGCACTCGTTTCGGAGACGAGTTGCGTGATGGGGAACCTCCTTCTGGATCGTCGACTGCTTGTCGGAGATGGCCACCTTCGAGGCCTCTTCGGCGAACTCCTTCAGACCGCGTGGCAATCCGACGGCGAGGAGAGCGTCCCAGGTGATCCGGTGGAGCACACGACGTGAAACTTCCCGGCTACCAGGAACTCTCCAAGGAACAGGACGGCGTCTACGGGCTCCCGTTGGAGGGGAACTTCCTCGTCACGGGCCCACCGGGCACCGGGAAGACGGTGATGGCTCTCTACCGGTCGGCGCTTCTCCGTCGCCAGCAGCGTCCGGCGCACCTGCTCACGTATTCGAGGCTCCTCAGTCGCTACGTGCGCTCTGCCACGGACTCCCTGCAGATCGATGAGACCGCGGTGGCGACGATGCACTCATGGCTCGCGCGGTTCTGGCTGAAGAACTACCACAAGAGGGTTCCGAGCCTCGCCCCCTACCGACACGACTGGCAAACGATCTTCGCGAGCATGAAACGACTCCCTCCCAAGGAGGCCCCCGACCTGCTCATCGACGAAGGTCAGGATCTGCCAAAGGAGTTCTACATCATGGCTCGGCTGGTCTCGGAGCACCTCACCGTGTTCGCTGACGAGAACCAGCGCATGACCGACACGAACTCCACGCTCGCGGACATCAGGGCCCACGCCGGGATCGATGATGATGGCGTGAGGACTCTCACTCGGAACTACCGCAATACGCGCGAGATCGCGGCGTTCTCGGCACGGTTCTACACCGGACTTCCCAGCGGGATACCCGACCTCCCGGAACGAACGGGTGAGCCTCCTCGCCTGGAGTCCTACCCGAGCCTCGCCGCGGAGGTGGATGCCATCGTTCGATACACGGCTACGAACGACGATCTGGAGGTCGGGGTGCTCCTGCCCTCGAAAAAACTCGTCAAGAGTTTCTACAACCGCCTCAAAGGCAAGGTGGCAGTACCGATCCGGTACTACCTTTCGGGCGAGAACGCGAGCATCGCCTTCGATGATCCTGGCGTCACCATCCTGACGTACCAGTCAGCAAAGGGCCTGGAGTTCGACACGGTGTTCCTGGCAGCACTCAACCAGGTCACGTTGTCCCCGGACCTGCCCGAGACCCGGATGCAGTACTACGTGCTGACATCACGCGCCCGTGATCGCCTCTTCCTCTCCTATCATGACGAAGGAGACACTTCGATTGTGAGGATGCTCCGGGAGAATCTGGAAACGTGACGCTCATTCCGCCCGAACCTCTAGGTCAGCCCGAACTGCAACAGCCTGCCACGCCGCGGCTACTCCTCCCCACGAACCGGTGGAACCTGCTTGCGTTCCTGACCTCGGGGCTGGTGACTCCTCGTGAGGGCCTCAGCAAGTACTACGTCGACCTGCTCGAAGCGTGCCCCGGCCGGCTCCCGCTGCTCACGCGATCGTGTCCGCCGGAGATACAGCGACTCTCATCGAGTGAGGACCCCCGAACTGCATTTCCGGTCCTGATCGAGGTCTCGCCCAGTATCACTGCGGGTCGTCCGGAAGATCCGATCGTCCTCGACGGACTCATTCTGGTGCCGGACACGATCGTCGATATCTCCCAGGTCGTTGCGGTCCACTTCCGGAACCAGGCCGAACTGGACGAGCATCAGGTGCGGGTGAACGACTTCGCGAACATGCCCGCGGACGAAATCGTTCTGCGGGTATCGCCGGAACTGTTCGAGGGTGAGGCTGTCGATATCGATGCCGCCATCGCTGCACTCCAGGCGATCCCGGTGCCGGCCTTGGCCTCAGCGCGTCATGTCCAGGCGGATCGGCAATCAGGGGCTGTGCTCGCCGCGTTGGCCATTGCCCCCGGTGATGTCGCCCTCGTGCAAACGCTGCTCGGGCTGGCGGGAGACGAACCTCCAGAGGGGGCTGACTGGCTGGGGCTGTGGTGGGACGGACGGCAACGTCGTCGGGTGAGCGATTCCAATGGGCGCTTGTTCAGGGTTGTTTGCGACCAGATCTGGTCCACCGACCTCAATCGATGGCGACCGTCGGATCTGCTCCAGGGCGTTCGCCGGAACCTGAACCTCCGTGGTGAGGAGCAGAAGGCGCACGACTCGATGTTCGAGCGTATGGACGACGTGCTCTCGAACCGGCGGGAGTTTGAACGACTCAGGAACCAACCCAATCGGGCTGTCGTGCAGGCGCTGCTCCTCTTCCTGCTCCGCCCCGATCCGACGCGGCTCGCAAAGTGGGAGAGCCACGGGGCAGCGGGGACGGTTCACGCGACGGCCATGTACTTCGCAGGACTTCTTGCCGGACGACGCGCACTACCTGCGGAACTCCGCCCGCTCGGGCTGGAGCGACATGCCCGCGCACTGGAACGAGCGATGCTCACGGGAGCGCCTCCCCCTCCGCTGACCATCGACGTCTCCGATCCCGACCGCCTGCGGGTGAGGGACCAGGACGGGGCCATCGTGCTGGAGCGCATCAGGACGCGCGCCCGTTTGTCCGAACTCCTCCGTGCCCCGATCTCCGAGGAGGTGCAGGAGGGTGCTCTACAGGTGTGCCGGGAACAGGGCTGGGACGATGTGGTGGAGTTCACCATCGAACTCGACAGCGAACCGCTCAGCATCCAATCGCTGCCCTCCCGTCGGCTGAGAATCTCGTCGCGAGGCATCCCTAAACCGTCGTTTGCCGTGGATCTGGATGCATTCAGCGTTCGCCTCTCGAAGGTCGATCCAGAGGCGGAGTCGGAGGCGATGAATAGCCTCAGGACACTTCTCACGAGGTGACGGCTGTAGTCGCGCGAGCCGCCGCCATCTGCAGACCCGGTATCGGGATCACTCGTGTGCGCTGACATCATGTCCCCCGCGAAACGCAGCCACGTGATGTCTCGCATTCGCGGCCGAGACACCCAGCCAGAGCGCACCCTTCGACGGATTCTCACCAAGATGGGGTATCGATACCGCCTCCAGTACCGGAGGCTCCCAGGTACGCCCGATATCGCCATGCCGGGACGCCGAGTCGCTATCTGGGTTCACGGCTGCTTCTGGCATCAGCATCCGGACTGTCGATTTGCCGTAATGCCCGCCACCCGTCGCGAGTTCTGGAAGGCGAAGTTGGAGGGCAATCGGGTTCGAGACCTTCAGCGTGAGGCCGACGTGCAGGCCTTGGGATGGACGACGATCGTCGTCTGGGAATGCGATCTTCGGGAGACCGAGGTGGTGCGACAGCGGCTGGAGGTCGAACTGGCTAGCCGCGCCCGGTGACCAATTCATCCAACGCTTTGAGTGCCAGGCCGCCTTCCGGAAGCCGTCGATGCACTGCTGGCGCGTCATGGTGGAGCGCCCGTCGCTGGCCACCATGGTGCCCAACCTCCCGATCAGCACTCCATGCGATTCAGGATAGCGGCGACAAGGCCTGCCCTTGTGGCGTTGGCGGGACGCCCTTGCCGTGGGAGACGACTCTCCCGGACCAATCACGTACTGCGCTGCCGAGAGCGACGGTGCGGCGCCGGTGATTGGGTTGATCGCGAGCCCGATTGCGCCTCGGTGCTGCGGTCGGTCCGACATCCTCCCGCTCAACCAGAGACTGGGTACGAGCAATGGGGCGAGCACCGAAAGGTAAGCCGGGGATTGCTGCGCGGGAGCGCAAGGAGACGCCCGGCGCTGCAGGGACCGTTGAGGAGGCGCAATGGAGATTCAATCGCTCGACGCGCTAATGCAGCAGCATCCGGCGACCGTCCCGTTTGGGCCACGGGGCATGTCTCTCGGCGGCCCGGTGCTCACTCCGGAGCAGTCGCTTCAATGGGTTCAAGAGATCGTCGCGGCCTACGACCTGAATGAACGAGTGCCGGAGGAGGTGCTTGGCTACTACGACGTCTCCCGACGACTGCATGTGTACGGCTACTTCGACTACCGCTTCTTCACGATCGCCCACGAGAGAGCGACCTTCGCCGCTGAGTTCGCGGTGCGTCGCCGGTTCCTCGATTGGCACGACGGACGTGTCCCGGTTGAACGAGGAGAGGGTGGTGAGATCGAGTCGGGAATCATCCAGGCGACAGACACGTGGAAGTTCGATGCTCAGTTCCGGCGTAAGCGTCGCAGGAGGTTGGCCGCACAGTGGCGTCTCCAGGGGCATCCGGCGTTCGACGGGAGTTTCGGGGCACACCTCGAATGGGCACGAACGACCATCGACCTCGGTCGGTACTTCGCCAAAGCGGCGAACGCGCAGACAGGTGATGAACGACCTGGGCGACTGGATGCGCTACGAGACCTGCGCAACATGGCGGCGCATCCTTCGGTGGATATGCGCGTCATGCCGGTGGATTCGGCTCGGAGTATCGAGTTTTCTTGGCGCTTCATCAACGCCTTGTGGGGTGTCCCCGCGCGGGAATCGTTCTATTGAGGTACTCGCCAATGTGAGGGTGAGCCGCTCGGGCCGGAGAGGCGCGAGACGCTCGCGAGGGAGAGATGAGTTTGGCGAGATTCCGGAAGGGCGGATTGATGGATGCCACTGACTCGAACCGAGATGAACCCACCGTCGCCATCGACTTCGGCCCGCTGGCCGAGTTGTTCGCCCGTTCAGGAGATACGGGTTCCCTAGATGAACCTGCGATCGCGGAGGAGATCCTCCGACTGTCGGAAGACACTGCGCAGCAGATGGCCACTGCGTACTCCACCCGGCGGCTCGATGATTGGTCGAGAATCCGAAACGCGCGAGGCGGCTTTGAGCAACGGCTAACGCTGAACTGGGGGCCTGCACTCGCCCTCTACGACCTCATTCACCATCTCGCACTCGATTTCGGACTACAGGCTCATGCTGAATTCGCTCCTCGCGCGCATGAGCGAAGCGATCTCGTGTTCGACGTACTCATCAGCCTGCACGGCCGAGCGTGCCTGACCGCATCGGAGGTCGGCGCGTTGCTGCGAACCGGCCATGCCTCGGCCGCGGCTGCTCGCTGGCGGACCGCGAACGAACTAGCGACGGTTGCCTTCTTCGTCTCGAAGCATGGTCAGGGGGTCGCGCAGCGTTATCTCGACCATGAGCATGTGGAGACCTTCCGGGACGCGGAGGAGTACCAAGTCTTCGCAGAGAACAGCGGCTATGAGCCCTTCTCCGATGAAGAGATGCGTGGGCTGCGCGACGAGTACGAAGCCGTGATCGGGAAGTACGGGCGGGCCTTTGAGGACTGGTTTGGTTGGGCTGCCGATGCCGTCGGGAAACGCCGTCCCGGTCTCGGGGATCTCGCACGCAATACTGACCTTGCAGACGTGGCTCCCTACCTTCGGCTGGCAAACCATGGGATTCACTCCGGACCAAAGGGTGCCTTCTGGAATCTCGGCAGCCATCCGGAGGTGGGCGGGCCTGTTGGAGGAGCCACAGCCTTTGGGCTGGCGGACCCGGGCTCACACATGCTCATCGCGCTGTCCCAGATCACGATTGCGCTGCTCGTTCACGTGTTGAAGGCTGATCTGATTTCGGACGATGTGGAAGAAGGCTTCTTTCAGGGATTCCTCGTGAACGTCCAGACCCGGCTCATCCTCGATCTGGTTCGAATCGCCGAGGAAGAGTTCCGCGAGATCGAAGCGGCAGGTAACAGTGTCCCTCCAAGGACCTTCGCCTACCCGTCGGTTTGGGAGCGGCCGACGTTCGAGGCCGAGGAACGGGAAGCGACGAACTGAGTGACGCTGCGGATGGCAAACGGTGCGGATTCTCTTGCCGTCGGTTGGTCCCACTGCCGGGGAGGCCGTCGCCTCGCGCCGCCATCGGCGGCGGCGGTCAGCGAACAGGTCGACCCCGGCAGGCGGCCCACTGGTAGATTGGGCGGCGGTAGCGGTTTGGGTTCGTGACCACCTCATCAGCCCCCAACGGGATGATCTTCGATCAGCGGTGCGGTTCCGTCCCGCTCTCAGGGTGAGGGTGTCGCGGTGATCACCGTGAGGCTGATCCCCACGTTGCCGCTCCCGCTCTGCCCGGGCGAAGGGGTGGGGGTCCGCGGGTGCGATTCGCGCCGCGATGGACTCGATCACACG
>Ga0209024_1001549_pt1 | contig 18087 bp, 17 predicted proteins | sample AutmiccommunBRH5_FD_187380 | JGI IMG/M metagenome (GOLD analysis project Ga0209024, IMG submission 187380) | Deep subsurface microbial communities from Mt. Terri, Switzerland - Autotrophic microbial communities BRH/5 (SPAdes) (version 2) | ecosystem: Environmental > Aquatic > Deep subsurface >...
GCGGAGCACTCGAGCGGTCAGTGCTGGGTCCGAGGAGATCGCCTGAGCCAGCTCATGCGCGGAGAAGGTTTCCCCTTCCGCGATCTGCAGCACCTGGGCGGCAATGGGCGGCAGAGGCCGGAGGTCGGCGATCTCCTCGACCAGCACATCGAGTTCGGTCGCTCCCGTCGCCGGGATTGAACCGAGCACCGATCTGTCGAGTACGGAAGCCGGGGAGTTCGCAGATGCGAGCATCTGCGGCTCCCCGGGTGGGCCCGGACGCGGAGGGGCGTCGAGCGGGCCCATGATTCCTAGTAGGGCCAGATCACGCCGCCGGAGGCGGTCGCGGCGTTGACGGCGAAGAAGGCGGCGGTCAGGGCGGTGGCGGTAACGGTGCTGATGATGCGGCGCATGTGTAACTCTCCTTGAATCGCGATTGACGCGATCTGTGACGACGAGGAGAAATTACGGGGGCGCTTCTTACCAACCTCTGACCAAGTTATGACCGCCGGCGCACCGCCTTGAGGTTTAGACAGATTTTGGGCCGATCAGAGTGATCGAGTGCCGAAAAGAGGCAAATTTCTCCACACGATGCCTCATCTGTTCAGCAGGAGCGCATCACAGAGTGTCGTCCAGGGCGTCTCCGGAGAGCACGCGCTGATAGAGCGTCTTCACCCGCTGGGAGGGCTCGGAGCCCATTTCAGCACGGAGCGCATCATGGAGGCGACGGTACGCACGCGTAGCCAGCTCCAGGTTCCCTCGTTGCACATGGGCTTCCATCAGGCGATACGTCGCATCCTCGTTGAGGGGGTCGGTGGCGATGACAGACTCGGCCATTCGAGCCGCCTCAGCAGGGTCGCCGCGATGGAGGGCCGCTGACGCGAGCGCGAGGACCGAGGAGAGATACATCTCCTCATAGCGACGACGCACCTGCTCGGCCCAGGCGGAGTCGAACGAGGAGGCGAAGGGGCCGCGGTAGAGGCTCGCCACGCGGCTCAGCCCCTCGACCCACTCCTCACTGCCACTCTCGGCGTCCTCGCTCGCGCGCGCAGCCTCTTCGAACTCGGCGGCGTCGTACGAGATGTCGAACTCGGGATTCACGCGGTAGCCGCCGCCCGACTGCACCACCACTTGTGGGTGGATCGCCTTGCGAAGCCGATAGAGCGTCGTGTGGAAGGCGCTGTTGATCTGCTTGGGCCCCGCATCTGGCCACAGTTCGAGGGCAATCTCTTCTTTGCGCATCGGACGGCCGCGGTCGAGCAGGTAGAAGAACATCTCCTTGGAGCGCTCGCTGCGCCACTCAATGTCCTCGATTAGGCGGCCGCCGACTTCAACTCGCGCCCCGCCGAAGGCCTCCGCCCGTATTCGGAAGGCGGACGGAAGCTCCGCTGCGACCTCCTCACCCTCTCCGGGCGCGCCCCGGATACGATTCGCGATCGTCTTGTAGTACTCGGCGAGCCCCTGTCGATGGGCCGCGTACTCGATGAGATCGGGGAGCTGGCGTGCCTCCACAAGCAGGAATTGGTCATAACCGAGCCTTGCGGTCAGCTCCCTCACTCCGCTAAGACACTCGTTCGCGGCAGCCCGCTTCCTGGTCGCGAGGTACGCACCAGCGAGGAGCAAGGTAGCGATCGCCTGCTCACGGACTGCTCCTGACTCCTGCGCTCCGCGAATTGACTCCTCCAGCACGGGGACAGCCTGTGCAGGCTGCCCCTCTGAGAGCAGAGTCGCGCCGATGCCCATACGGAAGCGCATCTCCTCGAACAGCGCCTCGATTTGCTGGGCGGATCGCAGGCCGTGGTCCAGGAGGGCGCGTGCGCGGGTGTGTTCATCACGCTCCCGATAACACATCGCGAGCCCGTAGGTCGCCTCCATAATGAGTCGGGTGTCGTCGATCTCCTGGGCCTCGTGGATGGCAACCGTGTAGAGCGTAATCGCATTGTCGAGGCGTCCGAGATCGCGCTCGACCGTGGCGAGGCCCTCCTTGCCCCAGGCTTCGTGACGATGAGACCCGATCTGGCTAGCACGATGGATGACCGTGTCAAAGGTGTCCCGCGCCGTGTCCAGTTCACCCAGCATGTGTTGGACGTTCGCCATGTTGTTCATGGTTGTGATCTGGGCCTGCGGATCCGCCAGTTGCCTCCACGAGCGCTGGGCCTGGGTGTACTCAGTCATGGCGGGCGCCAGTAGGCCACGCATATAGAGCGTGGTGCCGAGGCAGTCCCGGCATTCCGCAGCGCGGTGGTAGTCCTTCAGACGATCAAAGGCCTGCACCGCAGTCTCGAAGCGCACCTGCGCTGCCTCGAATTGTCCGGCGCGCGCGATCGTGACCCCCTCTTCGAGGTCGATCTCCGCGAGGATGGGGTGGTCGTCGGGTAACGCTTCGCTCGCCGCCTGACGTGCCCTCCGATACGAGTCGATAGAGTCAGCGATCCGCCCGAGGTCGCGGTAGACAACACCCCGGTAGAGATCGACTCGGACGCTCTCCTCTGAATCGAGAGGCTGCGCCTCCACCTTGTCGAGGCGGATCAGCGAGTCCTGGCGGTGCGCGAACTTGGCCGCGAGGCGCGCGCGAGTGAGGGCGAGACCCGGCTCCTGGTCCAGAACTTCCTCGGGCAGCCGGTCGATCCAGCCGGCTAGCGTCTGCCATTCGCCCCGCTGGTAGAGGTGCTCACGGGCGTCGTAGAGCTCGCGGACCACCTCGCCCCAGTCGCCGGCGGCGATGGAGAGGTCCATCGCTGTGGAGAGCATCCCGCGCCGCGCGCAGATGGCGGCCGCCTGGCGGCGCAGCTCCTGGAGGCGGCCCGCCTCCTCGCGCTCCATGCGGGCGAGGAGGTGCTCGCGGATCAGCGCGTGCACGCGGTACCACTCGCCCTCGGCCTCGCTCTCGGCGAGGCGGGAGAGGAATCGGTTGTTCTGCTCCAGTTCGCGGAGGATGGCGGCGGCCTGGGGGTTGCGACTGAGCGACTGGGCGAACTCGCGGTCGAACGTGGGGAGCACGGAGCAGGCCGTCAGCAGCTCGTGCTGCCTCGGGTTCAGGCGATCGAGCACTTCCTGGTCGATGAACTGCCCGAAGATGAACTCCACCTCCGAGGCCACCGGCGCGGCTTCGTCGCGGTCGACGTGGTCGGCCATGATCGCGAGCGCCGCGGCCCAGCCGTCAGCCCGGTGGATCAGGCGGTTCCGGAGCTCGACATCCTCGATGTGCGAGGCGTCGAGGAAGGCGGTGGCCTCGTCCGCGCTGAAGACCAGGTCGCGGACGGTCAGACTGGCGACGCGCCGCTGCGCGGTGAGTCGCGCGAGCGAACCGAGCGAGGGCCATGTCCGCGAGAGCAGCAAGAGCCGCATGTTCATCGGGATCGCGCGCACGAGGGCATCGATGACGCGCATCGCCTCGGGCGACTCGTCCAGCACATGCAGGTCGTCCAGCGCGAGGACGAAGAGGTCGTCGACTTCGGAGGCGACGGCGGCCGCCACCTCGGCGATGACAGCGGAGGCACCGGCGGGCTGCGCGCCCGCCTCGAGGCGCCCGGCGGCCTCGGAGAGTGCGTCCGGGTAGATGCGCTGGATCGCCCCCACGATGTTGCCGATGAGGGCGAGCGGGTCGGTGTCCTGCCGGTCGAGTGAGAGCCAGGCCAACGGGATCTGCGAGTCGTCACACCAGTCCACGGCCAGGGTGGACTTCCCGTACCCCGCGGGCGCGGTCACGAGCGTGACGTCACACTCGAGGGCGTCCTCCAGCAAGCCGTGCAGCCGCTCACGGCGGACGGTGTCGTTGCGTCGGCGCGGCGGGACCAGCTTCGGGACGAAGCGGCGGCCGGGCCGGTTGCGGCGGGGAGGTGGATCGCCGACGGGCTGCAGCATCACAACGGTATTCTAGGCTGAGTGGAGCCTCCCGGTGCCAGAAAGTGAACCCTGACATGACCAACGGAAGTCCCGAAGGGTTCGCGAGCGCCGACGAGGAGATCGCCTTCCTGCGCTCCTACGAGTCGGTGAGCCTCTGGAAGCCCCAGGTCGTCGCCGACAACGTGCTCACCGGCATCTTCCTGGCAGACGCCACCTACCGAGGTGCCCTCGCCGCGTTGCTGCTGCAGGAGTCGGTGGAGGCCGTCCGCCGGCTGGCGGCGGTCTGGGCCGCCCTCGGCGACCGGAGCGAGCCGCCGGCGCGCCGACTCCGCGGGCGACTCCCCGGCGCCGAGTCCGTGCAGCGAATGGCGGACACCGTCGGCATGACCGAAGACCCGCGCGACCTGCTCGCCTACCTCGGGGTCAGCGAGGACGCCGCCGAGAGCGCGTCCGAGCTGGCGACCTTCGGCGGGCTGTCCTGGTTCGCGCAGGCGGTGCGCTGTGCGGAGTCTGGACCGCCCAACGTCACGGTCGCGCCACCCGGGGAGCCCGGCGCGCCGCCCGTCCTCCGCTGGAGTGGGTTCGACCGAGACGGTGTCCCCGTGCAGGTCGAAGTCGAACTCGAAGACAGCCAGGTCATCGCCCTCGGCGATGCGACCGGCGACTTCGTGACGTGGGCGCGCGAGTTCCTCGCCGCGTACATCGATGCTCGAACAGGCGTCGGCCGCTAGCGGGGTTCGGCTATCGGGGCGCTGCTATCGGGAGAGGGCGGCGATCAGGATCCCGGTGGCGACGGAGACGTTGAGCGAAGTCACGTCGTCCCCTCGCGGCGTCACGCGGCATACCTCGTCGCAGGTCTCCAGGGTGAGGCGGCGCAATCCCGACTCCTCGTTCCCGACGACCAGCAGCCACGGCCGGTCCACGGGCACCTCGGAGACGTCGCGCGTCGCGTGCTCGGAGGTCCCGAGGATCCACACCCCCGCGCGCTTTGCGGCTTCGAGGGCGCGACGCAGGTTCTTCTCGACGGCGAACGGGACGCCCTCAACGCCGCCGCTCGCGACGTCGTAGACGACCGCGGTGAGCGAGGCGGCGCGGACGTCCGTCATGATGATGCCGCGGACGCCGAAGAACGCCGCCGTCCGGAAGATCGCGCCGACATTGTGCGGGTCCTGCACCTGATCGAGGGCGAGCCACAGCCCGCCCGTCTCGCGTCCCTCGAACAGTGCTTCGATGACGGTGGGCTGCCGCTCGTCGACGTACGCCTCGGCGGTGCCGACGCGACCGCCCTGTTGCGGCCGGCCTCCGGGACGCCCTCGCTCACGCTGCCCGCGGTCGCGGCCCCGCTCGTGCCCGCGGTCGTGCCCTCGGTCTTCACCGGTGGAGGTCACGCGCACAGGACGCCCGAGGCGACGCGCCTCGGAGGCGACGCGCTCCCAGGCGCCCGCGCCCTTGCCGCCGGGCAAACGCACCTCGGCCACGTCCTCGGGACGGGTGGCGAGGATGGCGAGGACGCTGTGGGGATTGCGGAGGGTCAGCACCCCTGAACGGTATCCGGTGGTGCGGTGGAGCGGCAGGCAGGTGTATTCTCAGAACTCGCCGGCCCGACGGTCGACGGAATCACGCACCGCATGAGGGCACCCTTGATTAAGTAGCACCGGGCGTTCTGTGCTCCCCACGACTCTCCTCGGACGGTCGTGTGCCCCGGTGCGGGCCCTCCCGCGCAACCCTCGACGCAGCAGCAAGCACTGACCGCCCCCGCTGGCGCCCCGCATCCGGGTGGCTGTCTGCGTCCGTGCGAGTCATGTTGCAACTAAACCAGGTAGAAAAGTCCTACGGACCGCGGAGCGTGCTGACACACGCCTCGCTCGTCCTGAACCGGGGCGAGGCGCTTGGCGTCATCGGCCCCAACGGCAGCGGCAAGAGCACCCTGCTCCGCATCGCCGCGCGCGACCTCGCACCTGACGCCGGCAGCGTCGAGGTTCCTGCTGGCGTAGGCATCGCGTACCTCCGGCAGGCAGTCGAAGCGTCCGAGGGCGTCACCGTCGGCGAGCGATTCCCCTCGCTCTTCCCGGGATCGGCTGCGTCAGCCCTCGAGAGGCTCGGGGCGCGACTCGCTGCGGGCGACGACAGCCCGGAACTCGCGGACGAGTACGACGCACTAGTCGCAGCGGCGGGGCGAACCGAGGCCGCGGCGAGCACGCTCGATGCGCTCGGCGTGGGGTACATCGAGGCGGACGCTGCGCTGGCGCGGCTGTCAGGCGGTGAGCAGACCAAGCTCGCGCTCGCCGAGGTGATGACGTCCGGCGCGGATGTCCTCCTGCTGGACGAACCGACTAACCACCTCGACCTTCCGGGTATCCGCTGGCTCGAGGAGCGCCTCGCGGCGTTCGAGGGCGGCGTGCTCGTGGTCTCCCACGACCGCGCGCTCCTCGACGAGGTCGTGGACGGTCTCGTTGTCCTCGACGCGGAGGGCGGGACGCCGGAGCTGTTCCGCGGCAGCTACAGCGAGTGGATCGAGGAACGCGAGCGTCGCCGGGAAGAGCAGTGGGCGGCGTTCGGCAGGCAGCAGCGTGACGAGCGGCGGTTGAAGGACCACCTCGGCCAGATCGAGTCGCGGGCTCGGTACATCGAGAACAGCACGATCAACTTCGCGATCCGCAAGAAGGCGAAGAAGATCGCGCGACGCTCGACGACGCTGAAGCGACGACTGGAGCGGCAGGCTGCCTCGGCGGACCGCATCCAGCGACCGGCGGATCGAGCACACGGCATCCAGGCAGCGTTCGGCGAGGCCGGGAAGTCGGCGTCGCGACTCGTGGAGTTCGTCGGCGTGGACCTCGCGCCGGGCAGCGAGACGATCTTCCGAGGGCTGGACCTCGCCCTCGGGAGGGGCGACCGGATCGCCCTGGTGGGCGCGAACGGCAGCGGGAAGACCACGCTACTGCGGGCGATCCTCGGCGATCTCGCGCCCGTACGAGGCTCTGTCTCCGTGGCCGGGAGCGCCCGCATCGGCTACCTCGCGCAAGAGGACGCCCTCGACCATCTGCTCGATGCGACGCCAGTGGAGGCTGTGCGACGGGAGGCCGGGGTCTCCGAGGTGGACGCGTACAACTTCGTGCATCGCGTGTTCCTCGGGCACGAGCAGGGGACGACGCCGCTCCGCCAACTGTCGTACGGCGAGCGGCGACGGCTCGCGCTGTCGCTGCTGATGCTGCAGGGCGCGAACGTCCTCCTGCTCGACGAGCCGACGAACCACCTCGACCTCGAGTCGCGCGAGGCGGTGGAGGCCGCCCTCGACGGGTTCGAGGGTGCACTGCTAGCCGTGACGCACGACCGCTATCTGATCGGATCGCTCGCCTCGACGGTGTGGTCGGTGGAGGGCGGCCGGGTCGTGGAACGGGTGCCGGAGGAGATCGTGTAGCGCGTTAGTTTCGTCACCGCTGGGGCGGATGCATTCGACGAGAATCTCGGGGAGTCAGTGCGCGAGTGGAGGGCACGATGGAGATCCTCGGCGACCTGGAGCGGATCCTCTCAGAGGGCCTGTACCCGTACCGCTGGCCGCTCTCCATCGCGGCCCTCGCCGTCCTCGGCATCGCGGCGTGGTTTGCCTTCCGCGCCGGGTGGATCGCCGCGCTCGTGCGGTGGGCACGAGGGCGCCCCGTGCTCGCCGGCGTCTCGGCTGCCCTCGCGGTGGCGGTCGTGCTGCCCACCTTCTGGGTGCTCGCCTCCCCGCTGTGGTCGCGCACGACGCTCATCGAGGACAGCCCGCTCGCCCTCGCGACGACTGCGGCTGCGGCTGCGGCGACTGCACGCGCGACGACGGAGACGACGGCGGCCGCGACTCCCTCAGCGGTCGCGACCGAGAGCATGACTGAGACCCCCTCGGCGGACACGACGGTGGCCTCGGCCGCCCTTCCACGAGTCGTGCTCGAGGGCACGTGGCAGGGAGCCGACGCGTTCCACTTCGCCGAGGGGCGTGTGCTGATCGTGGAGACCGAACCAGGCGTCTACACCCTCCGAGTGGAGGACTTCTCTGTGCGGAACGGGCCCGACCTCTTCGTCTACGTGTCGCCCGATCCGGCCGGGTACACGTCGGAGGCGGTGAAGCTCGGTGAGCTGAAGGCGACGGACGGCGCGTTCAACTACGAGATCCCCTCGGGGGTGACGCTGGAGGAGATGCAGTCTGCGGTCGTCTGGTGTGACGCCTTCGCCGTGCTCTTTGGGTCAGCCGAACTCAACTAGTTGACTAGTCCCGAGCCTTACGCGTTTTCTTAACGCCGCGCGATCTATCTCACTCGTAGGCTGGTGGCATGACTTCTCTCATCGCTCGTCCTCTGTGGACTCTTGCCCTCGCTGCCCTGATTGCCCTCGGCGCGCTGTTCGTCAGCGGCCCCACGCCCGCCTCGGCCTGCACGGGCTCGCCGCTGTTCGACGCGCGGATCTGGTCGTGCGGCGTCTCGATCCCAGGGGGCGTCACCGAGATCGAGTGGAACCGCGGCCCCACGAACCTGGCCGATGCCGCCACCGCCGAGGCACTTGTGCCCTCGGACGGTTCGGGGAACGGGCCGGAGTCGCTGGAAATCTGGGTCGAGCGGTCGGCCGGGAACTTCGACGGCTGGGTGCGAGGGCAGTCGGTCGGGCTGACCGTGCTGGAGCCGGGCGTGACCTACTACTTCGCCGCCGACGAGGATCTCTCGTGGGCCGTGCCGAAGGCAGCCGCGCCGCCAGCATCCTCACCACCCCCCGGCCCCGCCCCCGCGCCATCCGGCGAGGCAGGCTCCTCCATCTTTGCTGACGCCCAGATCGTCTCGCTCTACGGCCACCCGGGCGTGCCGTTCATGGGCGCGCTCGGCGAGTACTCCGCAGCCGGCGCGGCGACGGAGGCTGCCCGCGTCGCCGCCGAGTACGACGCGCTGAACGGCGACCGCGGAGTGCGCCCGGCGCTTCACCTCATCGCCTCGGTAGCGCAGGCGGATCCAGGGGACGGCACGTACCTCGGGCGGATGTCACTCGGCGCGGTCGACGAGTACGTCGAGGTGACGGCCGAGCGCGGGCAACTACTCTTCATCGACGTCCAGGTGGGTTGGGGCGACCCGCTCGCCGAGGTGCAGCGGTACGAGCAGCAACTGCTGCAAGGCCACGTCCACATCGCCCTCGACCCTGAGTTCGCGACGAGGAGCGACGGTGCCGCGCCGGGGCAGGCGATCGGGTCGCTGACCGCAGCGCAGATCAACGAGGTGCAGGACTACCTCGCCGGGTTGGCCTCGGAGTACGGGCTGCCGAACAAGATCCTGGTCGTGCATCAGTTCCGGGACGACATGCTGGACGACCCGTGGAACATCGCCTCCGTGGGCGCCGTCGACCTCGTGATCGACATGGACGGATTCGGGCCGCAGGGGCAGAAGCTGGCCGGGTACAACCGCTACGCGAACGCGGACTACGCGGAGTACGCGGGGTTCAAACTGTTCTACGACTGGGACACGCCGCTGTTCACGCCCTCGGAGATCCAGTCGCTGAACCCGCCGCCGGACTACGTCATCTACCAGTAGGTCATCGACCAGTAGGCGTTCCGCCGCGCGTTCACTCGCCCAGTACGCGGCGCTCTGCCACGATGGTCGCCGGAGGTGATCGACGTGGCAGATGGCGCACTCCCGACTCGCGAAGAACTGATCGAGTCCAACCGAGACTGGGCAGCAACATCGTTCAGTTGGGGCGGACTCGACGTCCGTCCTCGACGGCAGTTGGCGATCCTGACGTGCATGGACTCGAGGTACGCGGCCCAGCCGCCCCTGGGAATGGACCAGGGGAACGCGCACGTCATCCGCAACGCCGGGGGACGCGCGACCGACGACGCGATCCGCTCGCTGGTGCTGTCCGCGCACGCCCTCGGGACCCGCGGCTGCATCGTGATCCACCACACGAAGTGTGGGCTCTACAACACCACCAACGAGGCGATCCAGGCGAAGGTGTCCGAGGCGAGTGGCGCGGACGCCTCAGGCATCGACTTCCTGCCTTTCGCAGACCTCGAGCAGAGCGTCCGCGAGGACATGAGTGTGCTCCGCGCGAGCGAGTTGCTGCCGCAGGACTACCTCGTCCTCGGGTTCACGTACGACGTGGACACGGGGCTGCTAACGCCCGTCGAGGACTGACCGGAGCCTCCCGGTGATACGAGTCGGGGCAGACACCCGCTCACACTGAGCCTGTCGAAGTGCGAGCGTTCGGGACGCCGTCCTGCCCTGCGTCCCGCTAGCAGTCCCCCACCCCAACCCTCCCCACGAGGGGGGAGGGGGCCGGAACGGATCGGGAGGCGCGACCGGCCGGGAGTCTGAAGGCGCTTCGCAAACGCCCGCTCACACTGAGCCTGTCGAAGTGCGAGCCTTCGGGACGCCGTCTTGCAGCACCGAGGCAGTCCCCACCCCAACCCTCCCCCGCGAGGGGGGAGGGGGTCAGAGGCCGGAGGCTCCTAGCGCTTGGTGATCTGGTCGACCTCGGCCATCTCTTCGGGGGTGAGGCGCCAGGCGGCGGCGGCGGCGTTGGCCTTGACCTGCTCGGGACGCGTCGCCCCAGCGATCACCGAACCGACGAAGTCCTGCGTGGCGAGCCACGAGAAGGCCAGCTCGAGGATCGTGTGCCCTCGCTGGGTCGCGAACTCCTCGAGGCCCTCGACGATGTCGAAGTTGCGGTCGGTCAGCATGCGGTCCGCCATCGGGCCGGAGGCCAGGCGCGTGCCCTCCGGGGCGTCGGCGTTGCGCTGGTACTTGCCGGTGAGGAGGCCGCTGGCGAGGGGAAAGAACGGCAGCAGCCCGAGCCCGAACTTCTTCGCAGCCGGGACGACCTCAGCCTCGATGCGGCGGTTGAGGAGGGAGTACTCGTTCTGCGCGGCGATGAACGGCGCGTAGCCCTTCGTCTCCGCAATCCAGTGGCTGTTGGCGATCTGCCAGCCGCTGTAGTTCGAGTTGCCGAGGTAGCGCACCTTGCCCGACGACACGAGGTCATCGAGGGCACGGAGGGTCTCCTCCTCGGGCGTGTTCTCATCCGGGCGGTGTACCTGGTAGAGGTCGATGTAGTCCGTGTCGAGCCGGCGGAGGGAGTCCTCGACGGCCTGCATGATCCAGCGACGCGAGCCGCCCGAGGTCATCGGCCCCTCGCCCATGGGGCTCGCGAACTTCGTCGCGATGACGGCCTCCTGGCGGTGGCCCTTGAGGGCCTTGCCCAGGAACTCCTCGGACGGGCCGCGGCCACCGTAGACGTCGGCGGTGTCGAACAGATTGATGCCCTGCTCCAGGCACTCGTTCACGACGGCGGCGGCGTCCTTCGGGTCCTTCATGCGCTGTCCGAAGTTGTTGGTGCCGAGGCCAACAATGGACACCTCGAGTCCGGAATGGCCGAGCTTGCGGTACTCCATGCGCTTCTCCCTTTCGTGCGGGTGTCTGAACCGTACGGTTCTGAACCTGGACGTTCGCGTGTTTCGAGGCTCCGCAGCCATCCGCGAGTGTGCGGACGAGCGGCGCGACGAGGCGATCGTGGACGTGTGCGCTGGAGAATATACACCGCAGGCCCGTACCTCCCGTTTGCTACGGAAGGCCGGGCCTGCTGAACTCTCGACCGAGGGCGGACGAGGAGGACGAGCGAGCTTGCGCCGCTACTTCTTGTTGCGGACGTCCTCGCCCTTTTCCATCGTGTGGCGATCCTTGCGGGCCTCCTCGAACTCACGGGCGCGGAAGCGCTGCGTGATGCGCTCCGTCCGAGGGTTCGTGCGACGCGTGTCCATGCGCATGCGGAGCTTCTGCTCGCGCTGCTCTTCCTCCGCGTTGATGGTCAGCGGCTCGCGACGGGTGAACGCGCGGCGCTTCATCTCGCGGCGGTACTCCGCGGCCTCGATCTCCTCGCGGGTGACCTCGGGCTGCGGCTTCGGCTCCTCGAGCTCGGGGTGGCGGAGGGCGCTGCCCTCGAGGCTCCCGGTGAGGGGCTTGGAGACGCGCTTGCCCAGGTGCCAGTAGCCGCCAGTGTCCGGCAGGCGGCGAGGCGAGCCCTCGCGGTAGATGAACGCGGACCACTCCTTGGAGATGATGCGCTTCGCGTCATCATCACATTCAGGGCACGGCTGAGCCTTGGAGGCCTCGCGCGCTGGGCGGAGCAGTTCGAAGACGCCGTTGCATGGCTCGCAGTAGTACTCGTAGACCGGCATTGGATTCCCTCCACACTGCTCTCGCTGGTTCCGCGTGCGGCGCGAGCCAGCGGCGCGGTTCCCTCCGGAACGAGAGCAACGTACGTACTAGGGTAACGCGTCGGACGGCCCGATGGATGCACACGGAGGCCCTCGATGCACCGCGATCCTCGGAGGGTCTCAGCGCTCTAGGAGCTGTCGGTACGCCTCGTAGACCTCGTCGTTGAAGGCGACGAACACGACGCGATGCGGCAGCGTGGCCTCTTCGAGGTGGCGGCGCACCTCCTGCACCGCGACGGGGACAGCGCGCTCGATCGGGTAGCCGTAGATGCCCGTCGAGATCGAGGGGAACGCCATGCCCTCGGCGCCCAACTCCTCGCCGAGGAGGAGCGAGTGGCGATAGCAGTCGCGGAGGGTCTCCTCCTCGCCCCTCGTGCCGCCGCGCCAGATCGGGCCGACCGTGTGGATCACCCAGCGCGCCGGGAGCCGGTACCCCTGCGTGTGTTTCGCCTCGCCCGGTTCGCACCCACCGAGAAAGCGGCACTCGCGGAGCAGATCCGGGCCGGCCGCCGCGTGGATCGCGCCATCCACCCCGCCCCCACCGAGGAGCGACGAGTTCGCCGCGTTCACGATCGCGTCGACCTGCAACTGCGTGATGTCGCCACGGACCAACTCGATGGTGCCACCCACGAGATCCCCCGTCCGGCTCGCCGCCCTCGCCCCTCGATCGGTAGCGAGTGAGCGAGGTGTACGCGATATTCAGTACGGGCGCTGACACCCGCTGTTCATCGCAGCCCTATACGGTCGCGATCAGCGTCCGATGATGCACACAGGGAGGCCGGAGGGGTCAAGAGGACCTCATCGCACCGGCCAAGCCCAGGGATGGTGGCGGATAGTGGCGTATTATGTCGTGGGTGGTGAGTACCGTGACACCACGTTCCGCGAGTTGGTGAAGCCGGCGCCGGTCACCGGCCCGTTCGACACCTACGTCGAGGCGTACGAGGCGTGGCGCGACCGCGCCCGCGCGACCGTCGACCAGGCGTACGCCCGGTTCCAGATCGTGCAGACCATGGACACCTCCCCCGTGGAGGGGTTGCCCGGCAGCATGCAGGCGCCCCGCTAGGCGGGTCGCCTCGCTCGACGTCGACGGCGACCTCAACTCGTCGGAAGCACGTCTGAGGGCCGCGCGCATATCGGATGATCCCGGTAGGATGCGGCGGACGCGAAAGGGGATGCCCAATGGCCGCACTCAAGCCACACGCCACCAAGGCCGACTACGAACTGGCGTTCAAGGGCTTCCACTACCCCATCTCCCGCTCCGGCATCCTGAACATGGGCCGGGACAAGGGAGGCGTGGACCGCGAGGTCGCCGCCATCCTGAAGCAGATCCCGGACCGGAAGTACCGCGACGTGGACGAGATCAAGGAAGCCGTCCGCAACGTCTACCGCCTCCGCGGGATCCCGGACGAAGACCTCCCGATCTAGCCCGTCCCCCTCTCACAGAGACACGAAGAAGGCCCGCTCGCGCGGGCCTTCTTGCTGTCTGAGGCGTCCTGGGACGCTGCGAGAGCTACTCGACTACTCGACGCCGACGAGCTCGATCTCGAAGGTCAGAGCCTGACCGGCGAGCGGGTGGTTCGCGTCGACCGTGACGCCCTCGTCGTTGATGTCGACGACTGTGGCGGGCGCCTGGCCGAGCATCACCTGCTGGCCGACCTCGAGCCCCTCGGGGGCCTGCTCCTTTGGGACGTTAATGACGCGCTCATCGGTGCGCTCGCCGTAGGCGTCGTCCGGCTCCAGCCGAACTTCCTTCTTGTCGCCGACCGCCATTCCAACCACAGCTGAGTCGAAGCCGGGAATCACCTGGCCCTCACCGACCGTGAACTGCAGCGGGTCGCGTCCGGCCGAGGAGTCGAACTCCGAGCCATCGTCCAGTGTGCCTCGGTAATGAACCGAGACCGTGTCTCCAACTTGGGCCACTTGTGGCTCCTCTCCTGTCACCGCATCGCTTGACGTGCCAGATGCGGCTGCTTGCGTGCTGGTCGCCGTGGCGGTCACCTCGGCGGTGGGAGCCGCTGTCGAGGCGGTAGAGGTTGCTCCCTCAGACGCCGACTGATCCCCGACGGAACCTGTGTCGTCCCCGGAGCCGCAGGCGGCGAGGACGACCGTCAGCACTACCGCGACTGGAACCGCCCACCATCCGCGAGACGTGTGGGGGCGAGGCATCCAGCGCTTGGTCATCAAACCCACCCTAGCATCTCCTCCGGCACGCCCTGCAAACAGGGCATGCACGCGCTTCAGTTTGGTGCGGCGGTTACGGATCCACCGTCACGGGTGCGCCGCGTAGACACAAACGCGGATAGGCTCGGACGATGGCGCGACGCAAGGATCCCGGACGCCTCGTGTGGATCGACCTGGAAATGACCGGGCTCGAGCCGGCGAAGCACGTGATCATCGAGATCGCGTCGCTCGTGACGGATGCCGACCTCAACGTCCTCGCCGAGGGTCCTAACCTGGCCATCAAGCGCACCGACGAAGAGCTGTCGCTGATGGACGCGTGGAACGTCGCGACGCACACGAAGTCGGGGCTGGTCGACCGCATCAAGAACGAGGGCGTCGACATCGAGGAAGCCGAGCGGGAGACGCTGGCGTTCGTCCGTCGCTGGGTCGCGAAGGGGATGTCGCCCCTCGCGGGGAACTCCATCGCACAGGACCGCCGCTTCCTCCGGCGTGAGATGCCGAAGCTGGACGCCTACCTGCACTACCGGAACGTGGACGTCTCCACCATCAAGGAGCTCGCGAAGCGCTGGTACCCCGTGGGGCCGAGGGCGCTCGAGAAGAAGCAGGCGCACAAGGCCCTCGACGACATCATCGAGAGCGTCACCGAGCTCCGCTGGTACCGCGAGCACTACTTCCGCCCCTCCGCGGACGTGGCCGCCGAGGCACCACCCCCGCCCACTCCCACTGAGACCTCGACAGACGCCGCGGCTGCGAATGCCACCGCGGGCGACGCAGCGACGTAGCCCTCCCGGTGACACCAGTGGCCGACGACTCGATCTCCATCCGCACCATCGAGGCCGATGAACTCGTGCAGTGGGCGAACCACACCGCGCGCGCCTTCGGCGGAAGCCGGCGCGAGGACGAGGTCGACGAGTACCTCCGTCCGCACATCGTGTACCGGGACGCCTTCGGCGCGTTCGACGGCGACGAGGTGGTCGGGACGGCGCACCACGAGCCCGCCCCCCTGACGCTGCCGGGCGGCGCGGTGCTCGACTGCGCGGGCCTCACGCGCGTCTCGGTCTCCTCGACGCATCGGCGGCGTGGGATCGTGCGCCAGATGCTGACGAGCCTGCTGCGACAGGTGCGCGAGGACGGCGTCGCGCTCTCCTCGCTGTGGGCGTCCGAGGCGCCGATCTACGGGCGCTTCGGGTACGGACTCGCCACCGTCCATGAGTCGTGGAAGCTTGACCGCCGCGACGGCTTTGCATGGTGGGCGCCGCACCCCGAGGGCCGCGTCCGCTTCATCACCACCGAAGACGCACGCACGGCCTTACCGCCGCTCTTCGAGGAGTACGCGAGGCTTCACCCGGGGGCGAGCCCCCGCATCGCCTACCGCTGGGACTCGATCCTCGACGACCGCGAGCAGGATCGCCACGGCGCATCGCCGCTCTCGGTCGTGACGTACGAGGATGGCGCCGGAGACGTGCAGGGCTACGCGACGTACCGGCTGAAGGGCGACTGGCCGAACGGGATCCCGTCGGCAGAACTCGCCGTGAGCGAAGTCGTGGCGCTGACGCCGGACGCTGAGATCGGACTGTGGCGCTACCTGCTCTCGATCGACCTCGTGGGGACGGTCTCCGCGAACGACCAGCCGCTCGACGCCGCCCTCCCATGGGCGCTCGCAGACTTCCGTCGCATCGAGCGCCGGCAGCGCGACGGCCTGCACCTCCGCGTGCTCGACATCCCTCGCGCGTTCGAGGCCCGCGCCTACCTCGGATCTGACCGCGTCGTGTTCGAGGTGCCCGACGACTTCCTGCCGGAGACCGGCGGGCGCTTCGTGCTCGACGCCACGCCCGACGGCGCACAGGTCACGACGACCGACGAGGAGCCCGAGATGGTGCTTCGACCGGCGGCGGTCGGATCGCTGCTGCTGGCCACCGCCCCCGGCAGCCTCCTCGGGCGGGCCGGGCTGATCGAGGAGCGCGTGGACGGCGCGCTGGCACGCGCGGACGAGCTGTTCAGGTGGACCGAGCCGCCGAGGACGCTCTACCACTTCTAGGGCTTCGCCCGGAGGCACTTCTAGGGGTTCCTCCCGACTGAGCACGCAATCCCGGGCAGCCGATGATCACCGGAAGAGGTGATCGAGGATGGACGAAGTACGCCCTCAGGCGCGCGCGCACGCTCTGCCTATCGGGCAGCCCTCGCGCGTGCCGATGCCGGGAACCGTGGCTGCGGTGATGTCGCACCCACTGATCACGGTGGACGTAGCCGTGAGCCTGGAGCAGGCGTACGCCCGCATGCGCGACGAGGGCGTCCACCACCTGCTCCTCACCGACCGAGGGCGCGTCGTGGCGATGGTGTCGGATCGGAACCTGATCCGCGCGCTCGGCCTCGGTCCGTCGCAGCGCGAGACCGACAGCCGTTACCGACGCCACCCCGTGCTCCAGGTCGCCTCGTATCAGCTCGTGACCGTCGACGAGTCCGCCCCCGTCGAGACTGCCGCCGTCCTGATGCTCGACGCCGGCGTCTCCGGGCTGCCCGTCGTGAACGAAGCCTCCGAGGTCGTCGGCATCCTCACGAGCCGGGATCTGCTGCGCTACGTCGCTGACCTGGGACGGCGGTCGTCCAAGGCCGACCTCCGCCGCGCCTCCTGAGTCGCGCCACTTCACCCCTCGCGACTCACACGCGCATTGCCTGCTAGCCTCGCGCGGGCCGAGAATCCGAGGCCGGGAGGACACATCTACATGGCAGAGACGAACGACCCACAGGCACGAGGTGCGCTGGACGGCATCAGGGTGCTTGCGTGCACTCAGATCGTCGCGGGGCCGTTCACCGGCATCGTGCTGTCCGACTTCGGCGCGGAGGTCGTGAAGCTCGAACCGCTGGAGGGCGAGGGGTACCGCAACTCAGGCGCCGTCGTCCCGCGGGAGGGCAAGCGCTTCCAGTCGCTCAACCGCGGCCAGAAGTCGCTCGCCATCAACCTCAGCACCCCCGAGGGCCGCGCGGCCGTGCACCGGATCATCCCGTCGTTCGACGTGATCGTGATCAACTACCGGCCGGGCGTGCCGGAGCGAATGGGCATCGGCTACGAAGAGCTCTCCGCCATCCACCCCGGCCTGATCTACTGCAACATCACCGGCTTCGGCGAAGAGGGCCCGTGGGCCTCGAAGGGCGCGACCGACCTCGTGGCGTCGGCCTACTCCGGGCTCGTCGCGGGCGACGACAAGATCACCGAGGAAGGTGAGCCCGCTCAGCTCACGCCCGCGATCTCGGACTACGTCACGGGCCTCGCGTGTGCCGCCTCGATCAACGCCGCGCTCTACCACCGCGAGAAGACCGGCCTCGGACAGCGCATCGACGGCGCCCTCCTGCGGAGCGCCCTCGCGATCCAGGACGTGTACGTGATGCGCCAGGCCGTGACGGACGCGACGCTGCGCGACCCGATGGTCGAGAAGGTGAACACGGCCCGAGCCAACGGCGCGACGTACGAGGAAGTCCTGCGCATCCGGCGCGACTACCGCTGGGCGGGCGCCGGCCCGCCCCGCCTCTACTACAACGGCTACAACTGCTCGGACGGCCAGATCGTCCTTGGCTGCCTCACGAAGGCGACGAGGAACGGCGCGCGCCGCGTCCTCGGCATGGAGCACGACCTCACCGACGAGGAAGGTTTCGACCCGTGGGTGCCGGCGAACATCGAGATGGTGAAGGAGTGGAAGCGCCAGGTGCAGGCCACCATCCGCGCGAAGCCCGTCGCCCACTGGATCGAGGCGTTCGGCGCCGAGGGGGTCCCGATCGCCCCGGTGCAGATCCCCGAGGAACTCGCGGACGACGATCACGTCCGCGCCCTCGGCGTGATGGTGGACTTTGAGCACCCGATC